>Ga0315282_10000868_pt1 | contig 59218 bp, 50 predicted proteins | sample YL17G07_20_MG_FD_203693 | JGI IMG/M metagenome (GOLD analysis project Ga0315282, IMG submission 203693) | Sediment microbial communities from Yellowstone Lake, YNP, Wyoming, USA - YL17G07_20 | ecosystem: Environmental > Aquatic > Freshwater > Lake > Sediment | place: USA: Wyoming | collected...
CACACTACACACGGTCTTCACGGACCAAGGGGCGCACGGCCTGTCACGCTGCTTCCTCATGTCCCCCCGCCCGCGCGGACGGGGGGATCAACTGCCGCTGGCTCGTGCCCCATGCTGCCAGCAGCACTACGGAAGATACAAGGAGTGATCCAGTATGGCGGAGCGACCGCGTACGCTGGGCCAGTTGCAGGCGTCGGGGTACCCTGACGAAAGCGTGAGAGACGAGATGCGGCGCAATCTCATGGCCCGGCTGGCCGCACGCAAGCCCCTGTTTCCCGGCATCATCGGCTATGACGATACGGTGATCCCGCAGATCGTGAACGCGATACTCGCGAGGCACGACCTGATCCTGCTCGGGCTGCGCGGACAGGCGAAGACGCGTATCATCCGGGGCCTCGTCAGTTTCCTCGACGACGAAATGCCGATCGTTGCCGGGAGCGAGGTGAACGACCACCCCTACCATCCGATCTCGAAACACGGAGTGGACCTCGTCGCCGAACACGGGGACGAGACGCCCATCGAATGGGTTCCCCGCGACGCACGCTACGGAGAGAAACTCGCTACGCCCGACGTGACCATCGCCGACCTCATCGGCGACATCGACCCGATCAAGGCGGCGGCGCACCGGCTTCACTACTCCCACGAAGGAGTCATCCACTTCGGGATCGTCCCGCGCACGAACCGGGGGATCTTCGCCATCAACGAACTGCCGGACCTCCAGCCGCGCATTCAGGTCGGCCTCCTCAACATCATGGAGGAGAAGGATATCCAGATACGTGGCTTCCCGGTCCGGATACCCCTCGACGTGCAGATGGTGTTCACCGCCAACCCGGAGAACTACACCAACCGGGGGAACATCATCACACCGCTCAAGGACCGGATCGGCTCCCGGGTAGTCACCCACTATCCGCACACGCTCGACGACGGCATCGCAATCACCGCGCAGGAGGCGTGGACGAACCGGGACGGCGGGATGGCGGTGCGCACCCCTCACCTGTTCCGCGAGATCATCGAGCAGATCGCGGTTGAAGCGCGCCACAGCGAGTACGTCGATGAGAAATCGGGCGTCAGCGCTCGCATGGCGATATCGAGCATCGAAGACCTCGTCTCGAACATCGAACGCCGCGCCCTCATGAACGGGGAGAAGGAAGTCTCGCCGCGCATCTGCGACCTGTACGCGATGATCCCGGCGATCACCGGAAGGTTGGAGTTGGTCTACGAGGGAGAGCAGGAGGGCGCGCAGAAGGTAGCGTCAGCTCTCGTCGGTCGGGCCGTCAGGGCGGTCTTCGCGAAGTACTTCCCCGTTCCGAACGTGCAGAAGCAGAGGAAGTCGAAGCTCCCGTTTGAAGAAGAAGAGGATCGGACGACTACCTCCGTTGGGAATGAGGTATACGGCGGCATCGTCGGGTGGTTCGATTCCGGGAACACGGTGAGCATATCCGACCGCATGACGCAGCGGGAGTATCGTGCCGCGCTTGACACGGTTCCAAACCTCCGGAGCGTGGCCGAGAAGGCGAAGGACAGCATCCTCAAGGACATGGATCTGTACACCGTCATGGAGTTCGTCCTCGAAGGGCTGTATGCTCATTCGCAGTTGAGCAAGGACCGGCTCGCGGAAGGACGTGCCGTCTACCGTGATCTCATGAGCGAAATCCTCGGTCGCGGTGACGAATCGAGGGAATGGTAGGCGGACGTACGGCGCTACGAGAAGCCTTGTTCGCGTTCGGTATGGAATCCGCCGGAAGCGGTGACGTATCATGATCTTTCGCTATAGGCGATGGGACCCGGAGGAGCTTTCCGAGGAGAAGCGCACCGAGCAACTCATGCACCTGTTCAACTATCTCCTCCTGCAGACGAACGGAGACGTTGATCAGGCGCTTGAGTGGCTTCGTTATCTCGCCAAGCGGTTCGACCTGTTCGGGAAGAGTGGGGATTTCCGGAAGTTCCTCGAATACCTCAAGGGGCAAGGCCTCGTCGAGCAGACCGGCGAGCCGGGCGATGTCTCCCACCGCCTCACGAACAAGGGCGGAAGGCGGGTACGGGAGGATTCCCTCGACATGATCTTCTCGAGCCTGAAGAAGAGCTTCTCCGGGCTGCACCTGGTCCCGCAAGAGGGCAAGGGGGTCGAGCGCCTCAGCGAGACGCGCGCCTATCAGTTCGGCGACCCACCGAGCAACATCGACTTCCCGACCACGATTTCGAACGCCATCCGCAGAGAGGGTTTTGACTTCGCCCTGCGCGAGGAAGATCTCGAAGTGTACGAGACCGAGCATCTCACCTCGTGCGCAACGGTGCTCCTCCTCGACATCAGCCACAGCATGGTGCTCTACGGCGAGGACCGGATCACCCCGGCCAAGCAGGTGGCGCTTGCGCTCTCGGAACTGGTGATGCGGAAGTATCCGAAGGACTACTTCCGCGTCGTCCTGTTCGGAGACGAGGCGTATGAGGTGGACGTGGACAAGCTGCCCTACGTATCAGTCGGCCCGTACCACACGAACACGAAGGCGGCGCTGCAAGTGGCGCAATCCCTTCTCAACCACCAGCAGAGCGCGAACAAGCAGATCTTCATGATCACCGACGGGAAGCCCTCGGCCATCTTCGACAGGGGACGGCTCTACATCAACTCCATCGGGCTTGATCCGAGGATCGTCAACCGGACCATCGACGAGGCGGCACGCTGTCGACGGCAGAGGATCACCATCACCACGTTCATGGTGACGCGGGACCCGTACCTCGTGAGGTTCGTGAAGCGGCTGACCGAGGTGAACCGGGGCCGCGCGTACTACTCCGCGCTCGACAGGCTCGGCGAGTACGTCTTCGAGGACTTCGTGCGGAACCGGCGTCGGCGCGTGCGGTGAACATGGGAACGGCGTCGCGGACGGGATTCGGGCCGATGGAGCTGATTTCGGGAGCGGGCGCGGAGATGGTGATCACTTCAATCCTCCGTGCCGAGACGGGGACTGAGCTTGGTTTAGGGGCTCCACCGGCAACGTGGCGCGAACGCCGCCAAGGTAGAAGCTCAACGTTTTCGCGTCGACTTGCGGGAATGGGTGCTTGCGGCGGACTCGGCCTGGTCGGCGAGATGTGTCGTCTCGGTGTTGAGCCGTGCTGCGCGCTCCTTGAGCGTCCTGATCTCCTCCTCCGCCTGAAGGAGTTCCTGATGGAGGGCGTCGAACCGTTGGAGGACCGGGTCCGGAATGTGGATGTGATCGAGCGCCGAGGCGACTCGTTTGCCGCGATGTCTCACGACGCGACCGGGAACGCCGACAACCGTGCTGTCGGATGGCACGTCCTTCAGCACAACCGCGTTCGCACCGATGTACACGTTGTCGCCGATGGTGATGTTGCCGAGCACCTTCGCCCCGGCGCCAACGACGACGCCGTTGCCGAGCGTCGGGTGACGCTTTCCCGTTTCCTTGCCCGTTCCCCCGAGAGTGACCCCCTGGAAGAGGGTGCAGTCGTCGCCGATGATCGTGGTCTCACCGACCACGACTCCCATGCCGTGGTCGATGAAGAACCCGTTGCCGATCTGCGCGCCGGGATGGATCTCGATACCCGTGAGAAAACGGCCGATCTGGGAGACGAGGCGAGGGAGGAACGGGACCTTCATCTTCCAGAGCCAGTGGGCGATGCGGTGTATCCAAAGCGCGTGAAGCCCGGCGTAGGTGAAGACCACCTCGAATATTCCCCAGAACCCACGGGCCGCCGGGTCCCGCTCGAAAACCGCCATAACGTCGCGCAGCATCTCAAGCCTCACAGACGGTACGCTCGGCTCTCCGCACCGGGTCAACCTTGTGGAGGATACGGCGGCGGCGCCGCCACCGTCAATGTCTCGTGCCCTCCCGGTTGCGCACCACGGTCGCCTGTCGCCATACTCGATAGACCTGTCACGCCAGCCGTACGAAGCTGTCTGCGGGTGATGCGGTTTGCCGCACTCCCTTTCGAGTGCACGAGGACGCCCATGGTGGAACTGAGGTCCGTCGAGCAGGCGGGCCATCTCATCGCCGAGTCATCGAAGCGACCGGTCCTCCTTCTCAAGCACAGCACTCGCTGCGGGATAAGCGCGTATGCTGACGGACAGTTCCGGATGTTCCAAGAGGAGCACGCCGACCCGCCGGTGACATGTGCCCGCGTGCTGGTCGTCGAAGAGCGGGCCGTGTCGATGTGGCTTGCCGAACGCCTCGGAGTTCCGCACGCCTCGCCGCAGATCATGTTGATTGCCGGCGGCAACGTCGTCTGGCACGCTTCGCACTATTCCGTCAACGAGAAGAACATCGAGGAAGCGATGAACAGGACTACTGGGAAGGAAGCCTGAGCGATGGGACAGTATCCACCCGAGGTCCGTCGGCGCATCAGTGGCCTGCGCTGGACCGCCGCCCTGCTCTGGCTCGTCTGGTTGGTTGCGGCGACTACACTCTACTGGCTGTACCGGTTCATGCCGCACGTCGTCGCCATGCCGGTCATCATGCCGGCGTCGACCGTTGTGCTCGGCCTGGGAGTGGTGTGGTTCATCTACCTCATCCACCGAATCGGCCAACTGGCCGACGACGGTTCTGACGAGCCCTGAGAACCGGTCCCCCGCAAGCTCTTCCCGAACCCATCTCCGGAGCGCGCTCTGCGGGAGTTGTTGCAGAGCGGAACGGGCATTCGAGCGGCCTCTAATTGCACCTAACGGGTGAGCCATGGCTCGCTTCTTCGTCATCGCAATCTGCATCTGGGTGACCGCGCACCTCTATGTGGGCACGCGGTTGATCCACGGTTCGCACCTTCGAACGCGGTGGAAGATCGTCGCCTGGGCGGCGCTGTTGACCATGATGACCCTCGGCCCGTCGGCGTTGTTCATCCGTGGCATTCCTCACAAGGGGACCGGGCTCATCGCCCTCGAATGGGCATCGTATCTGAGCATGGGCTTCTTCCTGATCCTGCTGCCGTCCGTCCTCGTGCGTGATCTGGGCTGGCTGGTCGGAGCGGCGGTTGATTCCGTGGTCGCTGCCGTTCGCCGCGTGTCCCTCGCGCGAAGGCGCGTCGGGGTTCCCGCGAGAAGCGTTCTCCCGGTGGACCCGGATCGGCGGCGGTTTCTCCTGCAGTCAATGAACGTCGGCCTCGTCGGTTTCTCAGGGACCTTGACCGGGTTCGGCGTCTATGAGGCGCGCCGTACCCCGGACGTCGTGCGAGTGGACATCCCGATCGTCGACCTCCCGCCGGACCTCGCCGGATTCCGGATCGCGCAGATCACCGATACGCACGTGGGGCCGATGATCAGGCGAGAGATGATGCAGGAGTTCGTCGCCGTGGCGAACGCCCTCGAACCGGACATGATCGCCGTGACCGGTGACCTTGCGGACGGGTACCTTCCGGAGATGCGACCTCATGTCGAACCGGTTGCGGACCTTCGAGCGCCGCACGGGGTCTACTTCGTCACCGGCAACCACGAGTACTACTGGGATTATGAAGGCTGGATCGCGGAGGTGCGGAGGCTCGGCCTGACGGTCCTTCTCAACGAGCACCGGGTGCTCGAGCGGGGTTCGGGCCGAATCCTTCTCGCTGGTGTGACCGACTACTCCGCAGGACGATACAACCTCGCAGCGGCCTCTGATCCGATGGCAGCGCTCGCCGGGGCACCCCGTGCGGATGTCAAGATCGTGCTCGCGCACCAGCCGAAGAGCATCTACGAGGTCTCAGACACGGGATATGACCTTCAGATCTCCGGCCACACCCATGGGGGTCAGTTCTTTCCGTGGGGCCTGTTCGTGCACCTCCTGCAGCCGTACGTGGCGGGTCTCCATCGTCATGGGAACACGTGGATCTACGTGAGCCGTGGGACCGGGTACTGGGGGCCGCCCCTGCGCATCGCCGCACCGCCGGAGATCACGCTCCTCACTCTCGTCCGGGGAGACGCGGCTGGTTGACCGGACGTGCAGGCGCTCGGATGATCCGACTCTCTCGCACGAGTGCCCGCCGACGGGACCGGTACTTGCCACTCAGGGGCTTCCTCGTCAACCCACTACCGTGTTCGGCTCAACCTCGCCCTGATGTGGGACGCTCGGTCGAAGACCTCCTCCCTGCTTATCCCGGCGACCTCGTACATGGCGAAGATGTTCTCGTCGGGTGTCTCCGGCGGGATCGTATGCGAGGCGGCGAGGATGTAGCCTCCGCCGTCGGCGGTCATCCCGTCGATGAGGCGTTCCGTCTCGCGGCGGACCTCGTCGGCGGTCCCGCTCGGCAGGAGGTACTGCGTGTCCAGACCGCCCATGAACGCGATGTCCCGACCGAATTCGCGCTTGAGGTCAGGCGGGTCCATGCCCCGTGCGGTGCTCTGGACCGGGTTCAGGACATCCATTCCGATCTCGATGAGGTCCGGGATGATTGGGCGAAGCGCCCCGCAGCAGTGGTACGCAACGGGCAAGCCGTTCCCTTTTCCCACGTCGAAGACCCGCTTGAGCTCCGGCTTGACGAGGTCCCGCCACATCTGCGGGCTCATCATCATGGAGTCCTGTGAGGCCACGTCGTCGCCCGTCCAGAGCCAGTCGAGGGGGAAGCGGCGGCACGCGGACTCGGCGAGCCGGACGGCGAAGTCGGCGCACCGCCGGAACATGTCCTGCACGAGGAGACGGTCCGCCGCCATATCCATGATCCCGTCGTCCATCCCTCGCAAGCGCCAGTACATCTCGAACACGCATGGCGAGACGTCGCAGCCGATGAAATACTCGGCGCTCCGCGGAACGATAGGGTCCATCTGCGAGAGGAGTTCCCCCATCCGTTCGACGGGAAACTCGTAGCGAAGCACTGCCTCACGGCTCGCCCCGGCGAGGGGATAGCGGGCGATCTGGTTGAAGGGACCGTACTTGACCCACTTGATCCCCCAGAAATCCACGTGCGATTCCCCGTTCTGCTTGTGGACGATGCCCTCCATGGCGTAGTTGTTGTTCACCCACGTCTGTCGCACGTCGTTGCCGAGGGTGTCCGCAACGTACGGCACGGGGATCTCGAGCAGATCGGAGAGGTGCGTCGCGGTGTCGGGGTGGAGCCACATGAAGATCGGCACCCGATCGGTGGGTTCTCGTCGAAGTGCCGCACGGACGCGCTCTTTGGAAGTCATCGATCCGCTCCAGAGCGACCATGTGCGCGACGCACCGGGGTCAACATGCTCAGCGGTCTTGTGCGGCGGCCTTACCCATGCTCCCGCTTCGGAATCGTACTGCTTCACGACGCGCCCGGGTTGCGGACGACAACGCCGTTCGGAGGCACATCCCTCGTGAGGACGCTTCCGGCCCAGAGGACCGAGTGCCTGCCGATCCGGAGTTCGTCCCTGACGACGATCTCCGGAGTCGAACACGCCTGGAGGCGCGGTGGCAGCGAGAGGTCCTCAAAGCCGTGGTTCAGGCCGGAGAGAACGGCGTGCTGGGAGATGTGGACCTCGTCCCCAATCGTTGCGGGACCGACCGTCGCGGGATGGGTTCCCTACCGTCCACCCGTTCCCTGACGGAGGAACGTCCAGGCGTCAGGGTATCCGAGCGTCCGCAGGCGATCCCGTTCCCCGTCGATGGGGTCGCGGTCCACGCTTCGCCCGACGAAGACCTTCCAGTACGGACCTATCTGCACGACCTCGACCTGCATTCGGGTCTTCGACCGCACCTCGTCCGCGGTGCGCTGCGCGTTCTCTCGGGTGGACGAGACGAACACCTGAACGCTGTAGACCGACTGGCCGACCGGAACGTTCACGTCGGGAGTAGTGGTCCGCACGAGGCGCTGCTTCGTCCAGCATCCGGTGAACTCGCCGCCCGCATTGAGGCGGTCGCGCAGCGCGTCGATCGGCGTCCGGTCGGCGGACCGCCCAACGTAGACGCGCCACTTGCCGTCCGCCTCCTGAACGACTTCGACCGGTTCGGTGACGCCCCGGCGCACCCGACCTGCCGCCGCGTCGGCGTTCGTCTGCGTGGACGAAGTGAACACCTGCACCGAGTAAACTTTCACCTCAAGCCCGCTCGCCGGTTCGTCGTCGGGTCCGATGCTGACCACCTCGCCGCTCACCTGTTCGCCCCGTACGGGCTGGGCCGGGGTAGTTGCCGGAGGCAGCGCGCCGCTTTCAGCGGTGGCGAGGGGGAGGTCCGGCCGCGGGTCGGGAAGCACCGGTGCGGGAGGCGTCTCACTCTCGTCCGTGGGCGCGGTCGTGGCGGCCTTCGGCGTCGGCGGGGGGCCAGGTTGCGGTGGTGGTTTGGGACATCCTGCGAGGAGGAGCGTAGCGGTAACCGCACCGGCGGCAGCGAACATCATGGAACGCATGGTCAGCCCTCCCCGGCGGGCGCGTCGGTCATGACCGAGGCAATACGTGCCGCGCGGTAGTCGAGAATCTGGATGCCCCGATAGTAGTGCTTCACAATCTGTTCGGCGGTGTATCCCTTCCGCGCCATACCAATGGCTCCCCACTGGCACATACCGATGCCATGCCCGTTCCCCCCGCCGCTCACGACCAGGCGTGCGAGGAACCCGTCGGGCGTGCGGTCAGTGAACAAGCGGACGTACGAGCTTCTCAACATCGGCGTCCCGTCAATCGGTCGTCGCAGCACGCTGCGCACCTCGTCCTTCGGGACCTGCCACGTTCCGCGATCGGAGACGATGCGCGTTGTCAACGCTCTGCCGCTGAGCGCCTGCGATTCCACCGTCACCTCCCGCAGACCTCCGATGGCACGCGGCGCATCGGCCGCCGCCGAAGGGAGGTTCTTCTCGATGATCTGCTGCGCGTCTCGCCGCGAATACACCTCGACCCACCGGAAGTGACGCGAGTCCTGACAATGGAAGCCCCGCTCGTCCGCGTCGTACACTCGTCTCAGGTACGGGACCGGCGGAGAATCCCACACGTCCTCGATGTTCACCGTCGAGCCACCGCAGGTGCCGTGGAAGAACGCCCGGATGTACTTGCCCTGATAGACCATCACCTTGCCACGCGTTGCCTCGACGGCCCGGTTGCCGATCTCGCTCTCGGCGGCGACTCCTCCGTACATCTGGTCCCGCGCATCGCTGTAGAGGTCGAACCCCTGCGACGCGCGGCGACCGAGGTGAGCGAGGCTGTACGTCCGGGCGGCGATAGCCTGCGCCTTCATCGCCTCGATCTCCTCGGGCCGCAGATACCCGATCTCAGGTGGGACGACGCCCCTCAGGTAATCCTCGACCCCGACTTCGTTCACCACCATCAGGCCTTTGGAGGTCTGAACGACTTCGATCTTTCCACGGTACGCGGCCCCGTTCACCGAAATCGGCGACCTCGACTCGCAGACGACTTTCCGCCCGCGCGACCCTCCGCCCGGACCGGACAGACTCATCTCCGACGTCCCGGAGACCAGGTCGAACATCGTCCCGTGGAGCATCCCGGGTCCCACCGTCACCTGCATGGCATCGGAGCTCTGGACCGTGACGGCGGACTGTCCTTCGAGCAAGCCGACACGGACCGTCTGGCCACCGGCGGGTGTACCCGGCTTCGGCCCCGGCGCACACGCGGATGCGCACGCCAAACAGAGCAGGACGATTCTGGCCGACCACGGCGAACGCAGCATGTCGCTTTCCTCTCTAGCCAGCGGCTATGGGTTGACGGGGCGGAAGACGCCCCGGTTCCGGATACCGGTCATCCGGTCAGCGCAAGGCTGAGGGCAGTCGTGAGCTTCAACACGTCGTTGTTTGCCTTGCGGAGCCGCGCCGAGACCAGTCGTGCGATGTTCCTGAGCACGACGGTTCCGAGCGTAGGGTCTTTCTCGATGAGACTGTCGAAGTTCGCACGGTCTATGACGAACAGCTTCGTGTCGGTCAGGGCGGCGACGGTGGCGGACCGTTCGGCATCTTCGAGCAGCGACATCTCGCCGAAGCACGGGCGGGTCCCCCCTTCAAGGCGGATGAGCGTCTTCTCTTTCTCGCCGATATCGCCGCGGCCAACCTTCATGACGAGCGACTGTGAGACCTCCACGACGCCTTCGAGCAGGATGTACATCGTGTTGCCGACATCCCCTTCTCGGATGACCGGGTCGCTTGCGGCCACGGTGGTCATCGTTCCAGCTTCCCAGAACATCTTGAGCTGGCTGTCGGAGAGACCGGCAAGCAGTGAGGCCGGCTTCAGCGTTTCATACCCCGCCATATCAGACCTCGCAGGAACAAGTGGCGTTCTGGCAAACTCCCTCCGCACACCCCAAACGCGGAGGGGAACCCTCTCCGAGCATCGCTCAGACCGGGATCAGCTTCGGCGCGATCAGGATCGCGTCATCGTTCGGACCGGAGACGCGGTCGTCGGGGGGGTTCATGATCACCTCCGCCCTGCCGCGTCCCATGAATGCCAGCTCCTTCCCGGCGGCGCTGAATGCCGAGCGGATGAAGCGGTCGATGGCCGAGAAATCATCGACGAGCACATCGTCGAGGTTCAGACGCCGCTCTTCCACGATGATACCGATGCACAGGGCGCCCTGCTTCCTGAACCACGCGTGAAGCTCGGCGAACGTTTTGCCCCGCAGTTGCTCCGGGATCGGATTGCGGAGCAGGTCATTGCGCACCTCAACGCTGAACAGCTCGCGTATCGCCAGATGCAGGCCGGGCGAGGCGGTGGAGGCTCCGAGCAGATATCCCGAGAACTCCCCGCTGACGATGACGTCGTCGACGTTGGCGCGGCGCAGGTGCTGCTCGTTGTCGGGGTTAAGCGCCTCACAGACGACCTTGACGTCCGGGTTGAGCGACTTGATGGCGAGTGCCGCCTGCAGCGTCCGGTTGTCCGCGGCGTTGGGATCGACAACGTTGTCGCCCGTCAGGATGATCGCAGCAAACGCTTCCTCGACATTGGCACGCCGGAGGACGCTCCCCTGGACGAAGTCCCCGTGAACGAGGTGCACATCGAGGTGGTCGTAGCGGTAGAGCACCTCGCTCATCTCGCCTTCGGGCTGAGCATTGACGAGCACGAACGATCGCTTGCGTCCTTGTTCCGAGCGGGAGAGGAACTTCATGATCGTATCGATATGGCGGCTCCACCCGCACAGGACAACGTGGTCCTTTGCCTTCACCTTCTCCAAGCCCCGACCCTCCTTGATCTTCTTCGCGGTGAACACCGAGGCGAGCGTCGCCGTGAAAACGGAGATCGTGGCTACGCCCATCAGGATGAAGATGCTCGTGAGAGCGCGGCCCAACTGGCTCTGGGGAGCGATGTCCCCGTAGCCGACGGTTGCCAGCGTGACGACCGACCAGTAGAAGGCGTTGATAGCAGTACCGTAGTTGATGCGCTGCGTTTCGCTCCCGAGGCTATGCTCTATCAGGCCGACAATGACGGAAGCAACGACAATGAGTAAGAGGACCGCAAGCGCGGCATTGGGGATGTTCTCCCGCCAGATGTCGCGCCAGAAGATTCCCCAGCCACGGGAGAGCACACGCCAGCGCAGGTGCAGCCACTCCGTCGAGTGATGTACCGCCGCCGCCAATCGCGTCTGAAGCATCATTGTCACCGCCGAATCCCCGATCTGTCCAGAATCCTCATCGCCGTTCATGAGCCACCGAAGAACCGACGACGCGCCGAGCGATCGCAGATGCCCCGCACGCGCCGCTCCTCGTCGGGGTCCGCCGGAATCCAGTCGCCGAGGCCGGTCAGAGTGTCGGGAACGCGGGACCTCACGAGGAGCGACGGCTCAAGCAGTTCCACGGTGTACGAGCCGAGCATCGTCGGGATGACGGCGGTACGCCCTCTCGGCATCTCAAGCATCCCCCCGTCCCACCTGACGCGAGCGCGGCCAGCGATCAGCATGAGCACGTCCGGGCTGTGGCCGGTTGTACAGGTCGGCACAGGTTGAACGGGATCAAACGAATCCCTCGTGTCCCAGAGCTCCGTGAGGAAGTACCCGGTCACCGCGAGAAGCTTGCGTCTTCCCCAGATCTCGCTTCGCACCACCGGCGTGAGCTTCGGTTCCGCTGCATCTTCGTAGTCGATTGCGTCGAGCGACTGCTCGATGTGGAGTTGGCGCTGCTTTCCATCGGGGCCGATGCGCCCCCAGTCGTACAGACGATAGGTGATGTTCGAGGTCTGTTGAATCTCGAGCGCCACGATCCCCTTACCGAGGGAATGCGCGCGTCCGGCGGGCACGAGGATCACGTCTCCCGCGCTCGCCCTGTGTCTCCGGACCAGTTCCAGCATCCGGTCCTCGCGCAGAGCCGCGCGCAGTTCCTTCTTCCCGACACCCGGCCTGAGACCGGCGATCACCTCGGCATCCGGCGCCGCTTCCAGCACCAGCCACATCTCCGTCTTGCCGGGAGAACCGTTCTCCTGTCGTGCGGCGTACTCATCGTCAGGGTGCACCTGAATGCTCAGGATGTCCTGCGCATCGAGGTATTTCACGAGTAGCGGGAAGCGCCGGGGATGTCCTCCGAAGCCTATACCCGTCGTGCCGAGAAGTGCGCTCCCCGCCTCGGCAACGAGGTCTCGCAGATTACGCCCGACGTATGGCGCCGAGTCGATCTCTGTCACCGCGCCGTCAACGTCGGAGACCTCCCACGACTCGGCAACCGGTCCTTCCGGGGGGAGTTCGCGACCGAGAACCCGTGCGAGGTTCCTTCCGCCCCAGATCCACGGCTGGTAGATCGGCCTCGTGAGAAACGGCGAAAGCTTCATGAACCTGTCCCGGACGACGACGCGGGACTCTCCGCACCCGATGCCTGAGAGGATTCCTCCGAGGTGCTCTGTGCCTCGGAACTTGCCTGCGCGGGGGCTTGTTCCGTCGAGGACGGCGCCCGCTCTTTCTCCGCCGGTTCCGGTGGTCTGTTCACTTCCTCAACGTAGTTCATGCGAAGGGTATGAAGCATCTCCCGCAGCATCCGAGTTTCGCCGTCGGAAAGGTTCCCTCGCATCCGCCGTTCCAGCATAGCGAGCACGTCGATGGCCCAACGCGCCTGCTCCAGCTCCCGCTCGACCTTGCCGGTCGTCGGGCTGGCGACCTTGCCCATGGCAACCCACGCGATCTGCTGATACGTCGTCACGAGGCTCATGAACATGAAGGCGTCCTGCTGCCGTTCTGTTCGCTCGCGATCACTTTCCGGCATGTCATGCTCCTGCTTCGGTGCTGGTTCTGCGCCACATCGCTCGTTCCGGCGCGGATGGCCTCGATCCAGGTCCGCCTACGAGCCACCTGCCAAACGCACTATCTGCGCGGCGGGCTCTCCGCCTCCACGTACAGAGCCAGTCCTTCGCTGTGCCAGCGGCAGCCCGGCCTGCGCTCATCTCAGGAGAGGTTCTCCGAACCTCCTCGGCGAGTGGTCTGCACCTGATGTCAGAGGATGCCCCACCGGTCGTACGCTTCCCGCGCGGACATCCCGGATCGAAGCGCCCTGTGGACCGTCCGCTCGCCCCGCACCTTCTCGAGCGCCTTCCGCATGGCTTCTTCCGACAGTTCCCCGGGGATGACGACGACACCGTCGAAATCCCCGAATACGAGGTCGCCTGGGAAGACGGAAACACCACCGCATCGGATCGGTTCGTCGCGGGCAACGGCTTCGCATCTGCCCTTTGAATCGGCGGGCGAAGTGCCTCGCGCGAAGACGGGAAAACCCGTCGCCTGAACCTTCTTCACGTCACGGCAGAATCCGTCGATCACAGTGCCCGCCGCCTGATGGTTCTGCGCGGCGGTGGTCAGCAGCTCACCCCAGAGCGCGGCTTCGTGCCCGGCGCATTCGGCGACGACCACATCGCCCGGATGGAGGTCATCGACGAGGGCGAATTCCACCTCGTAGGGGGTCGGAGACACCGTGTCAACATCCCTCACTCGGATGGTGCGTGCACGACCGAACAGGACCGCTTCCGCCCACAGCGGGCGGATTGAGGATGAGAGTATCCGGTCTCTTCGACCGAGGCCGTCCAGGACATCGGCGATGACGGCGCTGTACACCTCGCGGCGCATCGACTCCATCAGGGATGAGGCATCAGGGCGTGCCATAGAGAGTCGGTCTTCCCTTCAGCCACCGCTGTGCTTCAGCGCCTCGACGAGCACGTCGTGCGCCACAGCTCGAAACTCACCCCAGCTTCGCCAGTCGGGCGCCAGTGTGCGGAGCACGTCCGCCGCATCAACCAGTCCGTCGGGAGTGACTTTCCGCCATCCGCTGATTCTCTCGCCACTGTCGGCAGGTTCAGGTGCCCCGTCCACATGGTCCACACCACAGAGGTAGCTCACGAACCGAGCCTCCACCCCGTCATTGCGATAGCCGATCCGGGCGATGCGCGACGGAGCCGGAGCGGGCGAAATGCCCGTCTCCTCGGCCAGTTCCCGCGCGTACCCCTCTTCCGGCGACTCGCGTTCCTTCAGACCGCCGGTCGGCAGGCGGTAGACGCCGGGCGGGTAGAAAGCTTTCGTCTGCAACCAGAACGAACCGTCCGAAGTCCGCAGCACGAACACCACCTCGCCGGGTTCGGTCTCCAGGCGAAGCCATCCCCCCGCCCCGAGCGCAGGGAGGGTTCCGCCGAAGCTTGCCACGGCACGGATGCTCCACAATGAATCGGCTGAGAAGTCCAACACTGCTGACCTGTCCCGTCCGGAAAGGCATTCCCGGTAGCCCGGCGCATCCTTGAGAATATCAACCTGGATGATGGCGGTCAACAGCGGAACTCTATGGCACGCCTTGTCCAGGCCTCACGGACGAGGGCGAAGTCGGCGCGGCACGGTCCGACGTTGCGCTGTCGGTTACCGCGCCCAGCGTTCCCTTTGTTGGATTGCTCGCCGGGGTGTTGCAGTCGGGCCTCGGTGCGTAGTTGTGTTCCTGCCAGCCCATGGAGATCTTAGCCTTCGGTGCGAGGTTCTTGATGATGCCGGTGTGCATGCACAAGGATGGTTCACGGTATGGGTAAGCTCATTCGACCGGGCGCGGAGGTGCTGTTCTTCGACGACTTTGCACGCGGCGTCGGCAATTGGCGACGCGAGGGCATCGGCAGACTCCAGATCGTCGACAGGCCCGGAGGTGACGGTCGCGCGCTTCGCATTGACTGCATCGGCAGTGAGCAGGGCGGCGCCGGTTGTCACGCATTCTGTAGGCGGGATTTCCCGGACGGGATCGCACTCGAATACGATCTGTTCGTGCATGAGAAGAACGGGCTGTTCATCACGTTCGTCTCCATGCGCGGACTGAACGGGCAAGACATGTTCGGCCTCCCACCGCGTTCGGGAGTCTTCAAGGACTACACCGGAGCTGATGCGCTGGTTCGGTCCTATCACGTTTCCGTGAGCCGGTACGACGACCGTGGGAAGCATACCGGCGTCTCCAACTGGCGGAGGAATCCGGGGCTTCACCTCATGGGGCAGGGACCGGACCTCTGCAAGGCGATCCGCCGGACGTATCACATCACCCTCGTCAAGGACGGGCGGCACCTGCAACTTGGTGTGGACGGAAAGCTCGCCCACGAGTTCACCGACCCGGACGAGTTGCCCGACGAGTTGCCCGCGGAGGGCAAGTTCGGTTTCCGCGCCATTGGCTCGAAGATGATCGCCGACGTGAGCAACGTGCGCGTGCACAGGCTCAACTAGGGTATCGGATCGGACTTCCATTCCACCTCATACGCACTACGTAAGCCATCCGCGTCACACCAGCGACGAGGGGAGACCAACCATGAAAATTGCGGACGTGGCCGCATATCTTGTCGAGGGGAAGTGTTTCGTCGTCGTCACCACCGACGAGGGTGTCGTCGGCATCGGCGAGTGCAGCCCGATGCACTCCGAGACCGTAGGCAGGTTTGTCGCGACGGTGCTCAAGCCGAGGCTCATGGGGCGGAACCCGATCGAGACGGACAAGCTCTGGCACGAGATGATGCTCGGCACGTACAAGCTCGGCGCGCAGGGCATCCAACCGGAAGCCGTTGCCGGTATCGACATTGCCCTGTGGGACATCCGGGGCAAGGTGATGGGACAGCCGATCCATCAGCTCCTCGGGGGCTGCTATCGGGAGAAGGTCCCGATGTACGCCAGCATCAGTGGCGGGGCACACATGACCCCGCTCGAGATGGCGAAGCGCATCGAGAAGGCCGTGAACATGGGGTATCACGGCGTCAAGATACGCATGGACTGGGGCGTTGCGCGTCGAGACATGGGGGTGGAGAAGGACCTCCAGATGGCGCGCGAGTGCAAGCGGGTCTGCGGCGACGGAGTGCCGCTCAGCTTCGATGCGAACAACGGCTACTCCGTGCCCACAGCCATTCGACAGGGACGGAGGTTCGAGGAGCTCGGCCTGCGACACTTCGAGGAGCCGGTCGCGCAGTTCGACTACGCCGGAATCGCGCAGGTTGCCGACGCGCTCGACATTCCCGTTTCCGCGGGCGAGCACGAGTACACGCGGTGGCAGGTCCGTGACCTGATCCTATGCGGCCACGTGGACATCGTGCAGGCGGATGTGGTGAAGTGCGCCGGAATCACCGAGCTTGTGAAGATCGCCGCGCTTACGGACACGTTCAACAGGACCTTCCTGCCGCACCAGACCCAGCCGACGGTCGGGACGGCGGCGAGCCTGCACGTGGTAGCGAGCCAGCACTGGTGCGACTGGCCGCAGGAGTATACCGGCCAGTCGGAGAAGCTCGACATCCTGTTCGAGGAACCCCTACAGTTCTACGATGGCTATCTCACCGTCCCGCAGAAGCCGGGCCTCGGTCTCGAGTTCAAGAAGGGAGCCCTCGACGGCGCGACGCGGCTGGGTTAACAATGCGCAGGAGACCGGACGCGCGGGGAAATCAACCGGCATGAGCCGTGGCACTGGCTTTGTGCGGGGTGCTCGAGCGGGGACCGGTTCTACCGTCGCCAGCGCACGAGGTTCCCCCGCTTCGCGAGGAGCTTCTCGTTGATGCTCATGCCCCAACCGGGGGCGTCGGGTGGGGTCATTGTCCCGTTCACAACCGGGGGAAATCCGGGGAAGAGGTCCGGCCACGCCGGGTGTTGCTTCGCGTAGTCGAAGCATTCCACCCACCTGCCGTGGTCGACCGCAGCGGCGAGCTGGACGTGGAAGTGCGGGACGTGGTGCGGAGCCATTGCCACGCCGTGTTCGGCGCAGAGTCTCGCGACGCGCAGCCACTCGGTGACACCGCCGTTCTTGATCGCGTCGAACTGCATGTACCCGATCTTCGCGCGCCCGAGGATATCGCGGCACTCTTCGCTATCGACGTGGTTCTCGCCAATCGCAATGGGGATGGTTGTCCGGCTTGCGAGCGCGGCGGTGTCGCCGTTCGGGTCGTGCCCGTCGTGCTCCCGATAGGTCCCGCCATGGGGTTTGATCGGTTCTTCAAGCCAGGTCAGGTTGTACGGTTCAAGCCGCCGAGCGACGGAGAGCGCGGTGGTCAGGTCCCATGCCTGGTTTGCGTCCGCCATGAGGACGAGGTCGTCGCCAAGCCGCTTTCTGATCCGACGTATCCGGTCGATGCTGTCCAGAACCCCTCGCCCGATGCGCACTTTGAGGGCGCGGTAGCCGAACCGCTCCAGCCCGGCCTGCGCCTCGTCCACCATCTCGTCGAGCGTCTGCCCTTCGATGTAGAACCCCTCCGAGAGGTATGCCGGAACCGCTCTCCCTCTGCCGCCGAGAGTCACGCAGAGCTGGACGCCCGCTCGGTGCGCCCGGATATCCCAGAGGGCCTGATCCAGCATTCCGATCGCGGCGAGAACCGCCCGGTGCGTCCAGCGTGCAGGGCGCAGCACCTCAGGGCCGAGCAACGCGCCGTGCATCCCCTCCCAGACATCATCAATGCCGGATTCGTCCATCCCGAGGACGATGGGCCGCAACGCCTGATCAACGATCTCGCAGATGATCGTGAGGTCCGAGCCGCGCGCCTCGCCGATGCCCTCGACGCCGTCTCCCGTCGTCACCCGGCAGACCGCGTCCGTGCTTGCGGTGATAGGACCTCCGGAGAGACCACGCGGGGTCGCAAGCGGCAGTTGGATCCACGCGGATTCGACCGATGCTATCGCCATGGCCGGCTGTCCCGTCAGCGAAGTGGTCTCGTCGCGAAGCCCGTACAGGACGACACTACCGGGCAAAAGTACACCTGAACCCGGCAAATCCAAACGGATGTGCCAGCCGTCCAGCCCAGATTGCGTTAGTATTGTCTCCCTAGGCCGGATGGCTTTGCGACGGAGATGACAATGGCCCGTTCGATTCCGATACTGGTCGGGCCGACGGCATCGGGGAAGACCGCGCTTGCGCTTCGCCTGGCGGAACGTGTGCCGAGCCTGGAAGTGGTGTCCGCCGATTCGCGTCAGGTATACCGGATGCTCACCATCGGCACCGCCAAACCCACCCACGCGGAGCGGAAGGCAGTTCCCCACCACCTCATCGACTTCCTCGACCCGGCGGAGAGGTATTCGGCGGGCAGATTCCGCACCGATGCTGAAGGGGCCATTGCGGACTGTCTCCGACGCGGCACGTTTCCCGTCGTCGTGGGCGGTACGGGATTGTACCTCCGAGCACTCACGGAGGGGCTGAGTCCGATCCCAGCCGTGCCGGACGAGGTCAACCGTCGGTTGCACCACGCGCTGGAGGCCGAGGGACTTCCCGCCCTCTATCGCCGGCTCCAGGACAGGGACCCCGTCGCCGCGTTCGGGATCAGACCGAACGACACGCAACGCATCCTCCGTGCCCTCGCCGTCTGCGAGGCGACCGGTAAGCCGCTTTCCGTATGGTGGAAAAGCCCTGCCCTGCCGTCGGGATACCGGTACGCGTGGCTCGGGATCCGGTCGCCGCAGGAACGGCTGAGGGACCGCATCCGTCGGCGCGCATACGCGATGCTCGACGCGGGCCTCGAAAACGAGGTGCGCAGGCTGTTGGAGCGCGGCTACGGATGGGACACGCCAGCGATGCGTACCGTGGGCTATCGCGAGTGGCGGTCGCACTTCGAGGGCGGGACGAGCGTCGAGGAGATCGCCTCGCGCATCATCACAGACACGGCGCAGTACGGGAAGCGGCAGATGACGTGGTTCAGAGCACTTGAGCACATTCACTGGGTTGACGGGGTGGGTGAGGACCTGGCGGAGGTCGCGCTGGAATGGTTGGAGAGCGTGCGGAGGTCTTGACCGCTGCGACCGCTTTCACTATCGTACTAGGTGTACGCGAGCGTAACTCAGCTGGTAGAGTTCCAGCTTCCCAAGCTGGCTGTCGCGGGTTCGAATCCCGTCGCTCGCTCCATATCTCCACGCGCCTCGGCATCTCGGTGTCGAGGCGCTTCCGTTGTACCGGGGAGAGCGCAGTCGAGAACGCCCGGGCATAGTCCGAACGAGAAGGGGCAGGACCATGGCAGGCGGGAACAAGCCGATACGCGTCGGTGCGGTCGGGGTCGGCAGGGGGAGCAGCTTCGCGGTCGGCGCACCGTACGTGGGTATGGAGCTCGTAGCCCTCTGCGACACCTGGGAGGAGAGACTCATCGAAGTTGGGAAGCGCTTCGGTGTGGCGACGTATACCGACTACGACGCCTTCCTCTCCCATGACATGGACGCCGTGATCCTCGCCAACTACTTCCACGAGCACGCGCCGTTCGCCGTGAAGGCGCTCGAGCGCGGCCTGCACGTGATAAGCGAGTGCGCCGCGTGCCATACCCTCGCCGAGGGGGTTGCCCTGGCCCGCGCCGTCGAGAAGAGCGGGAGGATCTACCTGTTCGCGGAGAACTATCCGTACATGGCCTACAACCAGGAGATGCGCCGGCTCTACCGTGAGGGTACCGTCGGCGAGTTCCGGTACGGCGAAGGTGAGTACATCCACCCGTTCGGTGCCGAGGACGCCAACCGGCTTGCTCCCGGCTATGACCACTGGCGCAACTGGATACCGGCCACGTACTACTGCACGCACGCCATCGGGCCGGTCATGTTCATCACCGATACGCGTCCGGTGAAGGTGAACGGCTTCGTCGTGCCGTACGACTACGACGACCCGCAGATGACGAACACGGTCCGCAGGATGGATACGGTGGGAGTCCTGATCCTGCGCATGGACAACGGCGCGGTTGTCAAGGCGATGCAGTTCCACCTGCGCGGACATGGGAACTTCACCCGCATCCACGGGAATCGTGGCCTCATGGAGTGTGGGCGCGGCGCCGATCAGGCGAAAGTGCGGCTGCACATCGAGTCGTTCGACGCGCCGGACGGCAAGGCTGTGGAGAAGGTGTATGAACCGGACTTCCCCGAGCTCGCGGAACGGGCACACGGGGCCGGGCATGGCGGAGGCGACTTCTTCACTATGCACCACTTCGCCGAGGCGATCAGGACAGGTGAACAGCCGTACCTGGACGTGTACCGGGGGATCGACATGAGCATCGCGGGCATCCTGGCGTGGCGTTCGGCGCTCAACAACTCGGCCCCGCTGGACATACCGGACCTCCGCAAGGAGGAAGTGCGCAGGCAGTACGAACGGGACGACTGGTCGCCCGACCCGGCGCGGAAGGGACCGGGGCAACCGCCGTCCAGCATCCTGGGGGAGATCGCCCCGAGCAAGGAAGCGGTGGACTTCGCGCGGAAGGTCTGGCGGTCGATGGGGTACTTCGGAGAATGACGCGTTCGGAGGCGATGTTCACGCCCCTGCGTCGCTGTGGTCCATGGGCCTGCGCAGATCGCCGGCGCAGTCCATGATGAGCGCGACCGCGCAGATCCCTGCCGTCTCGGTGCGCAGGCGACGTGGCCCGAGGGCAATCGTGCGAGCGGCGTTGGAGCGCAGGAGAGAGATTTCCTGTTCGGTGAACCGCCCTCCGGGCCGATCACGACGAGGTAGCCGCTGCCGACGAGCTTTTCCCCGGAGACACGCTGATGCCAGCCCGATCCGTCGTATCTTCGTACGAACGTGCGGTGGCGTGACGAACGGTTGGGGACGGTGCAGCGCGTGGGAAGACGGAGCGAGCATCCGGGCCGTCACGCCAGCGTTTCGATGTGCTCGATGCATCGCAGCCCCGCGAGGGGTGACACACACCACGAGAATGGCGTATACTTGTCATCTCCCCAGAGGTGTGGTCCCACGTTCGGGGTGTAGCGGGGCCGTTCCGCCAATACCAGTTCTATGAGGATGCCCAGATGCGTCGTTCTGCCGCTGTGGTGTCGGTGCTGGCGGTTCTCGCCGCCGGACTCGGCGCCGAAACCATCACGACCGAGGCGGGGCACTTCCGCGTGCACTATCCGGAAGGCGCGCGGGAGACGGCGAAAGAGGTCGCCGTCGTGGCCGAGGAGGTCTACTACCAGCTCGTGACCGCGTATGACCTGCACGAGCAGTTTCGCCCGATTGACATCCTGGTCACCGACAACCTCGACATCGGGAATGGGTTCGCCGACTACTACCAGAATCAGGTGGCGATCTGGGCGACGAACCTCGACGACGAGCTGCGCGGGACGCATCCGTGGCTGCGGGATGTGGTGACCCACGAGGTGGCGCACGTCTTCTCGCTGAAACTCGCCAAGCGATATCCCTTCCGCTATGCGCTCATCTCGGCGAGCGTGATCAACTCAAGGGTGGCTGACTTCGGGATCGGTTTTCCCATCTACAGCCTCGTCACGCCAGGCTGGTGGGTGGAAGGCATTGCCCAGTACGAGGCCCACATCGAGGGTGGCGACTCGTGGGACACGCACCGGGACATGCTGCTGCGGATGGCCACGCTCGAGGACGATTTCCTGAGCTACGACGACATGGGGGTATTCGCACACAACTGGCTCAGATCGGAGATGGTCTACAATCAGGGCTACTCCCTCTGTCTGTACGTCGCCGACCGGTGGGGAAAGGAGATGCCCCGCACGCTCGCCCGAGAGACGGGGTACGTGACGTTCAACTCATCGCTGAAGAGCAACCTCGGCATGTCCGGGGGTGCGCTCTACCGGGAGTGGGCCGAGCATCTCAGGACGCACTACCGTGACGTGGCGAGCCGCGTTGGCGCGGTGGTCGAGGGGACGAAGGTCATAGACGAAGGCACCTATGACGTTTCCCCCGCCATATCGCCCGACGGCACACGCATCGCGTACGTCACAGCGGGCAAGGAGGACTACCTCCTCACCAAGCCTCGCATCCGCCATCTCGCGACGAACACGGAACAGGAAATCGACGAGCGCGTCTACGGGAGCGTCGCATGGTTTCCCTCAGGTGACAAGATCGTCTACACCAAGTTCGGGCGCGGCACGCTCTACCTCGATCTCTACGTGTACGATATCGCGAAGAAACGGGAAACCCGCATCACGTCCCAACTGCGGGCGCGCGACCCGGCAGTATCCCCGGACGGCGAGTGGATCGCGTTCGTCTCGAACGAAGACGGTGGCACGCGCCTCGGCACGGTCCGCGCCGATGGTTCCGAGCTGAAGTGGCTCACGAACGATAAGCGTTCACCGGAAAAGCCCGGCGCCGCGCTTTCCGACAAGACCAACTCGTTCATCCAGTTCCACGATCCGCGCTGGTCACCCGACGGCGGACAGTTGATCTTCAGTGTGTTCGATGGGCAGGACCGTGACATCGCGGTCATCGGGACGCACGGGCCGTACTTCGACCTGCGCGAGGCGCTTCAGGACAGCGCCGCGTTCCCGGACACGCTCGTCTACCCTGGCGCGGCCAGCTTCAAGCTCCTCGTCCACACGAAAGCCGACGAGCGCGACCCGGAGTGGCTGCCCGACGGGTCGGGGTTTCTCTACAGCGCCGACTATGACAGCATCTTCAACGTCTATCGGTATGCGTTCAGCAGGGAGCCCGACGGAGAACCGACAGTCACGAAGGCGACGAACGTCCTCGGCGGCGCGTTCTCTCCCGACGTATCACCTGACGGCAGGTGGCTGAGCTACGTCGGCTACCATGCGAACAACTTCAGCATCTACTCGGTGCCTCTCGAAGCACCCCTCGCCGCCGCTGGCCCGACCATCACGGCAGAGCTGCCGCCGCGCCAGGAGCGGAACTACCAGGAGATTAAGAAGACTCCGGAGGCGAAGCAGCTCTTCGAGGTTGCGCCGACTTCCGGTCTGCGGACCCTTGTCGGGTGGGTCCCATCGTTGCGGTTCGGACCGAACTTCATTGGTGACAGATTCTCCGTTAGCCAGCTCGGCGCGGGCGTCGCAGTCGGTATCGACGACCAGTCGAGCGGGCGATACTATTTCGGCAATGTCGAGCTCACGAAGAATCTCCAGCGCAAGGACCCGCCGAGCACAAGCGTGTTCCTCTATGCCGAGCAGGCACTGACGCCCATCCTCACGACGGAGTCGGGCATCGTGCCAACCCTGTACCTCTACGGTGCGCGCTACCAGCTCGGCACAACGAACGACCTGCACACCGCCGTGCTATCCGGGCCACCGTCGCAGATCGAGGACCCCGCCGGTAACCCCATACCCATTGATCCTCAGTCGTTCATCCTCCTCACCGACACGGCGACCGTCTGGGACGACTATCGCTACCACTTCGGAGGTCTCGGTCTGCACTTCGGGCTCGGAGGGGGATTCAACGCCGCGATGGAGCTCTCCTGGCAGCGGTTCCGTCTCGATGAGACCGTAGACCGGAAGATCATCAACTACAGCGTGCTTCGTGACGCTCGGACCAGTGTCGACGTGACGCGTTACTTCCCGTGGCAGGACTACGGCTTTCCCCAGCCCGGCGCGCCGCTGCTGTGGGACAAGCGACCTCAGTTCCGGATGCGGTACTTCGACGACCGCTCAGCAACCCTGTCCTGGGGCTACGAACGGATGACCCCGACGGTGGACATGTGGGTGAACCCGACCGCCGGACGCATGTTCCGTCTCGCGTATACCTTCCACGCCGTCACCCTCACCGACTCGCTGGCCGGGACGAACATGGACGACGTGCTCAATCCGATCGACCCGACGCAGCCGCTGTACAGCTCGGTACCGCGTCGGCACACGATCAACGAGGTGGTCCTGAGCTACGTCGAACTCATTCGGATGCCCGGCTTCCTGCGCCGCACCACGCTGTCGCTGCTCGGCGTCGTCGGTTATCAGGACCAGGCGTTCAAGTACTACGACCGAGAGGACCGGTCGCTCAATTTTCTCGAAGGGTGGGCGTATTGGCCGCTGCGGTATCGGCTCGGCGGCGGAGGCACACTGCGCGGGTATCCCTATTTCACCCTGGAAGGCAGCAAGATGGCGCTCTTCCGGGCGACGTACGTCTTCCCGATCGTACCGCACTTCGGCCTTCAGTTCCTGTCGTTCTACCACGATCGAACCTACGGCGCGCTCTTCGTGGAGGCGGGGTCCACGTGGAACTGGGAACGGCTTCAGGACGCGAGGATCTACCGTGACGACTGGCTCTGGGACATCGGCTTCGAGATCAGAATGTCGGCGTTCACGTTCTATCGCCTGCCGGTCGGCGGGTACTTCGTGGCTGCGAGAAGGATGAGCGACGTTGCGCGTCCGTTCCTGCACAACGTCGGCACGGCGGTGACCGACGCGCAGGGGCGTCAGGTCTACGACGACTTCGGCCAGCCGGAATATCGTCAGCCGAGCCGGATGCGCTACTATCTCGGTCTTGCCATCGGACTCGGCGGCGGGGGTCACCACCCGGACAAGCAGTTCAAGCCGATCCGCAGGGCGGAGACCCCGCTCGGCCTCCGGCGGAACGAGTGGGGGCTCGGATGGGAAGACGCGTGGTCGCCCGTGAGCGGCACACCGCGCGTCGGAGGCGGTGTGGGGCGGTAAAGACCACAGTCGGTCCGTGCCGCGTGCGCGGAGGCGAGCTGCCTCAGAGCGCCAGCCCGCCGACCACGAATCGTTCGACGTACTCTCGGATGCGCGCGAGAGTCGCCGGAGGGAGGTGGGCCATGAGGTCGGGGTTGTCGGCGGCCATCTCCTCGTACATGACGTATTCCCCGAGGTAGCCTGCCTCGGCGATCCGCCAGAGGCGCTCCAGTTGCGGGTCCGAAAGCGTTCCCGCTCCCGTCGTATCATTCTGGCGGCTTCCCCAGACCGCCGCGAGGGCAGCGGCGGCTTCCATCTCCTCGTCGAAGGTCGGCCGATAGCGCTGCGCACCTGGATGGCGCATGGCGAAGCGACCTTCGTAGCGCCACACGGTCCGGATGAACCCGTAGCCCAGCCATGCCGTCTGCGCGGGACCTCTCAGCGTCGAATCCACGATCATGGAGACTGCGCCGTCCTGAGCTTGTTCCACCTCGACCCGCTTATCGAGGCGGCAGCGCGACACGCTGTGTCCCAGCGCAGCCTTGATCCTCGTGAGCACCTCCCACGAGTCGGCGTCCTGGTAGTTGTAGATGACGGCCCACAGCGCCGCATCCCGCGCAGCATCGGCCTGTCCGAGTGCCTCGTAGCATTCGGCAAGCGACCGCCACGCGAGGTAATCCGTGGAATCCACCCGCAGCGCCTGCCAGTACCACAGGATAGCCTCCTGCCAGTCCTCCCCATCGCTGTACGTATCCCCAACCGCCACGTATCCGCGCCCGAACTGCGGCTCTTCTCGAAGCACCTGGAGGTATGCGCGGCGCGCGGCAGACAGGTCGCCCGCGTTGTACGCGTCGTTCCCCGACGAGAGAAGGTCCCGCACCGCCTGATGCTTCGGCTGAAGCGGGATATTCGTCCGTCCCAACCAGTCCGGGGGAACATACGTACCTCGCCCCACGGGTATCTGCGGTCGAAGCGCGGAGGCGATGGTGAGCTGGTCCGCCGCCTCTCGGCGCAGATGCTCGGCGGATTCCACTGGACGACCTTGCCTCGCCGCCATGCCGAGGAGCGCCCGCGCCAGTTCGACGCGGCAGTCCGAACAGTGGGGAACCTTCTCGATGAGGGCTGAATAGAGCTCCACCGCACGGGGGTAATTGCCGAAAAGCGCCTCCTCAGACGCCTCGTTCCACACCTGTGCTGCCCCTCCCTCGAGGTCCCATGAATCCACTGGCGTTTCGTCCTGATAGGAGGCTACGAGGCTGTCTGCGCGGAGCCGTCCGGGCAGGATTCGATACTGACGCGGCGACAGTTTCAGGACGCGAAAGGCGAGCGCCGGGTCAAGGTGCTCCACGTTTGCCTCGTCCGGGAACGTCTTCCCGGAGTGCACGCGTGCCGGGGCACAGGCCGAAAGAGCCGTCACTCCGTAGCTGATGAGACCCAGAATGAGCGCGTTCGTCACCGCAGGGCGAACCACGGGACCGATCCTTTCCATCCGAAACACTTGGCGTGCGCGCCAGGTGGCGTATGACATGAAGAGAAGAACGGGACGCCACATGACGAAACATACGTTCGCTTCGGGAGGCGACGCCACGTCCACAACCGGACCGCCCGTCAGTCAGAGGGGAACTCAGTGAGCATCGTCCCGCGGCCACGCGTGACCTCGCTGAACCGGCCAGGCCAGAATCCCCGAATGGCCTCCTCGATCTCGACGACGGGCAGCGGTTCGAGGGTGAACACGATGAGAAAGTCGAATGCGTCGGGGTATCGGGCGTACAACGCGCGGCTCGTCGCTTGCAGGCTGATTCGTCCTTCGTGGAGGATGGTCTCGTCGCGGTCAAGCAGGACGGCGAGATGGGGATGGGCAGGACCGGCGAGGGAGCTGCAGCCGTTGACATCACGGGCGATCCGGCCATCCAGTGCGTCAGCGCCGGACGTTCACCCTCCCTAATGGACGAGTTCTTCCTCAAGGAACGTCTCGTACGACGCGTCGTCGAATCTCTTCACGCATTCGTTGCACTTGGTGCAATCGCGATGGTAGCAGTCGCGGTGGATGCGCGTCGGGTACTGCTTCTGAAACGCAGCCTGACAGTGTTCGCCGCAGAAGAGGTAGCGATCCTGGTAGATGCCGAACGCGGCGAAGGTTACCCGGGTGTCTTCGTCACTGCGCTTGAGGGGCTTCATGCACCAGGAGCACTGTCCCTGTTCCTCCCGCGCAAGCTGGTCGCGCCTCCTCTTGATCTCTTCCTCCGCCCAGTCGAACTCAATCGAGATGACGACGTTTCGCGGGATTCGGTGCCGCACCACATCTTGCGTGACACAGAGCACTTCCTCCGGCGTGTGTATTGTCTCCTCGCAGACGAGCGTCGAACCGTCGCGCAGGTGGACGATGACACGTCCGTTCTGCGGGCGACCGTACGATGACCAACCGCAATGCTCGCAGACCGTGGTGAACAGGAAACGGCGTGCCTTCTGTCCGCACTCCGGACATCGCCCCTCCTCAATCATCTTGAGCTCTTTGACCGACTCGCGGGCGGCTTCGACGATCTTCGAATCTACCTCACGGGTGACGCGCGCGACGGCGGCGCGGTCCTCCGCGTTGAGGAGCGAGAGGTGTTCCTCAAGTTCCTCGCTCGGCTCGGAGAGGCTCATACTGCGAGGGAAGCGTTCGCGATCGCGTTTCTTCGTGATCTTCAGCATCGGGCAATTCCTACCTGAACTGCATCCGTGGTGTCCTTCGATACCCGCCACCGGGTCGGAGACGGGTCTGGCCTGCCGAGCTGATCCGGGGCAGACCGCGGCTGCGCACGGGAGCGACGGTCTGAACCACTGGCATCCGCGGTCCGACCGAGTAGTCCCGTGTTGCCAAGCACCGGACGCTTCGCTTGCGAGCGCGTCATGCCCGCCGTTTGCGATAGCGGTTCTTCTGCCGGTCTCAGCGAGAACGAACCGGAGGATCTGGTTGTCGCCGGGAAGGATTCCTCGGACGGACCCTCGGCGAGCCTCCTACGTAGTATAACACGCAGACGACCGCCTGCGTGCGACCCGCTGCACTTCCACGCACGAAGATGGGAGGGCACTTCCCCCGTGTGGCGGAGACACCGTCCGGAAGGCACTCCCGGTGACCGGACCCCGTTCACGCGCCGTCGCCGGTATCACTGAGGCCGCGCATTGCAGAAAAAGCATCAATGGGGCTGTACGATGATGCTCCGAAGGGCGAGTGGCGTCAAGACACGTAGGGGATACGCGTGCTGAAGCAAAGCACCTGGCCGGTATGACCGTGCCTTCCGTTGGCCGCTCTTGGCGGGGTACTTGATTCATCTGGAGGGGCTTGTTGACAGACGAGGAGAAAAGCGTCGAAACAGGTGGACCTCACCCAGTGGGCGGGCTACGGCGAGGTGCGCGTGCGGTTCCGCGTGAACTCGAACTCGGTGACCGAGGCCGAGGGCTGGCATCTCGATGACCTCACGGTCACCGAGCTTTCCCCGAATCCGCGTGGAGGAGCTGCCACAGGACGTGATCATCAGCCCGATCACGAACAGCTCGATGCACCATGTGGGCTTGAGCTGGACACGAAACCTCGACACGGATTTCCGGCGATACGAGATCTACCGCGCCACAAGCACGACCGTCGGCGACGTGTTGGGAAACTGGTCGCCGGCGCGAGCACGCCCGGGAACCTGTGGCGCGTCGCTCGTCGAAGAGCGAGCCGAGGAGCGCCTGCTCTATGCCGCGCCGAACCCGTTCAACCCTTCGACGCGCCTGCGGGTCGAGGCGAGAGAACCGGGTCAGGTGGAGATGAAAGTCTGGTCGATGACGGGACAGCTCGTGTTTGGCCTCACGTTCGAGGCGTCGGCGGGGTTGAACGAGGTGGTCTGGGACGGTACCGACCGCACCGGGGCCGGCGTCGGCTCAGGCGTCTATCTATGCCGGGTGCGGCGGGCCGCGAGCACCGCGGAGGTACGACTTCTCGTGGTACGCTGACCGGGGCGGTCAGACCCCAAGCCTCGGTCTGGCGTCACGTTCCGTGTTTACGATGGAGTGCGGTCTACGGGTTCCCGATGAGCCCGATGAGGCACCCGATCGCAATCCCAATCGCTATGACGGCGATACGGGCGACATTGGGCAGGATGTAGACGCGCATGATCTCCGCCCGGTGCTGCGCCTGAATCCACATCTCGACTTCCCGATCCACGGCGAACCTCCTCAGCGCACGATGCCGCCTATCTCGGTGCAGCGGCCGGGCTACGGGCGCTCCAGCGGTCTTCCCCGCGCCGCCCGAACGCCCCCGCCTGCCCCGTTCCCTGCTGGCGGAAGGCGTTCTCCGTCCTCACGCTGGGAGAAGCGAGGCACCTGATTCGACGTGGGAGGACGAGATCCTTCGCTTCGCTCACCGTGACGTTCATGCACGGCGTCATTCCGACCGCGGGCGAACAATCCGGTGGTTGCAGCCCACGTGCCGCGCACGCTCCGAGGTCAGGCGAGCAATCCCTGGGGTCGTTCACGTGAACTGCGGGAGCCAGCGCCGTTCCGCCTCGAACATCTCCTCCACCATCGAGCGAGTCCGGCGCAGATCAAGCACCGCCATGGTGAGCGGGTCGTAGCAGACAGCGTGGAAGGCGAGCTCTCGGTCCGCATTGAGCGCGGCGTCGACCGCCATCTCGATCACGTTCACGTTCATCTGGTTGAGCGCGGCAAGCTGAGGCGGAAGCGCACCGGCGTGCAAGCCGTTGACGCCGTTCTTGTCCGCGATGCACGGGACCTCCACGGTCGCGTCCGGTGTCAGGTTGGTGATGAGACCCTTGTTCGGGACATTGCCGTTGAGGCGGAACACCTCGTGGGTCTCGATGGCGTTGATGATGTTCGAGCCGTATTCGTGGGACCGTCTGAACTGGAGGGGAGTGGTGTCGGAGGCGAACTTCTCCTGCTGCGCCTCCCATCCGGCGCGGTCGCTTCCGTAGAGCTGCTTGATGAAGCCGGACCCGCCGTTCCAGCTTCCGCCGGGACAGTATTCGGCGACCATCTGCGGTGTCTTGCGGAACCAAGCGTTGTACTCGCTGTTGTGCCCGCTTCCTTCGGTGACGAAGTACCCGAGGTGTTCGAGCATCTCGCAACTGACCGTGAGGCTTCTGTGCCGCTCCGGTTTCCTGGCCTCCTCTTTGATGCGCGGGTAGAGGTCTTGCCCTTTGTGACGGATGCGCAGCACCCAGGCCTGATGGTTGATCCCGGCGACCCAGTAGTTCACCTCATCGTACGGAACGCCCGCCCAGTCGGCGAGTATCCTCGTCGTTCCCTGGACGCTGTGACACAGGCCGACAAGGTTGATTCCGACCGCCTTGTTCATCGCGCGGCAGAGCATGCTCATCGGGTTGGTGTAGTTCAGGACCCACGCGTCGGGGCATAGCTCTCTGATATCCCGTGCGATGGCGACCTTGACGGGGATCGTACGGAGCGCGCGGAACACCCCGCCCGGCCCGTGCGTGTCGCCGATGGATTGGTCAACGCCGTACCTCATCGGTATGTCGATGTCGCATTCAATCGCCTCGATGCTGCCGACCAGGATCGCCATGATCACATAGTCGCTTCCCTTGAGTACGTCGCGGCGCTCGAGGGACGCGGCAAGCTTGCCCTTACTCTTCGCCTCTCGCAGGAGGCGTTCGGCGATGCGCCGGGCGTAGTTCAGCCGCTTCGGGTCGATGTCGACGAGCGCCCAATCGCAATGGTGCAGGGGTTCGAAGCTGAGGCAGTCGATCATCAGGGTCTTGAAGAAGCCGAGACTGCCCGCGCCGATGAACGTGATCTTGGGCATGTGTTCCTCCAGCGCTCAACGAGCCCGTGGGAAGGCAAGCAGTACGGGTGAAGGGCGAACGGCCGTGCAGGCGTCAACGCTGTGATCGGGGATTCCGTGGCGTCGAGCGGGAAGCCCTCGCCTCCCGCACTGGAGTCGAACCGGAGCGTCCGGTCCGCTCGCAGCTCAGGAGTCGACCGTGCAGTAGGGATGGATAGTGATCGGGCGCGGACAGGTCAAGCGGCACGCTCGCTGCGCACGAGCGGTGTGTCGGGGTGCCACATGCGCCCCGCCGATGACTTGGGCGCTTCAGGGAAATGTAGTATTTTACGGTTGATGCAGATCGGCTCCCCGATCACCCCCTCACATTTGGTCGCGCTTTTCTCGCACCGCCCATCTCTTGCGTAGGAGACATGCCCGTGTTCGGTATCCGCCCCGCAGCACCGATGCCCGAGGACATGACGGGCCACGATAGGGGATCGCACCCATGAACGTGCTCGTGATCAACTGCGGAAGCTCCTCAATCAAATACCAGCTCATCAACTCGGACCAGCGGAAGGCGCTCGCCGTCGGCTCCGTCGAACGCATCGGCATGGCGGACGCCATCCTCACCCATCAGCCGCACGGTAGGAGGCAGGTGACGGTCGCCGGGGAAATCCTGGACCACATTCAGGCGATTGAGTACACCCTCGCGATCCTGCTCAGCGCGAACCACGGGGTGATCAGAGACAAGTCCGAGATCGACGCGGTGGGGCATCGAGTTGTGCACGGCGGCGAGAAGTTCAGCGAGGCGGCGATCATCACCGATGAGGTGATGGAGCAGATTGAGGAATGCATACAGCTTGCGCCGCTCCACAACCCACACAATGTCCGGGGCATTCAGGCCTGTCAGCGCCTGCTGCCGGGAGTGCCCGAGGTGGCCGTATTCGACACGGCGTTCCATCAGACGATGCCCGACTACGCGTACATCTATGCCCTCCCCTGGACACTGTACAAGCGCCATGCCATCCGCCGATACGGCTTCCACGGAACCTCCCACGCATGGGTTGCCCGGCACACAGCCGAGCTTCTCGGCAGACCGTTCGAGTCCCTCAAGATCATCACCTGTCACCTCGGCAACGGATGCTCCATGACGGCGGTTGATCGAGGGAAGTCGGTGGACACATCCATGGGGTTCACACCGCTGGAAGGTCTGGTGATGGGCACGCGCTCCGGCGACATCGACCCGGCGATCATCCTGCACGTCATCTCCCACGAGGAGTTGAGCATGCACGAGGCGAACGCGCTCCTCAACAAGCACAGCGGACTCCTCGGCCTTTCCGGGGTCTCCGGCGACATGCGGGAAGTGCTCGCGCAGGCGAACGACGGGAATGAGCGGGCGAAGCTGGCGCTTGAGGTGTATTGCTACCGCGTTCGGAAGTACATCGGGGCGTACGCAAGCGTCATGGGAGGCCTCGACAGCATCGTCTTCACCGCCGGGGTCGGAGAGCACTCTCCCGACGTGAGAAGGCTCTCGTGCGAAGGACTGGAGTTCCTCGGGGTGAAGCTCGACGACGAGAAGAACTGCGCTACGACCTCCGGCGCAGCGGACATCTCCGCGAACGACAGCCGCGTGCGCGTCGTCGTGATGCCGACGAACGAGGAACTCGCCATCGCCCTTGAGACAGCAGCGCTCGTTGAGAAAAGCGCCCGCAAGGGCGTTTCCGCGAAGACCGCGGAGGCCGGCTGAGCGACGGCAGTTGCGTGGCACACCGGAATCGTGAGACCGATCGGCCACCGGAAAGGAGGCGTTCATGCACAGGCAAGCTGCTGCTCGACTGTTCGGCCTATGGATCGCGCTCATTCTCATCACCGGGATCACGGCTTCCGCCGAACCGATCATCGGGAAAGGCCCGTACCTGCAGCAGGTGGACACGACGAGCATAATCGTCTGCTGGGTCACGAACTTCGAGGCGCCATCGCTCGTCGAGTATGGCGCAACCGAGCGGCTCGGCCAGCGTACGGAGGAGGTGCTGACCGACCGCGAGCGGAGAGAGCAAGTGTGGTCGGCGGGCGGCGAACGCGAGCTTATCGCGTTCCACCAAGTGCCGATCACCGGGCTTCAACCGGACACGAGATACTACTACCGCGTGCGCACCGGGAACGCGGCGAGCGCAGTTGCCACTTTCCGCACGGCGGTGAGGCCGGGGCAGAGCTTCACGTTCGTCGCCTTCGGCGACATGCGCCCGACCCCGAATCACCGGGCGGTCGTCGAGCGGGCACTGAGGCTCTCACCAGAGCCGAGGTTCATCCTCAACACTGGCGACCTGCTCTCGGACGGCCAGCGCTGGCCCGACTGGCAGGGCTTCTTCGACTGGGAAGCGCCGCTCCTGGCGAAGGTTCCCATCTACCCGTGCCTCGGCAACCACGAGCACGACGCGGAGAACTATTTCGCCCTATTCAACCTGCCGGACAACGAGCGCTGGTACTCGTTCACCTATGGCGATGTGCACTGCGTCGCCCTCGATGCGAACGGGGAGTACCGGGGCAGTGCCGCGCAGCGGCAATGGCTCATCCAGGACTTGAACAGGCACTGGGACAGTCCCTACACGTTCCTCTTCTTCCATCACCCGATCTACTCATGCACGAACGACATCGGGAGGAGGATCGGTGGGCTGGACATGGCGGATACGTGGCAGCCGATCTTCGAGGCGTACGAGGTGACGGCGGTGTTCAACGGCCACGATCATAACTACCAGCACAACCTCGTCAACGGCGTGCACCACGTCGTGACCGGCGGAGGCGGCGCGAGCATCTACCCGGTCCGACCGCGGTCGTTCACGGTCAAGACCGCGCCGATCTACCATGTCGTGCAGGTCGAGATAGGCCCAGCGGCGGCGACGTTCACGGTGATCAAGGCGGACGACGGGAAGGTCATCGAGACGTGGTCTGTGCCGCGGCGGGACACGACGGCGCTTCAGTACAGCGAATAGTGTCAGTGTGGTGGGATCACGGTGACGGGAGGCGCGGCGGACAGGGTTGCCCGCCCCGCAAGAAGCCGGTGAGGCTGAAGAACCCCCCTCTCGCGCACCCATGCTTCGGCTACCGGCTTCTCACAACACAATCACCGTCTTGAGCGCCACGCGCTTCGTCCATGTTTCGGCGCTCGGATCGCCGACGATGACGAATACGTCCATACCGCGGCGGAGCATTTGCCGGTACGAACAGTAACCATTCGTCCCACCATCCGTGTGCATCATGCGGCCGGAGATGGACCGCTCCGGCGTGATGTCGTACTGCACCGTCGCCCGGACTTGGTGCCGGTGCTCGACGCCGCCTTCGACCTCGTCCTCGTGACCGACCGGGTAGTCCTGTCGGACGTACTGGCCGTAGAACCGCAGCGTGATCGCACTGAAGGGCTGGATTCCCTGCTCGGCGCTCACGGAGAGGTAGTCTGTGCCATCGAGACGGCCACCCCACGCGCCGACGTTCCCCGTCGTGTTGAGGTGGTCTTCGTTCCAACCGAGCGAAACGTTCGCCGTCCGATCCTTGTGCGGGGGCCGGTCGGCAACTTCCCCGCCAGCGTCGAACCATACACCCTGGACGATATTCACACCACCGCTGACGGACATCTCCTGCCGATAGAGATCGCCGTTGAAGCGCACCGCCCGCGTGATGCCGGCGTCCGCCCACCATCGTTTCATCCACCGACGGTCGTACGAATGCCAGTAGTTTAGCCATAGATTGACATTCCGCTGGTCTGCGTCCACCTTGGAGAGAAGCCCGTCGGCGGGCATGAAGCCGCCGCTCCGCTGGCCGACCTCGACCCAGATGCTGCCGCCCTCCTTCGACGGCCCCCAACAGTTGTACGATACCCACAGCTCGTGGCCGCGACCGCTGTCGCTTGCCGCGTGGGTCAACCCGCCGGTCGCCTGAACGGTCTCACCCGCGCCGGACGAGAACCGACGCGTTCCGCTGAAGAACTCACCCACGGCGATGTGGTCTTCTCCGAGCGGCACATCGTCACGCGGGCGGACATCGCGCGGGCCGTGTCGCCAAACGAGCGACTGCTCGAACGTCAGCTTCGACCCCGGCCTCCAACCCCACTTAGCCGCCGTGTGGTTGACGCCCTTCCTGTCGTACGCCTCGACGATGCCGATCCGGTGTTGTCCCGGTTCGCCGAAAACCTTCAGACCGCCATACATCTCCTCGACGCGCTGTGTGTAGAACATCCGGCTGCTCGGCAGGTACTCGCCACCCTCCTGAAAGAATGGGCGGTTCTCTCCCCGGTACCGCTCGGAATATGAGAAGTCAAGGTTGAGTACCTGACTCTCCACGTTCTCGAAGTCGGGATTGAGCGTCCCGACGCACACAGTGCCGCCCGTCGTCGTATACTTCGCGTCCAGACCTAAGTAGGCACCGGGATCGATTTTTCGGCGTTCCGGGATTCCGGCGACCGTATCCGCCTCCGTGGTGACCCGGGAGGCGCGTGCGACGACGTACGGCATGAACGCGGGTCGTCGGCGTATGTGAGGGAAGACGACACCCGTCCAGTCGCCGAGACGCGTCGCGTCGTAGCTCTTGCCCATGTTCGGCCATTGAACCCACTCGTCGCCACGGCTCAAGTGCCGCCAGACCCCGAGGCCGACGGTCTGCGGACCCGCCGGGCGATTCAGGAACGAGAGCGGAATTGCCAGCTCCGCCGTCCAACCGAGAGAGTCAGTGCGCGTCGCGGTCAGCCAGTCGCCACGCCACTCGACCTTGCTGGCGCTACCGCCGGGGACGGTCTCGTACTGCGTTCCGGCGGCGTTCACACAGAACTCGTACACACGGCGATGCCCGTGCACCGGATCCAAGTCGAACTCGATGCAGTCGTCAGTCCACATGCTCCCGCCGCGCTTGGTTTGCTCAGCGCGGATGTTCTCGGGCTGGCGGTCGTAGCAACGCGCGGCGGCGTAGATATGGGTGCTGTCGTAGACAATCCAGACGACGGTGGATTCCGTTGGTGCGCGGTCGAGCTGCATCGAGTAGAAGTTGTCGAGACGCGGGGCGTGCGCCCAGATCGGGTCGTCGAGCACCCCGTCGAGCACGGGCGGCGTCGTGACGCGCACCGCAGGAACAATAGGATGATCGGTGTTCGCTGTATCAACGCCCCGGTCGGCGTGAGCTGCACCCACACCTACCAGCGCGAGGGCAACCCATGGGCGGCATCTTCCTGGGGAGAAAGCCCCTCCCTGCATGATGTTCTCTCCTTGGACTGGGGAAAGGGACGGCGTGAGGGCAGCTACTGGACCCCTGAGGGCGAACACATGGTTCGCCCCTACGCCCCGTTGGACGGCCAGTGCTTGGCTCGTAGGGCCGGTCCTTATGATCGCCCTCATAGGACGTCATTGAGGAGAAAGCGAATCACTGCTCCGGCTTCGGTTCTTTCTTCTCCTGTTCGTCTCCCTTTTCCTCCTTCTCTACTTTCTTGCCGAAAGCCTCCCGGAACACCTCCGCGAATTTGGCTCCCTTCTCGCCGCCGAAGGTCCTCGCCATATCTTCGGCGAGTTTCTCGAATCCTTCGGCCATATTGCCGATCCGTGCGAAGGGGAGGTTGATGACCACGTTGTCGCGCTTCTTCGCCCCTGCTTCTTCGCGACCAGTGATTCCTGCCTGCGCTTCGAGATAGGCGATGAGCTGGCTGTTTGCCAGCATCACCGCCGTGATCTTTTGCTTGTCGGTTGCCCCTTCGTGAAGCTCAACCGCAAGCGTGGCCGGGTACGGCTCATCCACGAGTCTCGTGATGGTGTCGAGCAGCCCTTTGAAGTTCTTGAGCACCATGTCGCCGACACCATCGGCGAGTTCCATCTGCATCATCTTGTCAAGTTCCTTGCTGAGCGCCCGCGCCGGTGGGATGAGCCGGATGAGCGCCCTCAGGTTTTCGCCACTTGTCTCAGCCATGGTTTTTCTCCTTTCTGATGCCCAATTCCCGCAGGAATTCGGGCTTGAGTTGCTTCAAGAGATTCTTCCGTCCGTTGTGGATACGCGATTTGACCGTCCCGACATCCGTGTTCATCGCCTCGGCGATCTGCGCATACGTCAGGTCCTCCTCGGCGTAGAGGATGAGCGTCTGGCGCTGGAGCTCTGGCAGCCGGTCCATCGCCTGCTGGACTTCGGCCACGAGCATGACGAGGTGCGCCGCGTCATCGGGCAGGTCTGCCGTGTCAACGAGATCGGCGACGAAGGAACTACGCCATTCCGCTTCCCATTCTTCGCTGTCGAGTGACACGTACTGAAAGCGACCACGCTGGCGCAATTCGTCGTAGCAGAGGTTCCTCGCCACGCGGAAGAGGAAGGGCTTGACATGCTCCGGCGACTGCATCTTCTCAATGTTCAGGTAGAGCGCGAGGAACACCTTCTGAACGATGTCCGGAGTGCAAGCACTTAGACCAATGAGCCGGTCCACGAACCGCCAGACCGATCCCTGGAGCGCCGTCTGGAGCGCGTCGAACGCCTTGCGGTCGCCGGCCTTCGCGCGTTCGAGCGCCTCTGTTTCCTCGCAGCCCGGCACCGGCCCGCTCCTCTCTACGGGGAGATACGAATGAGAGGGGAGAACTGTTCACGGGAAAACCCCACACCTTGCTGCCCGAGAGGGGAGCGATGTCAGCACAGCCACGCAGCTTCGAACGCGTTCCCTTGCGGCGTTCCGTCATTCCTCTCGCCAAGGTGGTATATTTACCTACGAGGAGACGACCGGCGCAACGACGTTGTGCCGCGCAGGGGTGCCCTCCTGTTTCCGGCCCCGGAGACGGTGATGATCTCTGCACTCAGGAGGTGTCGCGCGTTGCGCATGGAAGCGGATCGCCCGGGCAGGGGACGGCTTCCCGGCGCTGCAGCACATGGCTCCCGCTTCCGACGGAGGAGGTTGGACATGAGACGCCTTGTCCCGGTCCTCGCCGCGATCACGGCGCTCACCTGGGTGATGGTTCCCGGTGAGGCCGGCGCCCGTCCGGACATGATCGCAACCATCACGAACGATGTCGAGACCGAGTTCGGAGTGTACCATCCGATCCCCGTGCAGTTCACGCCCGCCGTTCCGACGTTCCCAATCGCGCCCGATTTCAGCAACGTCTGCAACTTGAACGACGTGAACCGGACGTTCACCGCGCGGGACTCCATGCTTCTGCTCGCGAACCACTTCACCGTCAAATGGAGTTCCATCGACTTCGAGACATGCGGTTCGGAATCACACGGCCGGGCGATGCAGATGCACTACATCTACAACGACTGCACGCACCACAACATCCCGGTCTTCGTGACCGGCGACGCGGTGCTCCACATCTACCACACACTCTTCGACGCGTTCCTCGCCGACATCGAGGCACAGCGCTTCATCGCCAAGGTCATCGTGCTCACTCAGACACTTATCGCCGAGCATCAAGCCCTCTACGACCGTGGGGTGGGGCAGACACTCTTGTCTGCCCGAAAACCCACCAACGCGGTGCTGACAGTGCACTTGCCGGTGCATTGTCCAGGTAGAAATGAGGGTTAGGAGCGACCCCCGGTGGTCAGGGGCGTACGCTACGTGTATTCGTGGGCAGGCACGGGGCCTGCCCTTACCTTTCATACCGATCAAGTCAGCCCGGACGATGCACGCGACTTTCCCGGTCCTCGCCCCTGTGCGTGAGGCCATCATCGTGTGATAGGGTGCCCATGCCAGATGACGACGTGAAAGAGCGCATCCGGAACGCACTGGACATCGTCGAAGTGATCGGCGAGCGGATTCCCCTCAAGAAGGCCGGGAAGAACTTCGTCGCCCGATGCCCGTTCCACACCGAGAAGACACCCTCGTTCAACGTCAACCCGGAGCGGCAGATCTACCACTGCTTCGGTTGCGGCGTCGGCGGCGACGTGTTCAGCTTCGTCATGGAGTTCGACAAGGTGAGCTTCCCCGAGGCGCTCAGGACGCTCGCCAACCGCGCCGGAATTGCCCTGACCGACCAGCGCGGCGTGCGGGCACGCGCCAAGGAGGAGGCCTACGACGTCTACTACGAGGCGAACGGGCTCGCCCGCGAATTCTTCGTCGAGACCCTGAACGATCCGCGGAAGGGAAAACCCGCGCTGGAGTACCTCGTGCGGCGCGGCCTGAGCACGGAAACGATCAGGAAGTTCGGGATCGGCTACGCGCCGGATAGCTGGGATGGGTTCCTCTCGCTCGCCCGGATGAGAGGAATCCAGAACGACGTTCTCGTGGAGTCCGGCCTTGTGGTGAAGAACGAACAGGGGCGGCTCTATGACCGGTTTCGCGGGCGAGTTGCGTTCCCGATCGTCAACCAGAGCGGCAGGGTTGTGGGCTTCGGTGCACGTACGCTCGATCCGGAAGGTGAGCCGAAGTACGTCAACTCGTCGGAAAGCCCGGTCTACCAGAAAGGGCGCATCCTCTACGGTTTCTTCCATGCCCGGGACGCTATGCGCCGCGAAGGATGGGTGATGATCGTCGAGGGCTACATGGACGTGTTGAGCGTCATGCAGGCGGGCATCGAGAGCGTCGTGGCGACGTGCGGGACAGCGCTCACCCGAGAACACGGGCAGCTTCTGCGTCGCCACGCGGAGAAAGTCATCCTGGTCTTCGACGGTGATGAGGCAGGCGTCCGCGCCGCCACCCGGGCCGGTGACGTGCTGCTCGAAGCCGGGATCGAGGCGAGCGTTGCCCTGCTTCCGGAAGGAGATGATCCCGATACGTACGTGATGGGCGAAGGGCCGGAGGCGCTGCGCACGCTGGCCCTGCACGGAACGCCCTACCTCCGGTTCAAGTGGGACCAACTCGGTCGTGAGCACGATCTGAGCACGGTCACCGGGCGCAACCGGGCGATTGACGCGATGCTCGACGCCATTGCTCCGGTGGCGGACGAGATCGTGCAGAACCTCATGGCCGGGCAGGTGTCCGATTGGGGGCAGGTGGACGACCGCGATATCCACCGTGCCATCGCGAAGCGCCGCAAGCGTAGCGCCGGGCGCGCGCTCGGCGCTCCCGGCACGCCGAGCACTCCCCGTTGGAATCCGCCGGGGCGCGAGAAGACGCTTGTGGCGTGGATGTTCGGTCGTCCGTGGGTCTGTCAGATGGTCGCCGAGATGGGAACCGAGTGCCTCACCGATGCGCTGCTCCGTGAGATGGCCACAACGCTCGTGCTCCTGAGCGACGAGGGCAAGGAGCCAGGTCCCTCGGCACTCATCGACAGGAAGCCCGGTGACCGTGACTGGGCGAGTGCGGTCACGGAACTCAGTCAGGAGGTCTTCGACGAACGGTACATGGAACGAGAGGGTCCGCTGCTCGTGGTCTCGCTCCGTCTTCCCTATGTATTGGAGGAGATGCGAAGGCTGCGCGCCAAGATAAACGAATTGACCCGTCAGGGCACCGACATGGCGGAGGTGCTTCAGCTGCAGGGCCAGATCAGAGACCGCAAGGCCGAATACGATAGACTGGATGCCACGTTCACCCGACGTACGGGTTGAGCGGTGAAGCACCACTCGCGCACTTTCGACGGGCTGTCTCCCCGAAGGTATGGTTCCGTTGAGGAGTGTGGCCGGGGAGGCTCCTCCTGCATCCGCATGAAGTCTGGCCGCAACGGTCAACCTGGGCTACCGTCCCTACGGATTTCGTGGATGCGTCGGCGCGTCCTGGAAAGGTGTTCTGCACGGCGATGACCGAACCGGAGATGAGACTTCCCGCGCAGGCAGTTGCCCTCGATCACGTCACCCATCGCTACGACGGCGTGCCCGCGCTTCACGACCTGAGCCTGACGATCCGCCCCGGCGAGATGTTCGGGCTGCTCGGCCCATCCGGGTGCGGCAAGACGACGACTCTCCGGATCGTCGCGGGGTTCATCCGACCGGACGCGGGGGCGGTGCGCTTCGGCACTCGCGAAGTGACCTTCCTGCCACCGGAACGGCGTCAGATCGGGATGGTCTTCCAGAACTACGCGCTGTTTCCCCACATGACCGTGTTCGACAACGTCGCGTTCGGCCTTGTCGCTCGGCGCGTGCCGAAGGGGGAGCGACAGCGACGCGTTTCCGAGACGCTCGCGCTCGTCCAGATGCAGGGGATGGAACGCCGGTCCGTTGCGGACCTGTCCGGGGGGCAGCAGCAGCGAGTAGCCCTGGCGCGTGCGCTCGTTGTGGAACCGACGGTTCTTCTCCTTGACGAGCCTCTCTCGAACCTCGACGCACGGCTCCGGGAACGGACCGGGGCGGAACTGCGCTCCCTCCAGCAGCGGCTCGGGATCACAACCATTTACGTGACTCACGACCAGACCGAGGCGCTTACCCTCTGCGACCGGATCGCCGTCATGCGAGCCGGGACGTGCGAGCAGGTCGGGACGCCGGAGGAGCTTTTCCTTGCGCCACAAACGGGCTGGGTTGCCGATTTCCTCGGTCGCGCCAACCTCCTGCCGGTGGATGATCTGACGCCTCACGGGGATGGCTGGACGGCGAGGGTCGGACCGCTTCGCATTGACGGCACGGCGAAACTGCCGAGCGCACCGGTGACGGCGCTTGCGCTCCGTCCTCATGCGGTGTCGGTCCTTTCCCCCGAGGTTGATAGGCCCGGGGTTGGGAACATATTCTCCGCGCAGGTGCGGCAACGGCGGTTCCTCGGCGCAGACGTAGAGCTTACGCTGACGGTGGGGCCATTGTCGCTTGTCGCCCACCTCCGACCGCACGACTCCGGCGCCGCCACATCTCCGGGCGCATCCGTTTCGGTCCACATTCCGCCCGAGGCGCTGTGGCCGGTGAGCACGTGAGGTCAGTTCCGACAGTGAAGATGAGGAACCCGCGAATGTGACCGTGGATGAATTGAGCAGGCCTTCAACCTTTGAACGGTGGGGTGCGTCCGAAGCACTCCTGTCGGACCCGGCCCGTGCGGGACAAGAGGGCTTCCCGCCTACCATGGGAGAACCCACGACATAGGTGTTGAAGACCTACCAAGAGCCCGTCCGAATATCGGAAGATCATGCTTATCATCTCCGTTCGAGGGAGGTAAGCATGATGCGAACGAGGAAGACCGGACATCAGCGAAATCGAAGGCCCGGTGGCTGATTTCAGACGAACTCTGGTCGAAGATACAGCCGGTCTTACCCGTTCACGACAACATCCATCCTCGAGGCGGTGGACGTGCCCGCCTGGATGAGGGGCGCTGGACGTTGCTCCGTCCCTGCCACACATGTGTAAAGTTTGTGAGTGGAATCCGTATGAGATGATGTCGTCTTGGGCGAAGCGACGCATGACGCGATGTGCAGGTTGTCCGGGACTCTCGTAGGGCATTCCCTCATGCTGCGAAGGCTCGCGACGCTCGCGTTCGTCTCCCTTGCCCCATTTGGGGGAAGGGAGATAAGTTCTGAAACACGTACAGCTTACTCCCGTCTCTCCATGGGCGAGGGGTTCGGGGTCAGGACGACGAAACCGATCATAGCTCCTTGAGATGGCAGCCCGGGGAAACTCGCACATCGCGTGAGGAATTCCCTACCTTATCAGGAAGTGGGCGATTCCTTCCTTCGTTTCGGACGACGTTCTTCTCGATAGGCTCATAGGAACGACGGGGCAGGTATGCCGGCACTGAACATCGCCATCGTCTGGCACATGCATCAGCCGGACTATCGGGACCCGGAGACGGGAAAGCTCTCGATGCCGTGGGTGCGTATGCACGCGCTCAAGGGCTACTACGACATGCTGCGCGTGCTCGAACGCGCCGACGAGCGGGCGCGCGCGGTGTTCAACTTCGTGCCGAGCCTCGTGGCCCAACTGAACGGCTACCTCGACGGTTCCCTCTCGGATGCATACCTCGACATCTCGCGCAAGCCGACGGCGGACCTGTCGTCGGAGGAACGGCGGTTCGTCGCGGAGAACTTCTTCCACGCCAACCGCCGGACCATGATCGACTGCTATCCGAGGTACGGCGAACTGCGCACGAGAGCGAAACTGCCGACCGGCGTGCCGCGCGAGCTTCCCGACGACGAACTGAGGGACCTCATCGTCTGGTTCAACCTCACGTGGTTCGGCTACAGCGCGCGCGCGGACTTCCCCTTCATCCGGGAGCTTATCAGACAGGGCCGGAAGTTCTCGGACGAGCAGAAGGACGAGCTCATCAGGACCCAGTTCGCCGTGATGGAAGCCATCCTGCCCGCATACCGGAGGGCCGCCGAACGAGGCCAGATCGAACTGACCGCCACCCCGTTCTATCACCCGATCCTCCCGTTGCTCTGCACGACCAAAGCCGCCGAACTGGGCTTACCGGGTAGGGAATTGCCCGACCCGCCCTTCAGCGCCCCGGATGATGCGCGCACGCACGTCAAACGAGCGGTTGAACTCCACAGGGCGACGTTTGGCGAGCCACCGAAGGGGATGTGGCCAGCCGAGGGGTCGGTCAGCCCGGAGGCCGTCGCGATATTCGCCGAGCACGGCATCGAGTGGGTGGCCACCGATCAGGATATCCTGTTCAAGTCCGACGAGAAGCTGAAGCCGAAGGACCTGTATCGTCCGTACCGGGTCGGCGAGCCGGGACGTCAAGTTGCGGTCGTCTTCCGGAACCGCGACCTGGCCGACGCCATTGGTTTCCGCTACTCCGCCATGCCACCAGAGAAAGCGGTGTCCGACTTCATGGACAAGGTGCGGAGTGTCTGGGTGCAGTTACAGGGCGAAAAGAAGCCCTGCCTGCTCACCGTGGTGCTCGATGGTGAGAACGCGTGGGAGTACTACCCCGACAGTGGCGAGGGCTTTCTCACCGGTATGTACCGCACAGTGGTCAAGTCGAAAGACTTCCACTGGAGGACCGTACACGAGTTCCTTGCGGAGAACCCGCCCGACCGGACGATCAGGAAGATATTCCCGGGCTCGTGGATCGGCGGGAACTTCGACATTTGGATCGGTTCCGACGAGGAGAACCGCGCTTGGGCGGCGCTTCGGGAAGCGCGCAAGGCACTCTTCGCGGCAGATGGGAGCCTCGACGATCAGACGCGCACACAGGCGTGGGAGCACCTCTACGCCGCCGAAGGATCGGACTGGTTCTGGTGGTACGGCGACGACTTCCTGACGCCTCTGCAGACTGAGTTCGACCGCCTCTTCCGGTCCCGCCTCGCAGCCATCTATCGGCTCATTGGCCAGCCGGTGCCAAGACCGCTTCTGACGCCGATCAAGAGGGGTCGGAGCACGCTCGGCGAGCGCCCGACCGACCTCATCAGTCCGGTCGTCGACGGACGGTCGACGGACTTCTACGAATGGGTCGGTGCGGGCAAGTTCGAGGCGACGAAGGCGCGGGGCGAGCAGGTTGTCGAGATGATCTACTACGGCGCGGACCACCGATATGCCTACTTCCGCATCGACACGGTGAAGCCGCCCACCGACGAAGCGTTGACGGGCATCTCGTTCGAATGGGAGTTCCCTATCAGGCCCGATATGCGCCTGTCCAGCGGGCCGCTGCCGGGGCAGGCTGAAACGCTTCCCATGAAACTGGTCGACAAGGACAGGGCGCTCCCGGTCGAGCTGCCCGCGCGGGTGCACACGGTCGTGGAGTGCGCGGTTCCGTTCCTCCTGCTGGGATTCTCACCCGGCACGGTGTGCGAGTTCGTCCTGGTCGTCCGGCGCGACGGGAAGGAGCTGGAGCGCTGGCCGAGGGACGGGCTCCTGGCGCTCGATGTCCCGTCGGACACCTTCGAACTGGACCATTGGACCGTGTGATGGAAGCGCCTGGCAAATGCCCAACCACAAGGCATGATGACGTAGCCGGAAGGTAAGGAGACGATGCGTCTCACGCCTGATCAGATCGAAGAGCTTCGCGGCAAGTCCCCGGAAGGGGTGTACCAACACATCCGCCAGTACGTCCGACAGGAGATCGGGACGGTGGACCGACACGAACTGGAGGAGGCGCTTCGGGACGCCATCGACGCGGGATTCCTCGACGAACGCGACCTCCGCAGCATCGAAGAGGAATAGCGATCAACTCCCATCGCGGCGGCAATGAACGTACCCCTTGCGTCGGTCACGAGACGCCCGCATTTTCGATGTCCCCGGTCCCCTCAGGACGCAATCTCCCCGTTTCACCCGCTCCGACCGAGAAGGATAGGTGAGCACCATGCACGCACCGGAACCCATCACCCTGATAACGTTCGAACACTGGCCTCTACCGTGGATGGAGGAACTGCGCGATGCGGCGCCGGGTTCGACGGTGATACAGCCGAAATCACGCGATAGCGTGGATTGGGCGAACATCACCGCTCTGAACGGCGGGATCAACAAGGAAATCCTCGCCAAGTCGCCCAAGCTGCGCTGGTTCCATTCGCCCGCAGCGGGGGTCGAAGGCTATCTCTTCCCGGAAATGGTCGCAAGCCCCGTGCTCCTCACGAACTCGAAGGGCGTGTACAGCATCTTCATCGCCGAGCTCGTAATGGGGCATCTCCTCGCACATACGACGCAGGTGCACGCGAACACGGTTCGGGGTGATCGCCTCACATGGCTGCGCAACACCCTGCGCGGCTTCGAGCTGTACCACTCGACCGTGGTGATCATCGGCCTCGGCAACATCGGTTCCGAAGTCGCGGACCGCTGTCTCGGATTCAAGATGAACGTCATTGGGGTGGACCCGGTGCGTAGGGCCGCTGCGGGTGTGACGCTCGTCCGTCCGGACCGGATTGACGAGGTACTCCCGCTGGCGGACGTCATCATCATCACCGCCCCGGCGACGACGGCGCGGAAGCTCTTCGACAAGAGGCGCCTGCTGAGCCTCAAGAAGGGGGCGTACCTCATCAACTCCTCGCGAGGTCCTATCATCGACACCGACGCCCTCGTGGAGGTGCTCGAGAGCGGTCACCTCGGCGGTGCCGGACTCGAAGTGACCGACCCCGAACCCCTGCCGCCGGACCACCCTCTCTGGACAGCGCCGAACGTGACGATCACGCCGCACATCGGCGGGATGACCGATCAGGTGGACCGTCGGCGCTTCATGATCCTCAAGGAGAACTTCTGGAGGCTCGTGCGGGGCCTGCCCCTCCTCAACGTCGTCAACAAGACGCGCGGCTTCTGAGAGCGTGTACGAGAAGTCCGCTTCATGCTCAAACCAGATGCTCCGGCGAGTTCGCAGAGCGAACTCGGAAACGAACTCGCTCGAAGCGAGTTCGCCGCTCAGCATAACGGGTGGTGCCGGTGTCATCCGGAGCGTCCAGCGAAGAATCGCTTTCATTTCCCGGATGTGAGAGATTCCTCACTTCGTTCGGAATGACAGTCCGGTGGATAGCCTCTTCATGCCGGGTTGTAACCAGCGCGACGGGGTCTGATCCGGCGGGAGATCACCCGAGCGGATACTGGCGTCGGGCGAGGCTATTTGCACCCTCTTGGATGAAGGTCCGCAGCGCAAGCGGGTCGAACGGCTTCCGCCAGAAGGCTTCGATGGGAAGGTCGCGCACGTCGTCGTCGCTTGCGACGGCGCTGATGAGCAGGAGATGGGTCTGAGGGCGAATGCGGGCGATCTCTTTCACGAGAGAGATACCGTCGATGCCCGCCAATCTGATGTCGGAGATGACCCAGTCGTAGCGGTGCTTCTTCACGAGATCGAGTGCCGTGTCCCCGTCGGCAGCCGTCTCGACGGCGACGTGGGTGCCGCGCAGGGCCATCGCGAGCATCGTCCGAGCGCCTGGCTCATCATCGACAACGAGTACCGACGTCATCCGTCCGGGCTCCTGTGATCGGTCTGGGGGAGAGAGGTGACGATGCCACGTCATCTAACACATCTCGTGCCAAACCGATTCTGTCCCGGGAGGAAGCCCATTCTCTGGGAACCTGGGTCGGGTGGTAGTTCGAGATGACGGAGCAACCGAGGATCGAGCGGTGTGCCAGAATGTGCCGTTCGTGGTTCGTTTCTGCGCGTCAGGCGGATCGGATGCTTTCCGCAGCTCCAGCGCTATCCCTCGCTTCGCTCAGGATGACGGTGCTTCGATGTCTCGATAGCCTCTACGCGTCTTCTTCCTCCTCGGCTTCTTCGTCTTCCATGCCGTAGCTCTTCAGCTTGCGCGCAAGCGTGTTCCGGCTGATACCTAATTGCCGCGCCGCCTCGCTCCGATTGCCGCCGCACTGTTCAAGCCGCTGGAGAATGTGCCGCTTCTCGATCTCGGCGAGCGTCATCGCCGCGGTGTTCGTCTCAGCCACGGCTGGCCGGGTGATCTCCGTCGGCAGGTCCTCCGGCTGAATGACCTCATCCTCCGAGAGAAGGACCGCCCGTTCCACGGCGTGTTCGAGCTCGCGTACGTTGCCCGGCCACGAGTACTTCAACAGCGCTTCGCTCGCCTCGCCGCCAAGCTTGATCGAACGCCTGGCGAACTTCTCCGTGTACCGCGTCACGAAGTGCTGCGCAAGTGGGATGATGTCCTCGGTGCGCTCGCGGAGGGGCGGGATGCTGATCGGCACGACGCGCAGGCGATAGAAGAGGTCCTCGCGGAATCTCCCCAGCTTCATCGCCTCTTCAAGCTCCCGGTTGGTCGAGGCGAGCACCCGCACGTCCACGGCGATCGTGCGCGTCTCTCCGACGCGTCGCACCTCACCGGACTCCAGCACGCGGAGGAGCGCCGCCTGCGCCCCCGGCTCCATGTCTCCGATCTCGTCGAGGAGAAGCGTGCCGCCGTCGGCATCCTCGAAGAGCCCCTTCTTCGCCGCGACCGCACCGGTGAACGCACCTTTCGCGTGACCGAACAGTTCGCTTTCGAGAAGCGTCTCCGTCAGGGCGCTGCAGTTCACGGTGAGAAACGGGTTGTTCGCCCGCGAGGAGTGGTTGTGGACCGCGCGCGCGACGAGTTCCTTCCCGGTTCCGCTCTCACCCATGATGAGCACGGTCACGTCGGTGCGAGCAATGCGCTGGACCGTCCGGAAGATCCCCTGCATCGCCGGGCTGACGCCGATGAGGTTATCGAGCTGGAGCTGCCCCACCCGCTGCCGGAGGGAATCAAGCTCGGTGAGAAGTTGCCGTCGCTCGAACACCCGTTCGAGGGCGAGCGTCAGCTCGCTCGGGTCCACCGGTTTCGTCAGATAGTCGCTCGCGCCGAGCTTCATCGCCTCAACCGCCGAGTCGATGGACCCGTGCCCGGTCATGATGATCACCGCCGGGGAAGGGTAGCGCTGACGAGCGGCTCGGAGGATGTCCAGGCCATCCAGCTTCTCCATGCGCAGGTCTGCCACGACGGCGTCGTACACCTCGTCCAAAAGGCGTTCGATGGCGCGTTCACCGCTGTACTCCACATCGACCTCGTACCCGCCATCCTTCAGCGCAAGCGACAGGAGACCGGCAACCGACCTCTCGTCATCTACGAGGAGAATTCTTGGGTTCGGCATGTCACTGTCCCGTCGGCAGCGTGATGGTGACCGTGGTGACCGTGCCCACCGCGCTCTCGATGCCGATCGTGCCGCCGTGTCCTTGAACGATGCGACGGGCGATCGGCAGGCCAAGACCGGTCCCGCGCGGTTTCGTGGTGTGGAACGGCTCGAAGACCTTGTTCAGCTCATCCGGTGGGATACCAGGCCCGGTATCGGAGATCTGAACCCGCATCTGCCCATCGAACGGCTGTAGCCGCACCGTCAGTTCACCCTTGCCGTTCATCGCCTGCACGGCATTCAGGATGATGTTCCAGAAGACCTGCCGCATCTGGTCGCCATCGCAGGAGACCAGCGGCAGATCGTCCGGCCAGTCCCTGCGGAAGGTTGCCTTCCCGACAGTCCCCTCGTCACCCCAGATGATGCGCAGCAGGTCCTTCATCGTACGTCCGAGGTCCATTGGTCTTCGACGCGGGCTTCGAGGCCGCGCAAATTGCAGGAAGTCATTGAGGGTGTTGTCGAGCCGCTCGCTCTCCGACAGAATGGTATCGAAGATGACCAAGCGTTCCTCCTCCGAGCGCTGCGTCGAGGTGAGCAGCCTGATGCCGCTCACGATGGCGCTGAGGGGGTTGCGAATCTCGTGCGCGACGGCGCTGGCCATCCTGCCGATGTGCGCGAGCTCTTCGGCTTCCCGGAGGGCCTGCTGCGTCTTCTGATACTCGGTGACATCGTGGTAGATCGCCTGCAGGACGGTCGTTCCCGCATACGGCACGATACTGAACGCCGTCTCCACGAGGAACTGTCGGTGGTCTCTGCCGACGAGCGTCAGCGGAAGGGAATGCACTGGCTCCGAGACGTTCGGCCCGACAACGGCGGCAATTTTGGCGTGATTTTCCGAGAGATGCAGATCTCGCAGCGACATGCGCAGCAGTTGCTCGCGTGAGTAGCCAAGATTATCAACCACGCGCCGGTTCACCTCGAGCAGGCGGCCGGTGATCGGGTCGCACAGCATCATCATGTCCGGCGCATCCTCGAAGATGGCCCGGTACTTCGCTTCGGACCCGACGAACCGCGTCTGCATGGCGCGAAGCTCGGCGGCCATCTGTTCGAGGAGGCTGATCGTCGTGCCAGAGCCTACCTCTGCAAGGTCTTCGAGGAACGTCTTTGCCTGTGGACCCCATTCGTCCGTGGTCCGGACGGTGAACGTGCAGTACGGGTCGCCCATGCCGACACAGCGGGATTCAAGCGCAACAGCTTGGCCACCCAACCATGCCGTTGCCCAGCCGGAGGTATAGCCTTGGAGCGTCCAGCACACCGGCGCTTTGGCTCGTCCGAACAAGTCAGCGTAGTGTTCCCCCTCGTAGGAGTGTCGCCAGATGCCCTCCACCCACGCTCGGTCGTGTTCCCGGTCCGCTTCGATGTGCGTCACGGTGACGTGCACGTGCCCTAGGAGCATGTGCGCCCGGGGGCCCAGGGCGAGCATCTCCTCCGCTCGAACGTCGCGGAGATTCCTCGCGGTCTGCTCGTAGTCGAATCGGCCACAGGCGAAGCCGAATCGGCGGAGAATGCCCCGTGCGCGGTCGAGCCCGACCGTGTCGACGAGCGACTTGCGCAGCCCACCGATCGCCTCAACATCGAGGAATATCCTCCTCCGCCCGTCCATCCGGATAATCGCATCCTCTTGGCTCCAGTCGATGCGTCGGAAGAACTCCTCACGAGTCAGACCCAACAGCATAGGGCACTATCCAGATCCGTCGGCACACTGTTTCGGTACACGGGTATCCTCAGCAAGGTACTGTTGTCATGAAACGCTGACAACAGTTGCGCGCCCGTCGCCTGTCCGACGCGACATGCTGGTGAAAAGCAGCCCCCGCGGGAATTGCTCCGTCCGGAGTGCATGTTCACCCCTAGCACTTGCTCACACGACGGTAACAGAAAGACGATGCGCAAGGAACTAATCTGTGTAATCTTGGTCACGGCATAGCTGTCTGTTCATTCATCGCAACCTGTTCACCCAGTGTTTCTTAGCAGCGGAGGGGTACCGGGAAAACCGCGCAAATGCGGCCTCAAAGAAAAACGGAGGACCACTGCCCAAACGTGTATTGACTCCCCCGGCATTGCCCGCGTAGGTTCTGTCACGCGATGATCGACGCCGGGAGCAGGGAGCGTGTTGACCATGACCACGCGGCGAGCCTTGCGCCGGGGCACCCTCGGCTCCGTGTCGCATCGATTTCGTTGGCTCTGAATGGGCAGGGATAGTGGCGCGCTCCCGTGAGGGGAGGTCATCGTCACCCACATCGAACGCCGCGAGCGCCCCAGGCCGCCGGGCGGTGCGCACCTCACCGTACGAGTTCATCAAACCACAGCTATGTAGTGATGGCCCTCGTTCCGGATGAAGCATGGGCGAAGTGTCTCTCCGCCCTGAAGGGGAAGCTGTTTTCCCAGAGCTACGATACGTGGCTCAAGCCCCTGGTGTGCAAGCGGTTTGACGCCGCAGTAGTCGTCCTTCAGGCTCCCCACAGTTTCTCCGCAGGGTGGATCGAAGAGAACTACGTCAAGGACATCCGGCAGGTTGTCCGCCACCTGTTCCAGATCACTCCCCAGATACAGCTCATCGTCAGCAACCCTCCTGCACCGGAGGCCGCTTCGGCACCACCCACCCCGCGAGGCGAACAGACCAACCTCTGGCAGCTTGCCCAGAAGACGCCCACACTGCCCCTAAAACCCCTCGTGCCGGTCGGCAACATCCCGAAGGTGCAAGGCTCGGATGGGCTCAGCCTACCGGTGATCCTGAACCCGGAATACACCTTTGACTCGTTCGTGGTCAGCGCTTGCAACGAGCTCGCGTCGACTGCCGCACAGACGGTGGCGAAAGGGCCTGGAAAGACACCGTTCAACCCCCTATTCATCTACGGCGGCGTGGGCGTGGGGAAAACCCACCTCCTGCAAGCGGTCGCGGAGTACTGCCTCAAGCGAGGAACCGCCCGGAGCCCGTTGTACGTGACGAGCGAGCAGTTCGCGCGCGACTTCGTGACCGCACTGAAAGACCACCAGACCCTTCAGTTCGCCAAGTTCTACCGGCAGGCCGAGGTGCTGCTCGTGGACGACGTTCAGTTCTTCCAAGGCAAAGAGCGGATGCAGGAGGAGTTCTTCCACACGTTCAACACGCTGCACAATCAGGGGAAGCAGATCATCATCTCCTCGGATCGAGCGCCGGAGGAGCTCGGCGGACTGCAAGACCGCCTCCTGTCACGTCTCCACTGGGGCCTCGTGGCGGATATCCAGCCGCCCGACCTGGAGACGCGCATCGCGATCTGCCAGAAGAAGGCGGAGGCGCGCGGGCTTGTCCTGAACGATGGGGTCGCGGAGTACATCGCCAATCAGGTCCGCAGCAGCGTCCGGGAATTGGAAGGGGTCATCAAACGACTGGTGTTCCTTTCGGAGAATCTGCGCACGACGCTGACGCTCGACGTGGTGGAACAGACCGTGCACACCATGCGCGTCTCCACCGTGGCACAGCAGGCAACGCTGATGACCATCGAGCGCGTCCTGCAGGCCATCTCGACGTACTACCGCATCCCCGTCGCCGCGCTCGTCGGGAAGAGCAGGCGGTCGGACATCGTTGCCAAGCGGCAACTGGCCATGTACCTCTGCAAGGCGCTGACCGAGGACAGTCTGCGCGCCATCGGAGCGGCGTTCGGCGCACGTGACCATGCGACCGTTCTGCACGCCTGCGAGCGGTTCGAGGAACGGCTTACGAAAGACGCCTCGGCGGGCGCCGACCGCAATGCTATCCTGTCCGCGCTCGGACGGAGCCACGGCCCCTCTCTTCCGAAGAGCTGAGGACCTCCCCGGCGGCTGCGCCAGCACCGTCATCTCCCTCGAGAAGCGGAGCGTGAGTCCTGCCGACGTGCTACCGGCTCCTGCCATGTGCCGCCAGATGCCAGCTAACCCCTGACGCTTTCGGGACCATGAACAACGACGAAGGCGCGCTTCCGATGCACTGCCGGAGCGCGCCTTCGTGATCTGTGCCGAACGGCGGCGTCCTTCGTCACGCCGCCTCGACGGCTTCCTCTTCGGCCCTCACGTTACCGTCCACCCCCGGGAACTCGTCGCGATAGTCCTTGCCGACGCCGACCTCCTGCGCATACCCGTCGAGCAACTCGCGCAACGTCGCCCGCGCACGGAACAGACGAGAACGGACTGTCCCGATCGGACAGCCGACCCGGTCCGCAACCTCTTGGTACGACAACCCCTTCACGTCCGACAAGATCACGACATCGCGGAAATGATCCGGCAACTGACCGAGCGCATCAATCACCTCGTCGCTCAGCGCCTGTCCCATCGTGTTCTCGTCATCCGGCGCCGGAATGCGCACGTGTTGGTCCCGGAACACCGGATCGATATCCTGCCACTCGTCGAACTCGATCTCCGTCGGTCTGCGTTGCTTCCGCCGGTAGCGGTTGATATAGGCGTTCCGGAGGATCGCGGTGAGCCACGCCCTGCAGTCGGACCCCTTACGGAAGGCCGAGAAAAACCGCCACGCCTTGTAATAGGTCTCCTGCACAAGATCAGCCGCATCCGCCGGGTGTCGCGTCATCGCCAGCGCCATGCGCAACAGGGTCGGCTGCAAGGGAAGAGCAACCTCCTCGAATTCCCGGCGACGCAGTTCCCGGTCCTCTATCGACATTGGTTACCTCGTCACGTTTGGGCTTCGCGGTTGACCTCACCAACCGTCATGCGGTCACGCGGATGAACGATTTGCACGATTCAATAATACGCGATTTGATCCCCGATGTCAACTACTTTGCGAAGAGATTTCTTGGCAAAGTTGTATGATCCTGTAGAAACGTACGCTTACAGCTCAGGCCACAGGCGTTTCCATGCCGGTTTCCGTTCCGAAGCGTTGACGAAGGGCCGGATCGCGCCTATCTTTTGCAATCGTGCAAAACGCTCATGCGTCCATGCACCGTCGGACAGGCAACGCATGCTCGCCGAACACTTCGCGCGAAGGGGAACCGGCATGGCAGTTCTTCCGACCTTCTCCTCGCAGGACCTCGCGAAGCTCCTCGACATCAACGTGTCAACGGTGAAGCGCCTTGCGGACAGCGGACAGCTACGATGCGTTAGGACGCCGGGCGGGCATCGGCGGTTTCGCGTCGAGGACGTGCGAGCATTCGTGGGAACGCAGGGTATCCACTCGCACACTTTCGCGCCGATCATCGACGAGACCGGGAATGGCGAGCGACATCAAGCGTTTGAACAGGCCATCCTCGAACGACGCTGGGAGCGCCTGCAGGAGCATCTCATCGCCATCGCCGGCATCGGGACCGTGAGGGAAGTGACGAGATTGCTTGTGGCGACCCAGGTTGCCGGGGTTCATCCCGCCGAGCTGTGCGATCACGTCATCTCCCCGGTGATGCGCGAGGTGGGGAACCGGTGGGCGACGAATCGGATCACCGTTGCCGACGAGCACCTCATCTCTCACACCATCGCCGCCGCGCTCGCCCAGACGCTGACGCACCGGGGTGAACGATCGAAGGTACCCTACCGGGCGCTCTGCGGATGTCTCGCGCCCGACTCACACGAGATGGGATGTCAGTGCGTCGCTCTGGTGTTGACGTTCGAAGGATGGGAGGTGGCGACGCTCGGCGCATCCACGCCGGTGGAATCGTTCGTATCCGCCATTGAGAAACACCGACCCGACCTGATCTGTCTCTCCACGACGGTGATCCACGACCCCGTCGCCTTCAGGACCGATTGCGAACAGCTCGCCCACGCTGCCCACTCCTGCGGATGCCCGATGGTCATCGGAGGGAGTGCCGTCTTCACCCTCGACCTCTCGTGTCCGCACGAGCTCGTCACCCTCATCAGGGACATGGGCGGTCTTGTCGAGTACGTCTGCGGCCGATTCGGTCGTGACTCCTGCCGGGATCACACCGGCCTCCGCTCCCCAGACGGCGAGGCTGAAGACAGCACTGCGACGCAGCAGCCACATGCTGACTGAGCGCGGCGCTCACCGGCGCGAACAATGCGCCGCCCCCACCCGTGGCAGAGCGGAGTTTCCCGATCCCACAACGAAAGGGCCGATGGCCACAGATCACGCCGGCCCGCGGTGCAAGCTCGATATAGCGGGCGACCCTCTCCATTGCTGTTGTGCGGCGCCCGCTTGCAGCACGACACTAACTGTCCGAAGAGAGGCATACGCGCTCACTGGGCCTATACGTAGTATGTGTTGATCGCCTCGATCAGCGCTTTGAGCCGATCCTCAAAGCCGCCTTCTCCGTAGTCCTGAGCATACTTGCGGATTCGACCCACTTCCTCATCAGTTAGCACTATGAAGTCGCTCTTTGCCCGCTCGCCAATATCCCTTAGCAGGTCCTGGAATCCTCCCTGACCTCTAACCTGCCTCGTGAGTGTCTCGCGAAGCGCTGCTGTGACCGGAATTCGGCATCTCGGCATCTCCCCCTCCTACTTCTTACGAAGAAAAATGATCTTCTCGTCGGCGACCACACCATATAGCCCCCACGCGATCTTGGGCATAACACGCTCGACTGTCAAGCCAATCTCGGCAGCCCACCTAGCCATATGGTCTGTTGTCTGCACCTCTTTGCCGTCGACGGTCGCATTTCCAATGACAACTACGGCTGGCGCACCAGGTTTCAACACCCGGCGCATCTCGGCAAACGATTGTTTCAGGTCCTCTGCATAGAGGGCGAGTTTATCCCGCGCCCCACGGCCACGAACTCCAATGAATCTTTTGCGAACCAACTTCGTGTCCAGGCCCATCGCCTCAAGCGCGTGTTCATCATTCTTGACATAGTCCAAAGCAATTGAATACGGTGGTGAAGTCACAACTGCGTCGATGGAGTCATCAGCGATGTTCGCTTGTCTGAGATCGCGTGCGTCGCCTTCCTTTGCCACAACATTGCCGAATTGCAGATCAAAACGACGTTTCGCATCGTTCATTGCCTCAACAGACTCAAGCATATTTTGTATGTTTTTCACAAGATAGCGTTTCGCGTCACGGTCCCTCCTACTGACGTCACTATATGTCACCATTCGTGCGATTTCGAAGAAGTCTTTGACTTCTTCCGGAGCAAACTGACATGTGTGGAGGTTGTCCGGGTGAATCATACCCTTCGTGATTACTTCGTTCGCGGCCCTGCGTATCTCTTCCAGCCAACGCCATGATCCCGTTTTCGCACGCGAAAGCAATACGCACAACGGGGAAACATCAATGCCAACGAAGTCTATCCCGAGGAGCTGACACTCCAATGCAGCTGTTCCGCTTCCAACGAAAGGGTCTAGCACAAGACAGCCCGGCCTCATCCCGATTATGTTTAGAATCGCGCGTATGATTTGTGGGTGGAACTTGCCCTTGTACGGATATATCCAGTGGGTGAGGTACTGGTTAACAGATCGAGTGCGGTTGAACCGGCCTCCCTGGTAGTTCGGCCGGATTAGCTGGCTATATATGCTCTCCGTTCCTTCGACTTCGCCTGCGTACGCCGACCGCTCCAGTAGGTTCCGCTTGGCTCCGTCCAAATTGAGCGTGAACTGCCACGGATCGAACTCGTCTGCTTTCACGTCCTCGGCACCGAAGCCGTGTCGGAATTCCATGTTCGCCAGAGCGTGCTCGTACATGAACTGGACGTTTCTGGGAAGTCGGACATTCGTCATGTATCCACTCCTTTCCGTACTACCAGAAAATAGCGAGAACGGGAAAGAAGTACAAGAGTATCACGCATGATAGGGGCTATTCGCCGCCCGCTGCTTCGAGGTCCAGAACTCGTTGATGAACGTTTCGACCTCGACGCACGACCCGGCGGAGTCCCTGCTCCGGGTGGTCGTGAGGATAGTTCGCTTGCCGAACGCACGGAACGAACGGAGACCGGCGATGAGCGTGCGGCGTTGAGCACGCGCGCTCACTGTGCGCTTCTGCGGCAGACTCCGCCCGCGGATTCTCTCATCAGGTGCGGTGAATCGCTCTTCGCAGCCGAGCATCGTCCCATCTCCGGGGTGCGCGCTTCCGGCAGTCCTGCACGTGCGTCCGCCGACGCTCATCGTATCGCTCCGAACGTTGACCGCCACAGCCACGCGAGAGAGTCGTGTCGCTTCGCTCGATGAGACACCGCTGCTACCGCCCTTCCTCGTGAGGAGGCAGCGTCTCCGACTCCGGGAGTTGTGGCGCGCTCAAGAGGGGCGCTTCGCCTACCGGGAAGGGAGCCTGAGTCCGTGCCAGCCGCATGTCCGCGTCTTCGAGAAGGCCGAGAATGCGAATCCTGTTGTAGATCGTCCGATAGCGCCTCTGAAAGAAGGGGGCGTACCGTCGGGTGACCAGAGATCGGTTCCACCGGTTCGGTCGAGGAAGGATGACCGCAAGCTGGACGCACTCCGACGGCGTCAGCTTCGCCGCGCCCTTCTTGAAATAGTACTGCGCCGCGCGCTCGATTCCGTAGACGTTCGGGCCGAACTCGACGACGTTGAGATACCAGGTCAACTGCGATTCCTTGGACATCGTAAGGTCGAGCAGCAGTGCCCCAACAAGCTCTCGTGCCTTTCGGACATAGGAGCGCTTGCGGGAGAGAAACGTATTCTTGACGAGTTGCTGGGTGATCGTGCTGCCTCCGCGCTTGGGCCTGCCCGCCTTCTCGTTGACCCGGTAGCTGAGCCTGACGCTTTCCCAGTCAACACCGCGGTGCTCGAAAAACCGCGCATCCTCTCCGGCAACAACCGCGGCGACACATGCCTTCGGGATCTCCGAGCGTGGCGTCCAGTCGGCCCCGAACAGCGCCGCAACCGGCCCGGTGACCCGCACGTACCGGCTCTTCCCGTCCAGCTTGTAGGGGAAGTAGACGAGCACACCGAGGTAGAGAGTGAGGACCCACGGGACGAACCAGGCGAGGAACAGGGCGAGCAACGCGAGCGGGAGAAGACGTCGCCGTCGCCGGAATCTCTCACTGGATGCGCTGCTCATCTCGGCTTGTAGTCCGCTGCAAGACAATCCGCGTTTCCGGAGTGATGTGCGGGTAGGCCTCGAACGCCGCACGTCAGCCGCTGGAAATGACACACTGGCCGAGGCAGGAGCGGTTCACTCCGCAAACAACGCATCATACAGCTCTTCCGGCTTGGCGTCGGGGTTTTTGCAGATTCATCCCGCCCGTCGTTCGATCAGAGCTGCTTCTGAAGCCTGCACCGTTCAGCGATGCGCTCAGCCAAGTTCTGAAACTCCTTCCGGCACACCTGAACGAGGTTGCTGTGCCCCCCGATGGCTCCGTCTGCCGCAGTCAGGTCGAACATCGGCTTCCGAGCATCCTGCGCCATGGGCATCAAGCTTCGGTAATTGCTCAATGTGCCCAAGCGCTGATCGTCGGCCGCCTCACGTTCTGTGGACGCCTGTTGACGCAATACGGACTTGCGGTACTCCGGCGGAATACGCTCCATCCAGCGAGCGAACGCCTTCACTGGGCGATCTAGCCTGACAGCGTGTTGCAGGACAACGTAGCCGGCGGGTTCCATCGCGCCCTGTGGCGTTTCGAAGTCAATTGAAGAGGCTTTCGGCACCCTATCCCAGTCAGTACGCCATTCATGTAAGGTCGGCCCGAGGTTTGTCAAACCTTGTAGAGAGAACAGGTCGGGAGCAAGAGGGATAACGAGGTAGTCCGCCGCGAGTAGTGAAGCTCGGTTGATGGCGCCAAGATTGGGCCCTACATCGAGAAGCGCTACCACGGCTTTCACCTTCGCGCCAGCCTGACGTATGATGCGATGGAATGCTGATATCGTCCTCAAGGGTGCCTCATTGTTGGTCTTGAACCCCTCCGACCAACTGGCCGACAGGCGGTCCTCGAACCCCGCCAGGGCCAGATCCCCCGCTACCAACCAGGCATTTTCCGCAATCTCGAGAGGGGTGGGTTCCCCTATATCGCCGACCTGCTTAATCACCGGCTTGAGACAGGCCATAATGGTATCGCGTTGGCGCTCCCACAGCGTCTCCAAGAAGCTTTCCTCGAAGAACGCCGCGGTCAGGTTCGCCTGCGGGTCCAAGTCAACGGCCACCGTAGGGTAACCGATACGAGGTAGCATATGGGCAAGGTGATAGACGAGCGTGGTCTTTCCCACGCCGCCCTTGTTGTTGAAGAACGCTATTGTCTTCATCGTAGGCCCCGGATGATCACGAGAACATGAGTCGGCTCGAACGTGAACTCCGCCGGAGGGTTTCCATTCCTGCGGAGGGCGGCGTTCGCCCGTGCTATCCCCGTGCCAAACTTTTCCACGTAGCCAAGAACTTTCATCGCCTCGGCGACGACGGGGTTACGGTAGTCACTTACCCGCTCGTAATTTTCAGGAGTTACCTGACCGTACAGCCCACCGGGGTTCGATATCTCAATGCGATCCGAGAACCAGAAAACCTTGACCGGTGTACTGGTTGTGGGTTCGTACACCCTGTGCATGACGGCGTTAAGCGCAAGCTCGCGGACGGCAACAAGGGGGTAGTCCGGGCGTTCTTCGGCACGCAAACCTTCCACCGTTCGTGCCGTTTGAACATGTATAGGGAGAAGGTTGTCGAGTTGCAACAGCTGGGTCAGGAGATTGCCGGTGATGGCCTTCTCATCTCGAACTGGGTCGGAAAGCGTGTCTCCCTCGAAACGCACAAACTGTATATACGCACCAGGGAGGAAATTGAGCGGGTCGCGTCCAAAGACGAGGACCCCTGCATACGTCGGGACTCCTCTCTTGAGATCGAAAGAGCGCAGTGACGCCAATTGCTCTTCAACAGTGCGATCATTCGCCGCGAGTATCGCCGAGTCCACCACTTTCGGGAGGTAATCGTTCCGAAATGACCCGAGTATTAGATCGTCGACGGTAGCGTCTAAGCACGGCCGATGGTCGAAGGTGCGAGAGCCGGAAATCTGTCGTTCGGTCAGCCTCCGTTCCTCTTCCGCTGTTGCGGTCGCACGCCTCGGGCCAACTCGAATCCATACTTGCCCCGCGTACCGCACCGGGGGCGTGTCCGACGGCCAGACTTCCACCACGGCCACCGGGGTACCGCTGATCTCCACCTTCTGGACGCTCATGCGCGGCGGGGGAAGGGTCTTGCCGTCCGTTCGGATGTCGCTTAAGCTGCGTAACAACCCGTCCGTAATCGTAAGCTTTGTTGGTATACCGCTATCGGAGACACCCACGAAGACGTATCCCGGCTTCCCGTGACCGGGCAGATCATTGGCAAACGCGCAAACGGCTTGACGCACCCTCTCCCGGTTTTCAAAACCCGGGAAAGACGATTTGCGCTCCACCCGATCCGATTCCAGATCGGTCATAAGCTTCTCAAGTTCCGGGACACTCAGCATCTCCCGATCTCCGGTCTCTTTCCGCAGTCACGCCCACAACGCGTCGTACAGCTCTTCCGGTTTCGCGTCGGGGCTCTCCAACGCGAACTTCGCCGCATCCTCGATGACGGCCTTCACCTCGCCGCGGATCGCCTCCACCTGCGCGTCATTGAAGATACCATGCTCCGTGACGTACTTCGCGAACA
>Ga0315282_10000869_pt1 | contig 59211 bp, 42 predicted proteins | sample YL17G07_20_MG_FD_203693 | JGI IMG/M metagenome (GOLD analysis project Ga0315282, IMG submission 203693) | Sediment microbial communities from Yellowstone Lake, YNP, Wyoming, USA - YL17G07_20 | ecosystem: Environmental > Aquatic > Freshwater > Lake > Sediment | place: USA: Wyoming | collected...
CTAGCAGGGGCCGCGCCCCAGTGGTAGGCTGGAGCTTTGGGAACATCGGTGCCTCGGCGGGGACGCCCCGGCGCCGGCAGCGGTTCTCATCGGTGGGAATGAGAAGGGGGCACGCTGCGGTGGGTAGGTTGGCATGTGGGCGGTCAGTTGGGCACCTCCGTGACTCCGCGCCATCTCGTGAGTCTTTGCGATCCAACGGGTCCTTTGCCCCCCCGTCTCTCGCACTCCTCCCGGCCGGCAGTCGCTACCAGCACGGCAACACGACCGTGCTGTGGCCGGCGGGCTTCGGCGCCTAGAGCCAGACGGAGGTGCGTCATGGTTTGCGTGCTGCTATGCGCGATACTAGTTGGGCAGACTGGCGATGGGGCGCCAGCCAGCGGGTCGAGGGCTGTCAGGGGCGACGATGCTGTCCCCGCCCGGTTCAGGGACCCAGGCCCGGAGCCCGCACTCACGGCTGACGAGTGCCTCAAGATCGCCGAAAGCGTTGCCGGCCACCCACTCATACTCCGCCGGCACCCGATGCCGACCCGCGTGGGGCCCCAGGAATCGTTGGGGCCGAAGTGGCTCCCCGATAGTCCGGGGAGGGCGTCCGTTCGCTTCGAAGCTGATGAGGACGGACGCCTCCTTGAGGTCGAGATCGACGCCCTTGACGGCAGCCTTATCAGCTACGGCAGGGACACGGGGCCGCCGGACGCGACAGCGGACGTTAGGACCAGCCAGGCAGAGGCCGAGGCCACGGCCCGCGACTGGATGGCGCGGTACTGGCGGCCGGGAGGTACGGTTGGCGAGTTGCGGCTACGAAACACCGAGCTTCGGGACGGTAACTGGGTGTCGTATTTCATCGTTGAGGCGGGTGACCCGCCACGGCGCATTTGGGGCGTCGGCTGCTCGGTTCATGTCTCGGCCGCCGACGGCCGTGTAGTGGCGTACCTCCGGGGCCGGGAACTGCCGGCCACGGAGTTGATCGACCCGAAGGTCACACCGGAACAAGCGGTCGCCAGCTCGATGACAGCGCTGAAGCTCACGGGATACGATGAGTGCCACCCGGTGCTCACGCAAGCCGGGGATGTGACGCTCTACTACCAGGTGGACTTTGGTGTCCGGCCGGAGCACCTTCCCCCCGGTATTGAGCAGCCCATGGGGCAGGCCCTGGCCTTTGTTGACGCCGTCACCGGCGAGGTGCTCCAAGGCGGCGGCATCATGCGGTCCAGGGTTAAGTACATTGTGGCCGGGCGCACTTCCCGGCGTGAGGAGGAACTGCCACCCAGCGGCGGAGCACAGGGCACGACCGATGCCCCCGAAACCCCGCCCAGTCCGAAACTCGCCGCATTGCCTTGGCTCCCCGGCGCGGCGGCTGTCCCATGGCTCGGCGCGACCGTCGGCGTCATGGCTCTGAAGCGGAGAGGGCGGCCGCGCGGGTAGGCATTCGGACGCGTGCAGGAGTCGGGGGAGTGGCCCGCTCCCCCGCTCCTCTGTCGGCCGTCCGTCCTCGCTCCGCCGTTCCCACGTACCCGGTACGTCGCCTGACTCCCGCCACCACGCCCACGCTCCTTCGTCCGGGCTCGCAGTCGTGGCTTCCGAGGAGGGTCAGCGTATGGACAGCGGCAGACAGCTACGGTGCATCATCTGCGGGAAGGTCGTAGAGCGCGGCACCAGCGAGTGCCCGGTCTGCGGCCACGAGATAGTCGACAGGAACGCGTGGTACTACCGCCTTGCGCCGAACATCGCGGGCGCCGTCCTGGGTGCGGTGTTTTTCGCCGCGATGGCGTTCGCGGCCTCGCCGTTCGCCGCGTGGTTCAGGGGATGGGCGCTGTGGGCGGCGCTGGTCGGCGGCGGGGTGGGCTTCCTTCTGCACCGACAGATCACCGACATCCTCGAGAGTGCGCTGCGGGGCGCTGGTCGGCGGCGGTACTGGTGATGAGAAGGCGGCGCCCCGGTGCAGATCCTGCCATAGCACCCGGCTGCGGGCTGGCGCTACGGCCCGAACGTCATCCCCAGTATCGTGATAACCGACGCGGCGCCCCACACGAGGGTGAAGATCGCGCCGAGCACGATGCCGATCCACGCGTGCACGACGCCGCGCACCTGCGGGTACCGCCTCACGTACGCCAAGCCTCTGATCCCCAGGATCAGCGCGGGAACGGCCAGGAAGAACCCGATACACGGTAACACTGAGAAAACGCCAAGGTAGTACGCGATGAGCGCACTCGGGTTGCGAGTCGGGATCAGACCCTCCATCGCGCTCGGGGCGGGCTGCGGCTGTGGCTGCGGGTACCACTGACCGGGCGGAGGGGGCGGAGGCGGCGCACCGGGCGGCGCCGCGTCGATCTGCGCGCCGGCGTACCAGCGCTGACACTGACCGCAGTACAGAGCCCCCGGGACCTGGGGCGAGGACACCAGCGGGTAACCGCATGACGGGCAGGTCGCCTGAGACTCCATTGCTCCCCCTTGGGGGTGGTCAGTAGAGCTTCTCGTCATCACGCTGGGTGGCAAGGTGCGACGCATGCACAAAGCCCGCGATCCAGAGGATGACGAGCAGCCCCGCGCATGCGTAGCCCAGCCACAGCAAGAGCATGCTTGACGGAGTGGCCGCCCTGTGACCTTGGGACAGTCCGAGCGGAAGCCAGAACGAAGCGCCGAGAAGAGCGGCCGCCGCGGGGACGGCGAAGGCCAGCGCCATCATGTATCGCTGGAGCCATAGATGCCCCAGTCCCGGGAAGACGAGGCCCATGATCATCGCCATCTGCGATCGGCGCTTCAGCGCGGCCGCCTCCGATCCCTGTTGGGCGCGGCCGGACAGCTTCGCGGCCTCGAGGCGCCCGAGCGCGGCCAGGCCGAGCTTGTCCTGGGTCTCGGGCATGTCGGGGTCGAGCTCGAGGGCTTTGTGGTAGCAGCCCATCGCGAGGTCGAAGTGGCTGCGACTGACGTGGACGTCGCCCCTGAGATCCCACACACGGGCATCGGCCGGATCGAGCGCTTCGGCCGCCTCGAGAAGTGCCAAGGCTTTGCGATGGTCTCCCCGCCCGCGGGCTATGCTGGCCTCGACGAGGAGCCCCTCCAGCCGCTCGTCGACCTCGGACGGCTCCGCCATGGGATCCTAGCCCACCTGTTCCTCAACCGGCTCAGCTTCCGCGACAATGTCGCTTAGGTCGAGCGAGTCGGCCTGTGCCCAAAGCCCCTCGAGGTTGTAGTAGGCCCTTGCCTCCGCGGTGAAAACGTGCGCGACCACGTCGCCGTAGTCCAGGACCACCCACTTCGCGTCAGGCGGGAACACCCTCCTCTGAGGCAGTACGCCTCGCTCCTCGAGGTACTCCTCGATGCCTTCGGCGACTGACTCGACATGAGTGAGCGAGCGGCCGTGGCAGATGACGAAGTAGTCGCAAAGGACCGTGAGTCGCCCCACATCGAGGGCCGCGATGTCGAGGGCCTTGCGCTTGTCGGCCGCTTCGCAGACCCAGCGCGCCCTCTCGTAGGTGAGCTTCCCCAATAGCGCCCCCTCTCGGGCTCCTAGTCGCTTGCGGCGTAGTCCCTGCCCAGAATGACCTGAATGTCGACGTCGGATGATCTCGGAAGATCGCTGACCACAGTCGCGCCGGTCACCTTGAGGTTACTCGCGACAGCCTGCGCGGCCTTTTCGAAGCCAGGCACGGTCCGTATCACCGTGTTGGCCACGTCGCTCATGTAGGCGCCGGAGTCGTTGGTAGCGTTACCGACGCGGACAACGCGGAACTCCTTGTCGATGAGGGTCTTCTTGCAGCGGCTCGCCGTGCCGTAGACGCCGCACGCGTTCAGGATCTCGATCCTGGCCACCGCCGCCAGCGGCTTCGGACGGGCCATGTCGGCCAGCATGTCCTTGATAACGGCCCTCGTCCCGGGCACGTCCGGGTAGAACACGAACCCCTGCCCGGCGGTCATGCCCTGGCCCTTGTCAGGCGCGCGGTGGGCGTCGATGCCGGACATGTCGACCTCGCGGGCGATGCCGGCCAGTGTCGCGAGCTGCAGGGCCTTTAGGTCGGTTGTGAGGTGGTTGCAGGCGATGGCGCCCAGCTCCCCGGCCACGGTGAGGGACTCGGCGTTGCGCTGCTTGAGCTTGGCCCCCACCTTGGACGCGACCGCCTGCATGAACTGCTGCTGGCGCGCCACGCGCCCCTCGTCGCCGTCGCCGCGGCCGCGCTGGTCCTGGCGCCAGCGCACGAATCCCATCGCGTTGTACCCGTCCATATGCTGCGGGCCAGGGCTGAGATGGATGCGGAGGTTCTGGGACGGGTCTTCGTAATGCAGTCCGTCGCCGTGGGGGCCCTTCGGCACTTCCAGGTCCACGCCGCCTAGGGCGTCCACCACCTTGCAGAACGCGTCGATGTCGATGCAGGCATAGCGGTCGATCCTGATTCCGTAGTTGTTCGTTAGCGCCTGCTCGAGCGCTGCGATCCCGGTCCTGATGTTCTTGCCGGAGTTCATCTTCATCGGCACGATGGAGTTGATCTTCACGCGATCGCCGGTTGGCATAGCGATGAGAGTGTCCCTGGGGAACGACAGCAGTCCGACGCGCTTCTGCTTCAGGTCGACGAATGCGAGCATGATGGTGTCTGTGAGGTCCGCGGCCTTGTCGGTCCCGACGAGCAGTACGACCAACTGCCGCTTGCCGTTGAACGGATCCTTGAGCGAGGCCAGCTCCCCGATTCTCTTCATTGCCGGCGGGATGATGCGCTCCGACGGGTTCACCATCGCGTCACGGACCGACAGGCCGATGACGGCCATCAGCCCGACGCAGATGATCCAGATCGCGATCTCAATGGGCAGGGCCCGGCGCTTGCGCCGCCGGGGCACGATGACGTCCCGGTCGAGCGATTGCTGCACGGGCCAGCGCCTGTCTCGCCGCCCGCGCGGGTTCTCGTCCATCTCGCTCCGCTCCTCGCCAGATCGGCGTGTCCGTGAATCACAGAACGCCGCGGGGCTGGATTCGTTCGCCTCACGGCCTGTAGAGCCGGTTCGCCCCGATGTAATCGGCCACACTCTCCGGCACGAGGTATCTGACACTTCCGCCGGCCACTAGTCGCTCCCTGAGGGCCGTGCTCGACACCGCGACCCCCGGCGTCTCCTCAACGCACGCCACCGTCGCCCCGAGCTCGGCCGCAAGGGCCAGAGCGTCCCGCATATCATATCCCGGGCGGCCCACGAGCGCCACCGGCGCCAGCCGTAACAGATCGCCCCACCGGTGCCAGGTCCGGATCAAGGCGAACGCATCGATGCCCAGAATCACCAGCGGTCTACGCCCGGCGGACAGGAGTTCCTGCACCGTGTCAACGCTGTACGACGGGCCGGGCCTGTCGATCTCCGCCGTGTGGAGCCGGAAACGGGGGTTCCCCGCGATCGCGATACGGACCATCTCGGCCCGGTGCACGGCGCCCGCCACGCCGCACGAGGGCTTGTGCGGCGGTGTCCCGACCGGAACGAAAAGCACGGTCTCGAGGTCGAGCTTCTCGGCGACGGCCTCGGCCGCCCACAGATGCCCGTAGTGGATCGGGTCGAAGACCCCTCCGAGCACGCCCACGTCCGCCTGCATGGCGGCATTGTAGCAGGAGGAGGGCCCGGCGTGGGGGCTGGCGCGCGACGAGGCCGGGCCCCATGCCATGGCGAAGGCCGTCGCACTGACCGACTTCCGAACAAAGGTGACCCGATGAGCGTGAAGCGCGTTGCCCCCTCGGCCGCAGTCCTAATCCTCCTGGCGTGTGCCGTCCGCGCGTCGGATGTGGAGGGCCCTTGCGGGCGGCTGGAGCTTGACTGCCGCGTGCGGTTCGTCGGCCACGTGGAAGGGGCGGGCCTCGCACTGCTCTCTACGCGCGAGTTCGGCGTCGCGCATAACGAGCCGGTTCTCCCGGCCTGGGAAGAGCCCAACCTGCCCGGTACGTTCTCGATCGGGCTCGACACGGACGACCCGCCGACGCGGGACCCCTTTGACGCCAAAGGCAACATCTACGGCAGACCCCAGCACGAAGTCTCGCTCCACTGGGACAACCTGGAGGTCGCCAACTCGCTCTCGCCGGTGGCGTATGAGGACGGCCGCTGGCACGACTTCCGGCTGGCGGCGCGCTTCGAGGTCGGAGGAGCCTACGTCAGCGTGTCAGTGGATGGGTCGGCCGTGTACTCCGACTTCTTCATCGCCGGTCTTGTGCCTTACGTATGGCGACCCGCGTTCGGCACGAACGAGGGGACCGCGGGCGGCTCCTGCCGGTACCGGTTGCTGAGAGTCGTCCGCGAGGGCGAGCCGCCCGCCCAGCCTGAGCCCGATCGGCGGCACGCGGTCCAAGCTGCGGTACTCACCGCCGACCACCAGTTCGAGGAGCAGCAGGCCGAGCTGCCGCTCGCGGGCCGGCGCGCGGCCCGCATCATCGCGACCCTGACGCTGAGCGCTCCGCCCGGGGGCATCGACCCGTGGGACCGGGCCGGGTCGGTCTACGCCTGGGATGACGAGGGCAACAGGATCGAGGTCTTCCGCTTCATCACGCCCTTTGGGCGGGAGTACACCTGGAAGCTCGATGTCACGGACTACCAGTCCATCCTCCGCGGGAGCCGCAGGATGGGCGTCAGCGTCGGGACGTGGGTGAAGGGTTGGCAGGTCGATGTCTACATCGACTACTTCTGGGGGGTACCCGAGCGCGAGGCCATCCGCGTAACCAACCTGTGGTCGGGCGACTGGGAATACGGCAACCCGGCGGATCCGGTAGATGCACGGTTCGAGCCACGCCTGCTGACCCTAGACCGGCTGGCGGCCGCCGCGAAGCTCCGGCTCGTCGTCACAGGCCACGGGATGTCGCCGAACACCAGCAACGCCGCCGAGTTCATGCCCGCCGGGCGGAGGGTCACGGTGAACGGGCGGCGCTACGAGAGCCTGCTGTGGACGAGCGACAGCTACCTGAACCCCTGCAGGCCACAGGGGGGAACGTGGAAGTACGACCGCGCGGGATGGGGCCCCGGAGCGCCCGTCAGGCCGTGGGACATCGACCTCACCGGTCTGGCCCGTCCGGGCGGCCTGCTGCATGTAACCTACGAGCCCGCGCCTTACGTCAACGAGAACGCGGGCAATGGCCGCGCATCGCATCTTGTAGAGGCGCAGCTCATACAGTACCGGTGAGGGGCCATTCGGCTGACGACCAACAGGCGCGCGGCCCACGCAGTGTGTTCTCACCTCGCTCCCTTCGGGCTCAGGAACGGCCGGCCCGCGGAGCGGGCCGTAACCCGAGGCGGCGCAGCGACCACGGGAACTTGTCGCCCGAGTCGGCGCGCACGATGGCCGTCCAGATCGCGGGCAAGAGCGACGGGTTCGGGTGGATGAGGTAGCGCGGCGACCACTCCGGGTGGAATTTCTCCTTGTAGGCGTGCAGCCCGCGGAAGTTGTAGAACTGGTTCACGTGCTCGAAGATGTAGTTCAGTGCACGCTCAATGAGCGGGTCGTCCACCTCGGTGCCGACGCCCGCGAGCGGCGCCAGCCCGAGGCTAAAGCCGCCGTAGCCCCGCGTGCGCGCCCACTCAATGAGCCGCACGAACAGCACGTCCATCGTCCCTCTCTCCGCTGTGCGGTCGTGACGCATAAGGTCGATCGTGACCTCGTTGAGCCGGTACTCCGGGACGATATTGGCGAACGCGCACACCCTACCGTCGGGGGCGTGCACGGCCATGGTCGGGCATGACTGGATGTATGCCTCATCGAACCAGCCGAGAGCGAACCGCTTCTCCGCGCCTCTCTTGACAGCGAGCCAGTCGTCGCTGACCTCCTCCATCTCGGCCATGAGCTCCACGCTGTGGGGCGGCTCGTGGAGCTCGACGCGGTAACCCTTCTTCGTGAAATTGTTAACCGGAGTCCTGAGCGAGCGGCCGGCCTTGCCCTCCAGCGTGAACTCCGCGGCCGGCACGACGGCCTCGTGGCCGATGCACAGCGCCTGCAGGCCCTCCGCCTGGTAGAGGTCGAGGTAGTCGGGCAGCGTCTCGTAGTAAGCGGGCGCCCAGTCGCGGGCCGCGCAGTACTCGCGGAACTCGCGGATCGCCGCCGCGGCATCCTCGAGCGGCCCGATCGGATCGCCGAGGGCGAGTGCGACGGCCCCCTTCACGGCATAGGCCGTCACCGACCCGCCGGACGAGAAGTGATACGACTTGTCCGGCAGGAGCGTGGACCGGGCGAGCCCGGACCGCCCGTGCGCCTCCACTATGGCGCGCGCACGCGCGCGTTCGGCGGGTGTGGCCGGTGCTCGGATCACGACGGGCCGGAGGAGGCCGAGGAGCGAGTAGCCCAGTGTGCACGCCGCCACGATGTAGATCGAGTCGGCGAAGTGGCGCCCGAACCTTGTGAGCGGCTGCAGGCCGGGGTCGTGGAACGACGTGAACATGATCAGCGTCTGCTCAACGGCGTCCTTGAGGCCGAACCGCGCGCTATAGTGGCGGTCGAGCAGGTAGAACCCGGTGGCCCCGTACAAGAGCGTAAAGGTCACAGAGGCGGCCAGGATCGTCAGGGCCCTCCGCACCGTCGTCGGGTCGGAGCGGGCGTGGTAGCGGTCGCGCATGATCATCAGGCCGATGACCAGCAGGAGCGAGAGCGTCGCCTCCTCGTAGTCCAGGCCCTTGAGGAGGTGGCTCACGATGGACGCGGTTAGCGCGATCAGGGCGAGGACCCACGCCGCGCGCTTCCGCCGCCTGAGCCCGCCCGACAGGACTATAAGCGCGAAGCCCGCCAGCGCGGCGGCCAGGTGCCCCACGTAGCCCACCTGCAGGGGAAGCACGTCGGACAGCGCCTTGAGCCTGGCGCCGAGGGACGGCGTCACGGCCGACACCACGTTCACGACGCCCATGACGGCCGTCAGCGTCGCGATCGCTCTGATGCCTGCCGGTTGAGCGCGAGCCTCCGCCGCCGGCCTCGCCCAGGGCATGTGTCGCACCGCGATGTAGCCGAGGGCGAGCGGCAGCCAGAAGGTAAGCCCGCGGAAGCCGAGCGCTATCGCGGCCGCGGCCTGCGGCTCGCAGCCCAATGAGACCAGCGCGAGGGTCATGCTTCCCTCGACAAGCCCGACGCCCTGGGGCGTGACAGACACGATCCAGAACAAGACGCCCACCGAGAACGCGGCCACGACCGCCCCCGGCGTCAGACTCGCCCCGAAGGCGACGGAGACGGCGTAAAGGCTCACGAGGTCGATGACGTGCGCCGTGAGCGCGACGGCGAAGGTCGCGGCCACCCGTGCGCGGCTTCGCGCGATCAGCGCCGCCGACTGTGCGAACTCCGCCGAGGTGCGCTCGGCCCAGTCGTCGGGGAGCGCAACGCGGAGCTTCGTGCGTCGGCCGAGCCAGCTCACGACCGCGCGCGACCACTCGAGGAGACGGCGGAGAGCGCTCGGCCTCACGAGTCCGAGCACCAGGAGCGCGCCCCAGCCCGCCACAGTCGCGCCCATCGCAACGGCGCCGACGACCTCGTACGGCTTGAGCGAGTGGACGGTGAAGAGGTACGCGAGACCCGCGATAAGCACCAACGCGAATGTGCCGAAGTCGGCCACGGCCGCCAACACCGCACCCGCGGCCGCCCGCGCACTCGGATGGCCTCGCCGGGCCGCGTCCTCGATGAACACCGCCGTCCCCGTGTGGGGGGCGACGAAGTTCACGAACACCGACGCCAGCACAACGGGCGTGAGCTTCAGGACCGGGACGCTGATGTCGACGGTTCTGAAGGCGCGCTGGTAGAGCCAGGCAAAGGCGAGGTAGTAAGCGACCTGGAGGCCGGCGGCCAGGCAGAGCCACCCGGGCCGCGCCCCGGCCATCGTGTTGAGCACCCGCTCGAGCTCCGGCAGATGCGTGAGGACCGCGTAGGCCGCGACGACCGTGAGAACGGTCAGCAGCTTACCGCCCCATCTCTCATGCGCGGACGTTATCATCGGTGAGCGGAGCCTCCGTAAGAGCGCCACAATACTATGACGGGGTGGCCGCGGAGGCAACGACCCCGGGTCGCTCGTCGGTGTCCGGGGAAGGGCCGGGCCGGGCGACTCGACAATACTCAGCTCGCCGGAGGGTGATCTCGAATGGAGATTCGGAAGCTCACCGCGGACGACTCAGCGGGCTTGGCCGCCTTCTACGCCTCTCTCTCGGATGAGGTGAACTGGTTCTACCGTCCGTTCGACGACCCGACTGAGGAGGTCTTGCGCGAGCACCTTGCGGGCGGCGACGCCGGCCGTCACGTCATCCTCGGCATCGTCGACGATGACGGCTCGATCGCTGGTCACGCGTTCATCCTGAGCGTCGCGTCCGAAGGCCCGGTGTTCGGCATCGGGCTTCATCAGAGCATCCACGGCAAGGGACTGGGGCGTAGGCTGACCGTGGCGATCCTCGAGGAGGCCGGCCGCCTCGCTCTTCCCCTCGTTACGCTGACGGTGATGAAGGAGAACGTTCGCGCGAAAACACTGTACCAGTCGCTGGGGTTCGAGCTGAGAGGCGAGTGTGGGTTCCGGTCGCCGGGCGACAGCCTGTACATGGAGCGCCTCGCGCCCGGACCGCACCGGACATGAGGTCGGGGGCTTGGCCCATGAGGTCACGCGGCGGAGACGCGAAGGCACGTCGGTCGGCGCTGTACGACCGTCTGGAGTCCGCGCTCCAGTGGCCGATGATAGCCCTGGCGCTGCTGTTCGCGGGCATCATCATCGTCGAGGAGACGGTCGCGTTCGCCCCGCATCAAGCCCGCGTTCTGTGGTTGGTAGAGTGCGTCGTCTGGCTCGCCTTCGTGCTGGAATACTGCGTCATGCTGTACCTCGCCCCGAACAGGTGGCTGTTCGTCCGCACGCACGCGCTCGATCTCATCGCGGTGGCCGCGCCGGCACTCAGGGTACTGCGGCTCGCGAGGCTGGCACGCCTCGCCCGTCTAGCGCGTGTTACGGCCGTCATCGGTGGCGTGACGGTGGGTCTGCGACGGGTGCTGGGTCGCAAGAGCGTCGTGGGCGTGCTCTGCGCCGCGGTGCTGGTGGTCTTCGGCGGAGCCGGTGCCATACGGGCCGCGGAGGCGTACTCGGGCAGTGGTCTTGACAGCTACGGGTCCGCTCTGTGGTGGGCGGCCACCACCGTCGTCGGCTGTGGCGACAACTCCCCCCAGACTACGCTTGGGCGCAGTACCGCGTTCATCCTGATGATGGTCGGCCTGGCGCTCTACGGCACGATCACCGCGTCCCTCGCCGCGTACCTGGTGGAGCAGGACGAGCGGAAGGAGATCGAGCGCCTGGACCGCATCGAGGCGGAGCTGAGGGAGATCCGCCACGTACTGGAGTTGATGGCTGGTCGAGGAGCACCCGAAGCTCTTCGGCCGTCAGGCCCGGCTGCCGGAGGATGCTCGTAACGGTGCCGACCGGCAGCGCCTTGGGGGCCAGCTCGACGGGGGCCTCCCGGCCGGTCTCAGGACTGATGCACATTTGGGGTACCATAGGCTGGGGGCCGGGCCCTACGACTCCGCTCATCCCGGGTAGGAGCGAGCGTGATGTGCGAGCGAGATGACAAGGGACGCGCCCGGTTGACAGAGAGCCCTCTGGTCCATCGCTATGCCGCACAGAGCGCGGCTACTCGCGATGAGCGGGCCTGGGGTGGCGTACGCTTAACGGTGGCTTCGTGCTCGGTGTCTGGGCCAGTGCGCGTGTGATGCGAGCCTGGGCCCCGCTCCAGCCCAGAACCGGAGCGCTCAAGCGCGTTTGTCGCACGCATTATACTCGGCGCCGTGTCACCCCGACGGCTGAGGGAGCGCTGCTATGGCGAGCATGACAGTTCTCTGGGCACTGGCCGGCGCGATGGGCGCCTACATGACACCTGAGCAGGCCGGCTTCCACGACTGTATGCTGATCTACGAGGCAGACAATCGAGACGCGGACTCGCTCGTGCCCTACGTCGCGCACGTGGACGCGGGCGGCAGGCCCGACGCGTGGCTGTTCGACTCGTTCCTGTACATGCGCTTCGGCTCAGCACCGTCGGGCGCGCAGTACTACAACGGCCCCACCACCAAGGAGGACTGGCTACGCGCGCTCGATGTGTGGTTCGAGAAGGGCCGCGACATCGACGCGCTGCAGGCCGCGGTGGATCACGTCAAGGGCGTGCTCGGGCCCGCGCCCGCACCGCTCAAGGTCATCCTCAGCCTGCACTACCCCCACCCCGGACAGCGCTCGTTCGGCGATGTCGACGGCGACGGCACCTCCGAGGACCTTGCCACGCCCGAGGCGAGGGGCAAGGTCGTGGGCTGGTACGTCGACGAGGCCATCAGACGCTTCGAAGCGGCCGGGCACCCGGACCTGGAGCTGTGGGGCTTCTACTGGATGAATGAGCAGATCGATCCCGGCGACGACGACCCGGTGCGCTTCGCCGCTGACGCGATTCACGAGCGTGGCCTGCGGCTGTTGTGGATACCCTACTACCGGGCGACGGGCTACAACCGCTGGCGGGAGCTAGGGTTCGACGTGGCCATCCTTCAGCCGAACTACGCCTTCCTGGAGCAACATCACGGGCGAATCCGCAATGACCGGCTTATCGGGACCGCGGCACTGGCCGAGCGGTTCGGCCTCGGAGTCGAGATGGAGGCCGGCTCGGTCGTATCCGATCCGCGGGCGCGGGAGATGTTCATCGACTACCTCGCCTTCGGCGCCCAGCGGCTCTGCGGCTATCAGGGAGCCACGCGCGCCTATTATCAAGGCGACCGGCTGTTCCTAGGCCTCTGCAGGTCCAAGGACCCCACCGCGCGCCGCGCCTATGACGCGATATCGGACTTCATCGCCGGCCGGGAAGTGCCGCGGCCGGGCAGCCTGGAGGGGAGCCGGGCCTTCGTCGAGACGCCCGCGGGGCGAGTCGAGGCGGCCGGCCTTACGGACGGCCTGTTCGTGACCGCGGAGCGCCCGGAGGTACCCGTCGCCAGCATCGACCCCGCGACCGACTCGGTGGATGTTGAGCTACGGGGCGAGCGCGCGCCGACCGAGGTGGAGATCAGCCTGGTGACCAACCCTGAGAGTCACTGGACCGGGCTTGTGACAATCCAGGGCCGAAGGCCGAACGCTGAGGGGTGGACTCCGGCCGGCTGGAAGCTGGCGTCGGTAGCCGGGAGCGCGAACGCCGCTGTGCCGAAGGCGGTGGTTGCGGTGCCGATAGGCCCTGGGCCGTGGGACGAGCTCAGGCTCCGGTTTGGCGGCCGTGGCTCCGGGGGGTCGCTGCGCGTCGACGAGCTCTCCCTGGTCACCGCATTGTCGCCGGGGGAGACTCCGGTCGACTCCGCCTGCGTTGGCTGTGCATACACCACCGACCAGAACGTCGAAGCTCAGTACCCGGACCGTGGCGGGCGGCTGACCGACGGCGAGGTCGCGACCGAAGGCTTCTGGCAGGGCAAGAGCGTCGGCTGGACCGCGGCGGAGGTCGGCATCACGATCGACCTCGGCACGCCCCGCGCCGTGGAGGCGGTCCGCGTCCACCTCGAGGGCGGAGGATACGCGGCGGTCAACCTCCCCGATACTGTCACGGCCGAGCTGTCCAAGCGGCAGCCACTCGGACCCCAGGCCACCTCCGGCAGAGGTGCCGCCCCCGAGGTGCCGGTGCCGGTAGCCTTCGCCACCTCGGGCGACGTGGTCGTGAGCTCCGAGCGGGAGATGGGCGGTTCAGCCCACGCCGTGGGCACGATGGACCTAGTCTGCCAGGGGCCCGGACTCGAGGGGCGCTACGTGACGCTGAGGTTCGCGTGCCGCGGCTGGCTGATGGTCAGCGAGATCGAGGTCCTGTCCGCCGGGGGGAATGCGGCCCTGGGCGCCTCGTACGCAGTGCGGCCCCTCCCCGATCCCCTGGTGGGCACGCAGTATGCGGACGACGGCGCTAGGCTCACCGACGGACGGGCCGCGGAAGGGTTCGACCGTAGCGCGGTCGTCGGATGGACCAACCGGGACGCGGTGGTCACTGTGGACCTCGGCGTGGCCATGTCCGTGCGCGAGGTGAGCGCATTCGTGCTTGGTGGCGGGCTCTACGGCATCGTCGCGCCACCGTCGGCGAGGGTGGAGTGTTCGGCTGACGGGGAGCAGTGGGCGCCGTTTGGCTCAGCGGCGCTCACCGATCCCGCCGACAACTCCATCCATGCGATGCGGCTCCTCGTGACCGGCTCCGCGACCGGTGTGAGGTACGTCCGTTTCACAGCGGCGCGGCCCGCGGGATGGACCATGATCTCGGAGGTAGCCGTCCGGTAGGGCTCAGGGCTCAGGGCGAGGCGGCCCTCTCCCCGGGGAGAGGGGCCGGGGATGGGGGCGTTCGCCTGCCGCCCGTCCGACCTCAGTAGATGCCGGGGCGATCCTCGAGGAACCCAAGCTGGATGGCCCGGATGTTCTCATCGAGGAACCGTGCCGGGAGTTCCTCGGGCAGGCTGAGCTTCTCGATGCTGAGGCCCATGTGGCCGAGCAGCGTGCCCAGCACGATCATGTTGGTGAACACGGGGTTCCCCAGGTCCTCGCGCGCCTGCCTGATGAACTCGTGCACCTCTTCGTCGTGGTGCTTGCCCCGACCCCGGCGGTGCACGCGGCTCGACAGCCCGGTCTGGAGCAGTCCCTCGTCGATGATGATGTGCTTCGCCCTAACCGTGTGTGGCGGGGCCCCGGGGGAAAGCTGCACCAGTATGTCCGCGTCGGTGAAGAAGGGCGTGCGCACCGGAGCGTCGGAGAAGCAAAGCTCCGCGGCGATGGTGCCACCCCGCACCGACGACGGCTTCGTGATGTTGAGGGAAACTTCCTTGCCGAGCTGCGCGAGCACACTCGCGAGGACGTGTCCGAGAAGCAGAATGCCCTGGCCGGCGTCGCCCACGATGATGATGCGCCGGGTCATCTCGTCCTCGGTCGCGTCCCTGAGCTTCGCGATCATGTATTGCGATCGGGTGCCGAGCATTGTCTTCTCGACGACGGCGCGGCGCTCAAAGCCCAGCCTCTGGAAGAACTCGGTCTCGTTGCGGCGACTGGGCACGGTGAAGACGTCGGCCTGGTAACACCCCGCGCGGGCGAAGTCACGCAGACACCGGCGCACCAAGGCGGACCCCATACCTTGTCGGCGATACCGCCTGTTCACCGCCAGCCACTGTACGTGGCCCACGCCGAACGATGTCTGAGTGAAGAGGAAACCGACCCGACGCCCGCCTGCCCGAGCGATGTACAGATGTCGGTCGGGCTGGCCGGCCCACGCGGCCAGCCTATCCGCGGACCAGTTCTGCTTCACCCGCTCTCCGGCCTGGCGAGTCTGCTCGCCCGGGTACAGCTCGTCGATGAGGTCCGAGAGCAAGACGGATGCCTCGGGCGCGTCGGCGCTCCTCAGCTTGTCGACGGACCAGGTCGCCGCGGGTTCTACGGAGCCGTTATGCCGATCTCGTGGTCTGCCAGCCACTCGGCACCATCCCTGATCTTGTACCGGTCCTTGAAGTTCATGAGCATGTCGTACGCCGTACGGAATCCGAGCCTGCGGCCGTAGTTCGACGTGCACTGGCTCTTGGCGTCCACGAACGCGAATCCCTCGTGCGTGAAGGCCGCCTCGATGCACTTGACGAGGTGCCGCACGTGCCAAGTTGTGGACCGCGCGTAGAATGACCCGTGCGCCTTCACGATCCCCTGGACGTTGAAAGGCTTCTCCCACACGCCCTCGGGCGCGGTGATGGTCTTGACCCCTTGTGGCGTGGTCGGAGCGGTCTGCCCGCCGGTCATGCCGTAGATCTCATTGTCGACCAGGATCACATTGATGTCGGTGTCGCGCCTCGAGGCGTGGACGAGGTGGTTGCCGCCTATGCCGCACAAGTCTCCGTCGCCGCTCACCACAACGACGTGGAGATCGGGCCGACACATGCGTATGCCTTCGGCGACCGGGACCGCTCGGCCGTGCGCACCGTGGACCGAGTCGAACGAGAAGTACCCGGCTGTGCGGCCGGAGCAGCCGATGCCCGACACGGCCACGGTGTTCCGGTCGTCCCAGCCGAGCTTGTCGCACACCTCGATGACGGCCCTCATGACCGTGCCGTTGCCGCAGCCGGCGCACCAGCTTGTGGGCAATCGATCGGTCCTTAGGTATCTGTCGTAATCCACTTCAGACGCTCCTCGAGCTGCAGCACGTCCAGATCCCCGCCGATAACGGGAAGCGACAGCACACGGCGCGCGACTATGCGCTGTACCACGCGAACATACTGCCCCGCGTTCATCTCCACGCACACGAGCTTCTCGTACCTCTTCGCGATGTCGGCTAGGTCCTCGATGGCGGGATACAGCATGATCGGGCGGTAGATCGCGTACCGGTCCGAGAGCGGGAGCACGGCGCGGGACAGGCTGCCGAAACAGATCACCAGCGTTTCGGCCTTCGGGTTTGGCACGTACTCGTAGCGGGCATACTTGCGGCCCACCTCGCGCTGTTTGGCCGCCAGCCTGGCGATGACCTTGCGGTGAGTCGGCGGGTCCTGCGGGGTGGGCGCTTCGTCGATCGATGTGAGGCCGGTGAAGTGGCGGCCCCCGACGCCGAGCGGGGCACGACGCCGCTTGTGGGCGCGCGGACGCCCCTGTGTCCGGATCGTCTCGTACAGGTGGCCGATGTAGCCGTCCGACAGCAGGATCACGGGCGAGAGCGAGTCCTCCGCCGCGTTGAAGGCGTGGATCGTGTACTCATAGAGCTCCTGGACCGAGTTCGGGTAGAACACAATAGGGAAGTAGTCTCCATGGCTGCCGTACGCGGCTTGAAGAACGTCGCCCTGCGCGGGAAGTGTCGGCATTCCCGTCGACGGCCCCACGCGCTGTACGTCCACGACGACGAGCGGTACCTCCATCATGTGGGCCAGGCCGATGGCCTCTTGCATGAGTGAGAACCCGGGCCCGGAGGTCGCGGTCATGGCTTTGGCTCCCGCGAGCGATGCGCCGATGACGGCGTTGATGGAGCCGATCTCGTCCTCGAACTGAACAGCCTTGACCTCCGGCCGCCGCACGAGGTGCTGCAGCACTTCGGAGGCCGGCGTGATAGGGTAGCCGGCGAAGAAGGTCATCCCGGCGTCGATCGCCCCATGCGCGACGGCCTCGTTACCGTGCATGAGGCGCTTACCAGGCATCAGCCTCCCCCTTCCGCAGTCTCCTCGGCCGCAGCCGCCTCTTCCTTGGTCGGCCGGTCCACGCGTTCGGCCGTGAGTGCGAAGTCGGGACAGTGAAGCTCACATAGCTTGCAGCCGGTGCAGCGGTCGCTCACCGAGAGTCGGCCTTCCACTATCTCCAGGTTGTCCGCCGGGCACACCGCGACGCAAATCCCGCAGACCTTGCAGCGGTCGTACTGTACGGCGACCGAGCCCTTCGCCAACGTAGCTACCTCCAGGCTCCGTGCGCTTCGCTAGCACCTTGCTGATTCCGGCACCGGGATTCCGTATTCCGCGTCCGCGGAAGGAATCCTCGACTTTGCCTTGGATCGTCGGTCTGCCAGCGCCGCCACAGTGTCGTGGTCGACCGACATGGCGCCCAGGGGGACGTGGCGCGAGCCACGGATCCCGTGGTAGTCCGACCCGCCGGTGATGACAAGGCCCAGCCGCCGGGCCATGTCGACATACTTCGCGGTGTCGGCATCGGTGTGCTCAGGGTAGTGCGCCTCCAGGCCCGCGAGGCCCAGCGCCGCGAGGCGCTCGATGATGCTGTCCATGCCCACGATGCCCGGGTGCGCGTAGACGACCACCCCACCCGACGCGCGGATCGCCGCCACCGCGTCCTCGGGAGTGATGCGGCGCCTGGGCACGTATGCCGGCGAGGCCTTGCCGAGGTAGCGCCGCATCGCGAGCCGCACGGTCGGTGCGTAGCCCTTCCTGACGAGCGCCGCCGCGATGTGAGGCCGGCCCACCGCGTGCGGCCCACCGAGCTGCACGACCTCCGCCTCGGTCACGTCGAGCCCCAGGGCCCGCAGGCGGCGGAGGATCTCCCTGGCGCGCTCGATCCGGTTGCGTCGCATGTTAGCGAGGAGCCGCTGGAGCTCACTCTCGGGGTCAAGGTCTACCCAGTAGCCGAGAAGGTGGCACTCGAACGCACGCTCCTCGGATGTGATCTCGACGGCCGGGATCACCTCAATCCCCAGCCGCTGGCCCTCGGGCGTTGCCGCCTCGACGCCGAGGGTAGTGTCGTGGTCGGTGAGAGCGACTCCGGCGAGCCCGCTCGCGGCGGCGAGCCGCACGATCTGCTCCGGCGTGTCGCTGCCGTCCGAGCACGTTGAGTGGCAGTGCAAGTCGTATTCGCTCACGCATCGCCCCCGTCCGGGCCGTCTGATCGCATGTCTGCCATAAGCTCCCGCGCGAGGGCCAAGGCCGCGTCGCGGTCGTGCAGTTCGCCGGCCGCCTCCGCCACCCCAAGCTCCGTTAGGATCCGCCCGATGATAGGTCCTCCCGAGATGCCGAGATGCGTCATCAGATCTCGCCCTGTCACGAGAGGCCGGCCCTCCGGCTCGCGCTTCCGCTCCGCCAGCCAGAGCTCCAGCACGCGCGCAGTCGCCTCCATCTGCCTCCGAACCACCTCCGGCGTGGAAGCCGGCCCCCGCGAAGCGGCCCGGTCGGCCAGGGCGAGCAGGCACACGTCCGGCGTCCGCGCGAGTAATAGCCTGAAGACCCGGGCACAAGCCCGTGCGGTCGGCGGCTCCTCGGTCGATCCCAACATGCACGGACGCATGTGATGCTCAGCAAGGGCGGCGAGGTGGGCAGTCTCCAGCCTCGATAACCGAAGCCGTGCCGCGACCTGCCGCGCGATCTCCCCGCCCGCGCGCTCGTGTCCCACGAACCGCACGCGCCCATCGTCGTCTTGTGCCATGCACGAAGGCTTGCCAACGTCATGGAGCAGCGCGGCCAGCAGTACGATCGCTCGGCGCGCCCGCACGCCCGGCAGTGGCTCCCCCGACACGACCTCGATCATGCTCGACCACAGCTCCGCGCCCACGCCCGGGGGCTCGCTCTCGCCGCTCAGCGCCGCGGCCACGAACGCGTAGGTCTCCATCGAGTGCTCGTACGCGTCGAGGTGGTGGAACCCGAACCGCCCGATCCCGCGAAGGGAGGCAAGCTCGGGCAGTACCGCGTCGGCGAGGCCGAGCCCCTCCAGTACCTCGGGCAGCGCTGCGGCCCTGGGGGAATCCAGCGTCGCGAGCAGCTCCCTCGCAATGCGCTCACCGGGTGCCTGGCCAAGCAGACACCCGAGCCCGCGTACCCACTCGGCGGTCTGCGGCTCCACGGTCAGGTCGAGCTCGACCGCGAACCGCGCCACTCTAAGCAGGCGCACGGGATCGTCGGACAGGTTGCTGCTGCGGAACGTCCGCGCGACTCGGGCCGCAAGATCGGGCAAGCCGCCGGAGACGTCGATGATGTCAGCAAGCTCCGAGCCGATGGGAACCGCTAGTGCGTTGATGGTGATGTCCCTGCGGAGGAGCTCCTCCTCGAGCGACCCCTCGAGAGGAACGACGTCGATCGTGGCGTCGCCGATGACCACGCGGTAGACGCCCCAGTCCTGGTCGAGGCACGCGAAGCCGGTGTGCGAAGGCATCGGCTCTGCGCGAGCGGCCGCGAGCAGCCATTCGGCAGCCGTGTGCGCGTCGGCGTCGACGAGCACGTCAACGTCCGCTGTGTCTCGACCCAGGAGCGCGTCGCGCACGATCCCGCCCACGAGCCAGCCGGCCACCCCGCGCTCGGCGAGGACTCGCCGAACGAGGTCGACCAGGGGCTGTGCTGACGGTGTCATATCGGGGCAGCCACCGTGGCGGAGCTACTGCTCGAAGATCGGTTCATCGGAACGTGCCGCAGACACGCACATCGCTTTGCACACGTCGTGGACCGCCGGGTCCGCGATGGAGTAGAAGCAGTGGGGCCACGCCTTGCGCCTTCGAACGATCCCGGCCCGGTGCAGCACGGCGAGGTGGCGCGACACGTTGGGCTGACTCGCGCCGGTGTCCTCGACGATCTCGGTGACAGTGCGCTCCGCCGCCATCATCGACTGCAACACGGCCAACCGGGTCGGATCGGAGAGTGCCTTGAACTTGCCGGCCACGAGCTCGAGTCCGCGGGACGTCAGGCGCGGCGGCTGCTTCATCTGTTTCCTCCGAGCATATACTCAGGCGATTATACCATAGCGCGGTGCCTCGCGCGGGTGTCGAGCCGGGTCATCCCATCGGCGGACACACTGGCCGAGGCCAGCCGTACAATGCAACCGCCCTACCGGCGGCTCAGAGGAGCGTGACGCCCCGCGGGGAAACGGGTACGCTGGTGCGGGCCGTGCCGTGCGGCCGGCCCTTCAGTGCGTACGCATTGTGAGGAGTTGATCGCTTGAAAGCGTGGGTACTGGTGGCATCGCTCGGCACCGTGCTTCTTGGCGCGGGCGTGGCATGCGCGGATGAGCCTCAGTGGATCAGAGAGGACGAGGCGGCCGCGCTGAAGGCCGCGGCCGAGTCCGGCAAGCTCGTGCTTGTAGACATCTGGGCCGACTGGTGCCCTTGGTGCACCCGGCTGGATGAGAAGGTCTTCAGCACGCCCGAGTTCGCGGAAGCGGCGAAGGACTTCGTGCTGCTAAAGATCGACAGCGACGCGAATGAGGGCTACCTCGACAAGACGGGGCAGCGCGGGCTCCCGACCACCGCGTTCCTGAGCCCGGACGGCAAGGTCTACTTCGCCACAGCGGGCTACATGTGGGTGCCGGCGTACACCGGCATGATGAAGCTCGTCAACGAGACCTGGAAGGCCGGCGGCGATACCGCTGAGCTGCCCGCCAAGATCGAGAACCTCGACAAGGCCAACCCCGACCCCGGCCTCGACGCGGCCGCGGCGGCCGAGGAGCTGCTCAGGCGCACCGGCCTGGACTACGCCAAGGGGCCGGCCGGCAGCTTCACCGTCACCGTCAGCGGGGTCGAGCTCAGCGTCGCCGCCATGCCGACGGCGACGACGACGCTGCTCTCTGTGTCCCACTCCTGGCCCAAGCCGGAGGGCGATCCCGCCGCGTTGGCGGCGTCCATCCTCTCGAGCAACGCCAACGCCGGGGTGGGCAGCTTCGGCGTGAGCCAGTCCGGTGAGGTGACCTTGCACGAGCAGGTTGTCGCCGACGGCCTCAACGCCGATACGACCAAGGCGCTCCTCGATGCTGTCGCCGCAGTCGCGAACGCCTACAAGTCGGGCGAGACGCTGGCGAAGGCTGATCTCGGCACCGGCGATGTCGCCTCAATCAAGGCACTGCTCACCGAAGCCGGGCTCGCGGCCACGGATACCCCGGGCGGCGTCGCCGTGAAGGTGGGCGACGCGGAGGTCACCGTCACGGTCGGCACCAACGTGTTGTCGCTCTATGCCACGACCGACCTGAAGACGACCGATGAGAAGATCGCTCCGCTGGTGCCGATGCTCGCGCAGGTCAGCGCGATTATAGGGAGTGGGAGGATCTGCGCCGGCGAGGACGGCACACTCGGACTCGCGTTCGGGGCTCCCTCTGCGGGCCTCGACTCGTCCGCCCTGAAGTACTACCTGGACACCCTTTCCGGGCTGCGCACGAGCGTGCTCAGATGGGTGACCCAGCAGACCGCCCAGAAGCAGTAGTGGGCAGAGACGTGCGAGGGCCGTGGGATGCCGCGGCCCTCGTGTCGCGTTTGGCGCACGGGGGCGCTTGGGCCCAGTGACAGGGCCGTTAGCACGCCCTCACCCCGCCTTCGCCGGCGCGGCAAGCTGCCCCGGCGCGGCACCTCTCTCCCTGGGGAGAGGGCCGGGGGTGAGGGCGATTCGGCAGGAGTGTGTCTGACAACAGGATGACCCTTCCCGAATGGGGTGAGTCATGAACGCCGCAGCGATGTTCCTGCTTCTGCTTGTCGGCGCCGCGAGTGCGCCGGCGGCGTCTGTCTTGGGTGACGGCGTGCTCCCCACGCCTCGCGTCGCCGAGGCGAGAGAGGGCCCCGGGTTACAACTCGGCGTGGAGACGACCGAGTCCTGGTCCCTCACCGCACCAGATGAGGCAGCGGCCGGGCGACTGGCGGGGCAGCTTCGTGAGTCACTCCGCGACGGCGGGCTCAATGAGAACGTGTGCGTGGGTGCATCCATCGCGACCGAGTTCCGGCTGGCGCACCACGACGCTCGCGAGCTTCCAAGGGAACCTACCGAGCTGCCCGAGGAGGGCGGCGACGAGGGGTACCAGATCGACGTGAGCGCGTCCGGCGTCTCCGTCACGGCGCGCGCGGAGGCCGGCCTGTTCTACGGCATCATGACCCTTGAGCAGCTCGTCCGCCACGCGCGCCTGACAGGCCAACCGATCCCAGCCGGGCGCATCGTCGACTGGCCCGCGCTGAGACTCCGCGGCTACCACGAGGACTACGGACGCGATCAGCTCCCCACGGTCGAGGACCACAAGCGCACGATCCGCACGCTGGCCAAGTGCAAGATGAACGCGTTCATCTGGTACACGGAGCCGGATCACTTCGTCTACTCGTTCGACCCCGAGCTCGGCAAGGGCTGCGACCGCTTCACCTTCGACGAGGTGCGCGAGCTCGTCGCCTACGCGAAGCGCTACCACGTAGAGATCATCCCGCTCGTGGAACTCCTCGGCCACTGCGAGCGGATGCTCGCCGATCCGCGTTACGCCCGGCTCGCGGAAGTGCCGGGCGGCTCCGACCTCTGTCCCACGAGCGATGAGGCGTTCGGGCTTGTGAGCAAGATCGTCGCCGAGGTGAGCGCGGCATTCGACTCTGCCTACTTCCACTGCGGGCTCGACGAGACATACTCCATCGGGCAGGGGAAGTCGGCGGAGGCCGTGAAGGAGCGCGGCCTCGCGTCGGTGATCGCGGACTACTACTCGCGGCTCGACGCGCTCGTTCGCAGCCACGGCAAGACGGCCGTGATGTACGCCGACATCGCGCTCGCGCACCCCGATATCCTCGCTGCGCTCCCGCGCGACATCGTCATGATGGACTGGGACTACGCGCCGCGCGAACGCTACCCGGGGCTCGCCGTGCTCCGCGACGCGGGGTTCCGGACCATGTCGCTCTCGTCGTCATGGGCTTGGAACAACCTCTACCCGCCATGCCCGGTCGCATTCGCGAACATGCGCACATTCGCGAAGCAATCTGCCGAAGCTGGCTCCCTGGGCCACTTCGTCAGCACGTGGGGCGACACGTATGGGCTGGCATGCGGGCAGAACCTGAGCGAGATGAACTCGTGCATCCTCGCGTACTGCGGTGCCGTGTCCTGGAATCCCGACGCTCCGCCCTCAGATGATACGTTCCCAGCGGAGTTCGCCGAGAGCTTCTTCGGCAGCGACTCCGCCGAGCTCGCCCACGCGCTCGACCTGCTGGCGCGCTGTCAGGAGCCGGGGTGGTCGCACGACCAGCAGCCACGCGCGCTGCTCCACAGCGACCTCGTGGCCGACGCGTTTGCTTGCGGCGCTGAGGGACCTGAAGCCGGTCGCTGGTGGCGATCCATGCGCAGGGACGCCGCGGCCGCGCACCACGTATTGTCCGCCACGCGAGTGCCGCTGAACGGCGACTACCTGCGTGTGATCGACCTGTGCGCGCGCATGCTCGTCTACTCGGGCGACCTGGAGGAGGCGTGTCGGGGCATTGGAGCCACAGTGGTCGCTGGCAAGGCGTTTCCCGAGACGGAGCGCATTCGATGGGCGGGCGTTTTCGAGGAGCTCCTGGGCCGCTACGACGCGCTGTGGGAGGACTACTCCGCGGCCTACCTGGCCACGAACCGTCCGCTCAACCTGGCGCGCATCGAGCTGAACTGGGACGCCATGCGCGAGCGCTTCCGGCGGCTGGTGTCGGACATCAGGTCGGGCGTGTTCCCGCCGAGCGTCGAGCCGAGGACGCTTCTCAACTTGGACTTCCAGAACGAGGCGCCCTTGAAGCCGGTTGCGCCCTCGGCAGAGGCCCCGCGCATGACGGAAGGCGCCAACGCCTACATTCACCTGCCCTCGGGGTCGTGCCTCACTCTGGCGGACCCGGACAGGAGGCTGGCAACAGGCTACGCTCCGTTGCGCGTGGAGCTGCGGATCAGGCACACCGGTCAGCGCCAGCAGCAGTATGGGTCCACGGTCCTCTGCTACGGCACCCCGGGCCGAGGCTGGCGCCTCGCGCTCGACTCATCGGGCCGCCTTACCTTCACTATCTTCGGTGTGCTCGACCTCGTCGGCCCGAACTCGGTTGTGCCGCCGGACGGAGCCTGGCACACCGTCGGCGTGACGTTTACTGAGTGTCAGCGCGTGCGCTACTACGTGGATGGGAAACAGTCGGATGACCTCATCATGCGCGGCGTCCCGACGCCCGACGCGAACCCGCGGCTCCTTCTCGGAGACGACCCATCGCGCGTGACGCCCTTCGAGGGCGACGTGGACGACGTCCAGATCGCCATTCCGTAGGGGCGGTGGGGCCGATGCTGCACATAACAGTTCCCGTTCTGGTGAGCCTGCTGGGCGCGACGGGCCTCGCTCCGTGTCCTCAAGCGTCGGTCAACACGGGTGGCACGATCGTGAGCCTGGCCACTCTGGTGGACGGGGAGCGCGTCCAGTGGCTCAGCGGCCCGGTGCGCGTCTCAGTCCGCAACGAGGTGACCGGGGAGATCGCAGAGCCCACCCTCCATAGCCGGCTCGACCACTATCGCGGCGCACTCCGCTGGTCCATGCGCCTGGACGGCAACTGGCCGAAGGCCGGCCACGAAGCGACCATCGAGTTCCCGGTGCTGAGCGCCGCAAGGCAGGTGTTCACGCCCTCCGAGCAGGGGGCCATGTCGGTCGCGTCCTACCCCGACTACCGCCCCGTTCCCTACGGATCGTACGGCTGGGGCCCGGACACGTACTACGTGTTGCCCCTCGTGTCGATCCTCGGCCCGCGCACCGACTCCGGGCTGACGATCGCGCTTTCGCCGGATGAGAACATCCCCCACCTGCAGGTGGAGTGGTCCGCTGGGCGCGTCCTCCGGCTCGTGCTGGGCCACAGGGATCTGGCCGCGGACAACACCGTGCGCCTCCTGCTCTTCGCGCACGAGGCCGACTACCGAGGCGCGATCGGGGCCTATAGCGGCGCGTTCCCTGCCTACTTCCGCGCGCCGCTGCCCCGGGCCGACTACGAGGGCGCCTTCTACTACCACCACATTCAAGCACACCCGGACTACGACGAGATGGCCCGCCAGGACGTGCGCTTCGTGTGGACGAGCTTCTGGTTCACGTTCCTCGGTGAGTACCTCCCCGATGAGAGCGAGTGGGCGCCCTACACCTTCGCGCGCTGGTGGTCGCTGCACGAGACGATGACCGACGGGAGGATCAGGGCATTCGCCAGAGAGATGCACGACCACGGTGTAGGCACATTCGCCTACTTCAATGTAACCGAGTTCGGCGGGCTGGGCGGAGACGACGGAAGCGCCAAGAGAGCGGGCGCGCTGCTCGCGGGCCCCCTCGGCGACGCGCGTATCCGCGATCGCGAGGGGCGGTACGTGGGCTCGTGGGAGGGCTCTTGCGCGATGACCCCGCGCCCCGGCAGCGCCTTTCGCGCCTACCTCGAGGAGCAGGCCCGCCGGCACATCGAGCGCCTGCCTGAGATTGACGGGTTCGCGATCGACCGGCTCGACTGGGCGGGCCGCTACGACTACGGACAGCGCGACGGGCTCACGATGGACGGCGCCGCCGAAGCGGAGAACCTGGCCGTTCCGATTCGCGAGGCCACGTCCTCTGTCTGCGACCTCGCGCACGCCGCCGGCAAGCGCGTGTATGTAAACCAGTTCTGGAAGGTGGACGTGCTGCGCGACGTGGACGGGTACTGCCACGAGTACGACTTCCCACGGGGCCTCGGGTATCTGGCGCCGTACCGACCAGCGTCCGCGTGGACGGCGTCGCGGCCGTACACGGATGACTTGCTCGCATTCGAGGCGAGGCTGAAGGAGCGGCTCCAGTTCGCTGTCTTCCCGCAGATGATCGCGCATGAGTTCCCGATCTCGCAGCAGGGACCCGACCCCGAGGCCGCCGACATGCTGGAGGTCTACGCGCCCCTGTTCTCGCTGCTGCACGGCAAGGAGCAGGTGCTCGTGCCGCACTGCGTGAGCGTGTCCGGCGCGAACGAGGCGAACCTGTTCGTCGACCCACGGGGCCGGTACGTTGTGCCGATCACGTCACTGACAAGGTTCATCAGCCGCGGGGCGACCGCGACCGAGCCCGTCACCGTGACCGTGCGGGTACCGGATGCCGCGAAGCTGCGCTGGGCGGTAGCGTACTCCGCCGACGGGCCGCCCACCGCCGCCGCGGTGAGGCACGTCGGGGACACGGCCGAGATCAGCGTGCCAGGCCACGGCACGGCGACCGTGCTGTTGGTTGGCGCCGGCGACGGTCCGCAGCCCGATGAGCTGCGTCCCAACGTTGCCGAGGCGCGCACCAGGTTGCTGTCGGCAGCGCCGGCCCGCGAGCCGCTGGAGCCCGGCATAAAGCCGAGCCTTGCCGGGGTAGCGTCGGGGGTGCTGGTTGTCGAGGGAGCCTCCGTCGGGGCAAAGGGCCCGGTGCGCGTGTCCATCGGCGGCGTCGACCTGGGCGAGCTGCACGAGGGGATGACCTCCCTGCCCGTGCCAAGGTCCGCGCTCCTGTCCCCTGGCTTCAGTCCCACCGTGCGGTTGTCGTGGGGCAGCGAAGGGGTGTGGTTTGCACCCGCACAGGCCGACCTGTACGTCACGCTGGAGAGCGGCAAGACATACCGGATCGCCGCCTGGCGGCCTGGGATGCCTGCTGGTCGCTGCGAGCCCTGGGGCGTCGAGCTGAAGATGAGGTGGTCGGATCCGGAGCGCGTCCTGCGCTCCCGCGCAGTGTTCGTGGGTCGGGCCGTCGGGGCTGGCGGCGCGTACGCTGGCGGGCTCGGCGAGACCGCGGCCTTCGTGGCGGGGACGAGCGGCTCGTCGGCTCAGGGGTACGAGCTGAGCGTGTCAGGCCGGCCCTACGTGTGGGCGGCCGCGTCGACCGATCCGCGCGTTCTTCGTTCCGCAGCGAACGCCACCGGCCCCGCGACCTGTTGGTTCGACAGCGATCGCGTTGCAGCAGGCGTCACTCCTCCCGGGTCCGCTTCATACCGTCTCACGATCTACATCCTCGACTACGATCACAACGGCCGCTCGGAGGAGGTGCGCGTCGTCGATCCCAGGTTCGGGACGCTCGACACGCAGACCGTGTCAGCGGACGAGACGGACAAGGGCGTCTATCTGACCTGGGATCTCAACGGGCCGGTCACGATAGAGTGCCGCAAGGTGTCGGGCTACAACGCGGTGGTGTCGGGCGTGTTCCTCGACCGGGTGCGCTGAAGGTGGGGCGCGCGGGCGGCAGGAACCGCAGAGCACACCCTTTCCACCCGTGGAGGGATCACAATGGCTTCTCCCACTCGCGTTCTCGCGCTCTCGGCAGCGCTTGCCGTGGCTGCCTGCGTGGGCTGCTCGAAGACTACGGAACCGGCCGGCCCGGCGGCAGGCGTCCGCGCCGAGTCCGCGGCTTTGGGCGATGCAGAGGCGCAGGCCGCCGGCCTCCCCGCCGCCAAGCCCGCGGCTTCCGGCCAGGCGACGGCGACGGCCGTCACGGCCGACGGGAAGGCGATCGTCATCGGCTTCCTGGTGAAGATGCCTGATGAGCCGTGGTTCCAGAATGAGTGGACATTCGCGCAGCAATGCGCGGACAAGTACGGCTTCGAGCTCATCAAGATCGGCGCGCCGGACGGCGAGAAGGTCCTCAACGCGATCGACACCCTCGGGGCCAAGGGCGCGCAGGGCTTTGTGATCTGCACCCCCGATCCCAAGCTCGGCCCGGCCATCATGGCGAGGGCGAACGAGAAGAGCATGAAGGTCTTCACGGTGGACGATCAGTTCGAGAACGATGACGGGAGTTTCATGGACGTGCCGTACATGGGCATCTCCGCGAGCGACATCGGCAAGACCGTCGGCAAGGCGCTCTCGGACGAAATGCTCAAGCGCGGCTGGAAGACGGCGGGCACCGCCCTCTGCGTGGTCACGTACGATGAGCTCGACACTGTGCGCAAGCGCACGGAGGGGACCATCTCCGCGCTCAAGGAGGCCGGCTTCCCCGAGGAGCGCATCTACCGCACCGCGGAGAAGACCACCGATCTCGAAGGCGGCCTGAACGCGACGAACACGCTCCTGGTGCAGCATCCGGACGTGAAGCAGTGGCTTGTCGCGTCGATCAACGACGAGGGCGTGATGGGCGCGGTTCGCGCGATGGAGAGCAAGGGCCTGGGCACAGGGAACGTCATCGCCATCGGCATCGGCGGCACGACCGCGGTCGAGGAGTTCAAGAAGCCAGAGAAGACCGCGCTCGTGTCGACGGTCCTGATCGACCCCTATCGGCACGGCTATGAGGCGACCGAGTACATGTACAAGTGGATCAAGGACGGGGCCGAGCCGCCCATGAAAACACTGACCACGGGACAGCTCATCGACCGGTCCAACTTCGAGAAGATCATGGGCGACAAGGGGCTGTTGTAGGGCACGCGGACGCGATCGGGGGTGGCGGCCGTGCATAGTCCGAGAAGCGCTTGGAAGGTCTGGCTCTGGCTGGGCCTGGGGTCGCTGCTACTGTGTTGCGGCGGGCTCGGTGGCGGCGCCTATTGGGTGGGAACAACCTACGGCAGCCGGTTCGGCGTCGGCCCCGGGGCCTGGCTCGACCCCTACGCTTCGCCGCCTGAGTTGCGAGCCCAGATGCCGGAGGCGGTAGCCGCGCTCAGGAGCCGCGACCCGTGGGCCCGCTCGCGTGGGGCCGACGTGCTCATGATGCTCGGGCCGGAAGCGGAGTCCACGGTTCCGGACGTCATCCCCCTCCTGAACGACCCCGAGTGGCGAGTTCGGGCAAGCGCCGCGGGAGCGCTGTGCCGGATGGGAAGCGCGGCGGCGCCTGCTGTGCCCGACCTGGTCCGCATCCTGGAGAGCGACCCCGAGGATGAGGTAAAGGTGCGCGCCGCCATCGCGATTGCGGGAATAGGGCCCTGGGTCGGCGCACCAGCCTACGACGCCCTGACGCGGCTGCGCACCACCGGCCGGCCGGACGTGCGCGACGCCGCCACCATCGCCCTCGGCTCATTGGGAGACGTCTCCGTGTCAGCCGACCTGGCTCGCCTGATATCCACCACACGGGGGCCTTACGGGCTTTGGGCAATCCGGGCAGCGGGATATGTGAGTACGCGAGGGAATGAGTCGATGGACGCCCTAGCCAAGGCGACTACCGACCCGGATAGGGAGGTCCAGGTGACTGCGCTCTGGGCCATCGCGCAGCACGGTCCGAATGATTCGGCTAAGCTCAGAGCCACCCTGTACGCGCCAATGGGTGACCCGGACCCCGAGATACGCGTTCCGGCCACCTTGGCGCTGGGCCTGTCGCGCGACGAGCGCGCTTACGCACCGCTTGTCGGGTTTCTGGAGTCCCCCTCGCCGCTGACTCGGACCTGGGCGCTCTACGCCCTCGGCGGCTTCCGCGAGAGGGCAGCCGGGTGCGCTGACAAGGCGGAGGCCCTAGTGGACGATCCGGATCCGAGCGTCCGGCGCGAGGCTCTCGCGCTCTTGTCCGGCATCGGCCCCAGCTCCGCTGAGCACCTTGGCGCGATCGTCGGCGCGCTCACGGACGGGGACACGAACGTGAGAGCTGCCGCGGCTTATGCGATACAGTGTGTCGCCATAGCGACCGACAAGGCCGCCGGAGCCGTGCGCGCGCTGACTGCCGCATTGGACGACGACAATGGCATTGTGCGTCGGGAGGCATTGACAGCCCTGAGCGCGATCGGCCCGGACGCTCTGCAGCCCGTGGCTCGGATGGTCGCGCTCCTGGACGATCCTGATAGGTGGGTCCGCGAATCGGCCGCGTGGGCACTGGCACGGCTGGGCGAGATCGGCAGGCCGGGCATCCCCAAGCTGCTTGAGGCGCTGGACTCGGACCCGGAGCTCCGGCCTGCGGCTGCAGCCACCCTTGGCAGGTGGCACGAACCGGCGGCCATCCCGGTTCTGTCTGAGCTGCTGGTGAGCAAGTCCAGCCGCGACAGATCCGAGGGGGCGATCGGTTGCTTCTACTTCCCGCAAGCTGCCGAACAGGCGGGAGACGACCTGCGAGCACTAGTGAGAGACGATAGCGACGAAAACGGGACGATCCGAGTGTACGCGACGGCCGCGTTGGGCAGGTCGGGCGATAGGCGTGTGATCCCCAAGCTGCTCGAGCAGTGCAGCGACGCGACGTCCGACCTGAGTTTCTTCCCCGCTCTGGCCTTGCGCGACCTCGGCCATCCGCGTGGCAAGGCCGTGCTGCAGAGGCTTGCGAAGAGCGGGAAGCGGCCGGCCCGCATCGCCGCACGGAAGGCGCTCGACGGGACGCTCGGCTACTGACCTTCAGCCTCCAAGCGCCAGCGCGCTCGGGCAGACGGCGATCCCGCCGCGCGCGGTGCAACGCAGCTCAGGCGGCATCATCTCACCAACAGATCGCACGGCGTCCACGGTCTCATCGAGCGGGATCGGGTTGGCGTAGCCGCCCATGACGAGGTCGGCGAACACGAACGCGCTCGCGGCGGCCGCGGCGTTGCGCGTGTGGCAGGGGATCTCACAGCCGCCCTGCACGGGGTCGCAGACAAGCCCCATCGAGTTGTGCAGCGCTATGGCGGCCGCGTCGGTGGCCTGTCGCGCGGCCCCGCCGAACGCCTCGACGACCGCCGCGGCGGCCATCGCGCCCGCTGCCCCGATCTCCACCTGACAGCCGGCCGTCTCGGCGGCGAAACCGGCCCGCATCGCGATGACGACCCCCACGGCGCCGGCGGCGAAGAGCGCCAGCACGCACTCCTCCTCCGATATGCCGGTGTCTTCCAGCATTGTCACGACTGTGCCCGGCAGCGTTCCCGCCGACCCGCCCGTGGGTGCGGCGCAGACGACGCCCATGCTGTTGTTCACATGAGTGACCGCGAGCGCTCTGGCCGCCGCCCTGGCGTGAAGCCCGCCGGTCGGGAGCTCGCCCCGCCGCTCGCGCTCGAGCATCGCTCCCGCGCACGGCTCGACGAGCTTGAGGCGCACGCCTTCGCCGGACAGCCCCTGCGCCACAGACTGGCGCATGATGCCGAGCCGCCGGGCCATCTCCGCGATCGCATCCGCCTCGGTCATGCCGAGCAGTTCACACTCTCGAGCGAGCGCGACCTGGCCTAGCGACAGCCCGGCCTCTTCGGCATGTCCCACCATCTCCCCGGCGCTCGACCACAGCTCGGGCCCGCGCTGAGGAAGGAAGACCGGTTCGATCCGATACACCCGCCGCACGCCGGCCACCGACTCGACCGACCGCAGGAGATCACCATGCGGCGGCTCGGCGGCCCGGAGGCGGACCAGCGCAGCGCCACCAGTATCGGTGACCTGCGTTTGCCCGAGAAGCGCGCTGACCTCAGCGACGAACCCCGGCGCGCAGACGACGAGCAGCTCATGGCACTTCGCGTCGATGTCGACCGGCAGCCCGTCGACCTCGGTGAACACGATCGCTCCGCCGCCGACGGACTTCGCAGCCGTGTGCAACCTGCGCCCACTCACGCCGATCATCTCTATGTCAGTGTAGTTCGGGTGGTCTGCCATCGGGAGGCTCCTCGCCTCGAACCGCAAGTCGATGCCGGCGTCAGCGGCCAGGCGCAGCGCATTGAAGAAGCGCTCGTCGACCATCGGCAGGCCCAGGAGGCCGGCCGCCACGGCCAGATCGACGCCGCAGACGGAGTAAGTGGGCGCGTATGAGCCGTCGGGATCGAAGGCGAACACGGCCGACGTAGGCGGCTCGCCCAGGAGCGCCCCGGCGACAGTGGCGATCCGGTACGCCCCCGCCGTGTGCGAACTCGATGGGCCTCGCATCACGGGGCCGAGGACGTCGTTGAAGATGCTGACGTTGTCCACAGATCTCCCACAGGTCCCACCGGCCCCGGGCGCCGAACCTGGGACCTGTTCAGCGTACGTGGCGACGGTTCCTCGGCGGGACCGATGGAGGCGGCCGATGGGCGAGCTCTTGTACCTATCGCGCGGTGATGTCGAGCGCGTCGGACTCGCGATGGCAGACGTCATCCGCGTGGTGGAGGCCGCGTATGAGCAGAAAGGCCTCGGGCGCAGCGAGAGCCCGCCCAAGCTCGGCATCCATCCCGGCGGCCCCGACGAGTTCATCCACGCGATGCCAGCGGCGGTTCGCGGCCTAGACGCGGCGGGCGTGAAGTGGGTCAGTTCGTACCCCGGCAACCGCGGGCGCTCGCTCCCCCTGGTCACCGGGCTCATCGTGCTGAACGACCCGGAAACAGGCCTGCCGCTCGCCGTCATGGACGCGACGTGGGTGACGGCCATGAGGACGGGAGCCGTGACGGCTGTGGCGGCCCGACGTCTCGCAAGGCCTGAGTCGTCGGCCGTGGGCGTTCTCGGATGCGGAGTGCAAGGGCGCAGCAACGTCCAGGCCCTGACGGAGGCATTCGCGATCCAGGAGGTCCGGGGCTGGGACCCGGTCCCGGGCGCGGCTGCGGCCTTCGCGCAGGAGGCCGGAGCGCGGTTCGGGGTCCGGGCGTATCCGGCGGACGAGCCGCGCGCGGCCGTGAACGGCTGCGACATCGTGGTGACTGCCGGGCCGATGGCCCGGCCGGGTCGCGACACGATCGCGCCGGGGTGGCTGGCCCCCGGCTCGTGCATCATCATGGTGGACTACGGGTCGTCCGTCCATCCGGACGCGCTGGCGGAAGTCGGCAAGTTCTGCACCGATGATCGGGCGCAGCTCACTGCGGCTGCGAGCGCCGGCTACTTCAGTCACGTTCCGCCGGTGTACGCCGATCTGGGGGAGCTTGTAGTGGGCCAAAGACCCGGACGCGAGGCCGACGACGAGGTGACCGCGATCGCCCATCTGGGCCTGGCGATCTGCGACATCGCTGTGGGGGTGGCAGTTTACCGGGAGGCGGTCAGGCAAGGCGTCGGCAGAACGCTGCCGCAGTAGGTGAGCGGAGGCGACACGAGAGGCGCTATCTGAGCTGCACTGCCCTCTTGCCGCCGAACTCGGCCAGCAGCACCTCTGCCTCCTCGTCGTGGTTGGCCTCCGCCAAGTCCAGGGGCGTCACGGTGTCGGGGCCGCCCGGCTCCGGTGGCGCGTCGTGCGCCAGCTTGTTCGGGTCCGCGCCGCGCTCGAGCAGCAGCCGTGCAAGCGGAAGACGCCTATAGCGCACGGCGTAGTGCAGAGGTGTCCACATGCTGTTGTCTCCCGGGTCGGGCTTGGCTCCGGCGTCGAGCAGCAGACGACACAGGTCCTCTCGGTTCTGCGTGACGGTGAAGTGCAGAGCCCTTCGTCCTTGATCGTCCTCCCACGCGTTGGGGTTCGCCCCAAGCTCGAGCAGCGCGGCGGCAGTCTCGAGCCGGCCCGACCGTACGGCGAGTACCAGGGCCGTGCCACCGTAGAGCTTCCGGTTGATCCGTGCCCCACCCCGGACGAGAGCCCGGACCGCGCCGGCATGGCCGTTCGCGGCGGCACGATGCAGAGGCGGCATGAAGGTCCCGGGGTCGGCAGGCCAGTCGGGGCGGACGCCCCTCGCAAGCAGCCCCTCGATCGTGCTCACGTCCCCGCGCTCGGCCGCGCGACAGAGCCGCTCACGCTGGGCGAGGAGCCACAGCCGCGGGCTCGCCAGAGCGAACGCTATGAGGAGCGCCATGCCCGGAAGGGCGGTGACCCACCTGCGCTTGCGCGGGATCGCCTCTCGATCGGCGCTCATGCTGGTGCACCGGCCCTACTCCGCTTCGCGCTGCCGCGCGGAGTCCCACTCGAGGTACGCGTGCATGAAAGGGTCCAGGTTGCCGTCAAGGACGGACAGGACATCGCCCGTCTCGTGCTCGGTGCGCAGGTCCTTCACCATGGTGTAGGGTACGAGGACGTACGACCGGATCTGGTGGCCCCACGACTCGTCATGGTGCTCCCCGCGGAGCTTCTGCCGCTCCTCGCGACGCTTGCGCTCCTCGAGGTCGAACAGCCTGGACCTGAGCACCGCCATCGCCGACTCGCGGTTGCGGATCTGGCTTCTCTCGTTCTGACACTGAACAACCAGCCCGCTGGGCAGATGGGTTATGCGCACAGCGGAGTCGGTCTTGTTGACGTGTTGCCCCCCGGCGCCCGATGAGCGGTAGGTCTCGACCTGCAGATCGCTCGGGTCAATCCGGATCCGGATGGAGTCGTCGAGCACGGGCAGCACCTCCACCAGGGCGAACGCGGTGTGGCGGCGCTTGTTCGCGTCGAATGGCCCGATCCGAACGAGGCGGTGGACCCCGGCCTCCGATCGGAGGCGACCGTAAACGTGCATCCCGCTGAAGCGATAGGTCGCGGTCTTGATGCCCGCGCCCTCAGCGGGCGTGTACTCGATGGTCTCCGCGTCCAGGTCATGTTCCTCTGCCCACCGGGAGTACATGCGTGTGAGCATCTCGGCCCAGTCCTGCGCGTCGAGGCCGCCGGCCCTGGCGTGGACCGTGAGGAACGCGTCCTTGTCGTCATGCGGCCCCTGGTAGAGCGCCTCCGAGCGCCTGGCCGCGACCGCGTCCTCGACGGCGGCCAGTTCCCCCTCGATCTCAGCGAGGTAAGGCCCGGGGTCGCCTTCCAGGGACGCAAGCTCCAGGAGCTCAGCCGCGTCGGCAGCCCGGTGCACAAGCGCCTCCCAGGGCTCTACGGCCCGCTTGAGCCTGCTCAAGCTCTTGGCGTGTTCTTGCGAGGCCTCGAGGTCGTTCCAGAAGCCGTCCTCCGCCTGCGCCCGCTCCATTTCGTCGATCCGCGCCCGTCTGCGGGCGAGGTCAAAGGCGACCACTCAGATCATGGAGCGTAATGGTCAGCTCCTTGGTGCGGTTCTCGAGTTCGTCATACGTGGCCATTGGCAGGACGCTCCTTCAGGCCCGCTGCGGGCAAACCGCCGGCTTAAGCCCGCGGCCCCTCCACTACCCAGCCTTCTCCATGCAGCACTTCTTGAACTTCTTGCCCGATCCGCAGGGACACGGGTCATTCCGGCCGGTCTGCTTGCCCTTGACGATCGGCCGCTGCTTCACCTGCCCGGGCAGGATCTGCTGCCCGTCCGCCGTCATCCCTGCGCCGCTCGCGAGCGGGATGACCGGCATGGCGCCGCGGCCCTCTTGTTGGATGCCGTAGAGGCTCTCCTGCGGCTGTTCGACGAGCTGGACGCGGAACAGCCTACGCACCACTTCCTCCCGGATCATGTCCTGGAGGGTCTGCCACATCTCGTACGACTCCTTCTGGTATGCCACCAGAGGGTCGATCTGCGCGTGGGCGCGCAGGTAGATGCCCTCGTGCAGGGCGTCCATCGCCGCGAGATGGTCGATCCACAGGTCGTCAACGACATGGAGGATGCACATCCGCTCCAGCTTGCGGAGCATCTCCGAGCCGATCTCCTCTTCCCGCAGCGAGTACGCCTTGACGGCGCCCTCGGTGAAGGAGTCGATCGTCTCCTGCTCACCGGCGGCGCGAAGCGTCCACGGGTCCATGACATAGTCGACGGGGAAGATCGTGCGCATGTCGCGCACGAGCTCCTCGAAACGCGCCTCATCGATGTGCATCTCACGAACCGCCGCCGCGATCTCCGACAGCCCCGCTGAGGACACCCGGTGCTTCTTCGCCGCCGCGTACAGGGTCTCGCGAAGCTCGCGAAGCGGAACCTGGCGGAGGTCGACCGCGCCGAGGTCGTAGATGTCGTCGATCGGGAGGTGATCCCTGATCGCCTCGACGAGCTGCACATACTCGCGCACGGTCGTGTCCGCTTCGTCGGGCAGGTGCTCGGCGACCTTGAGAGCGATGGTCTTCTCGATGAACTCGTTGACCTGCTGAGCGAAGTCGTCGCCCTCGAGGACACGGCGCCTGGAGGCGTAGATCGTGGCCCGCTGGCGGTGCATGACGTCATCGTACTTGAGGACGTGCTTGCGGATCTCAAAGTGATGGTTCTCGACCCGGCGCTGAGCGTTCTCGATGAGCTTAGTGAGCAGGCGGTTCTCGATGCGGTCGTTGTCGCGCCAGGCTCGCTGCATTCCCTGCATGCGCTCTTGCGCGCCGAAGAGGCGCCACAGCTCGTCCTCGAGGCTGAGGTAGAACCGCGACGAGCCGGGGTCGCCCTGCCGACCCGAACGGCCGCGGAGCTGGTTGTCGATGCGCCGGCTCTCGTGCCTTTCGGTGCCAAGAATGTGGAGCCCGCCGGCGGCCTTGACGGCCCCGTAGTCGGGCGACTGCATCAGGCCCTCCGGGGGCTTGCCGCCAAGCTGAATGTCAGTTCCGCGCCCGGCCATGTTCGTTGCGATCGTGACCCCGCCGACGCGTCCGGCTTCGGCGATAATGCGGGCCTCCTGCTCGTGGTACTTCGCGTTCAGGACGTTGTGCGGGATGCCCTCCGTGAGCGCCTTTGTGAGCGCCGCGGCCTTGTCCGGAAGGCCTATCAGCTCCGCGTATCTCGCTATCACGCTGTCATCCAGCCCGTCGGCGCGGAACTCGACCGCCTTCGACATCGTGCGGAGGTGTGCCTCGCGCACCTCATCCAGCGGCCGGAACAGGATCTTCTCGAACTCCTTCGCCTTCTCGCCCATCTGCTTCGCGTTCGACTGGACCCTGTCAAGGTACACGGTCACCAGCCCGAGCATCTGGAGCGGGCCGGCCGCGAGCCTGGCCGCCAGGCGCTCGGATACCTCGATTGACCTCGTGCCGACGAGCGTGGGTTGGCCGCGGAGGTGGCAGGACAGGATCTCCTGCGTTATGCCCCGGAACTTCGCTTCCTCGGTCTTGTAGACCACGTCCGCCTGGTCCTTGCGGACGACCGGCCTGTCGGTGGGGACAACCGCGACCGCGGTGCCGTAGATTCGCATGAACTCCGGCTCTTCCGTCTTCGCCGTGCCCGTCATGCCGGCCAGGCGGTCGTAGAGCCGGAAGAAGTTCTGGAACGTAATGGTCGCGAGGGTCTGGCTCTCGTGCTCGACCTTGACATTCTCTTTGGCCTCGATGGCCTGGTGGAGCCCTTCGGCGTAGCGGCGCCCGAACATGAGCCGCCCGGTGAACTCGTCGACGATGATGACCTCGCCCTCGCGCACGACGTAGTCCACGTCGCGATCGTACAGCGAGTGGGCCTTCAGCGCGGTGTTAATGTGGTGCACCCACTCCAGGTTCTGAGGGTCGCCCAGGTTCTCGATGCCCAGCTCACGCTCGACCCTCCCGGTGCCGTCGTCGGTGAGCATGACCTGATGCTCCCGCTCTTCGACCGTGTAGTCGTCACCGCGGCTTAGGTGGCGCACGACGCGGTCCGCGGTGCGGTAGGCCTCGGACGACTCGGCCTTGAAGCCCGAGATGATGAGCGGGGTGCGGGCCTCGTCGACGAGGATCGAGTCGACTTCGTCCACGATGGCGTAGTGGAGGTCCCGCTGCACCATCCTCTCGGGGACGATCGCCATGTTGTCGCGAAGGTAGTCGAAGCCCACCTCGTTGTTCGTGCCGTAGGTGATGTCGCAAGCGTACGCCCTCTTGCGTTCCGCGGCCGAGAGGTCGTGTTGGATGGTGCCGACGCTGAGGCCGACGTAGTTGTAGATCGGTCCCTTCCACTCGGCGTCGCGCTTGGCGAGGTAGTCGTTGGGGGTGATAAGGTGGGCGCCCAGGCCCTCAATGGCGTTCAGGGACAGAGAGATAGCGGCGACGAGCGTCTTGCCCTCACCGGTCTTCATCTCCGCGATCATGCCGTGGTGAAGCACCGCGGCGCCGACGAGCTGCACATCGTGGGGCCGCAGTCCGAGCGTGCGGTTAGAGATCTCCCTGATGGCGGCGAACCAGCGCACCATGATGGAGTCGAGCGAGGCGCCGTTCGAGTGCTCCAGGCGCAACTCGTCGGTGTAGCGCCTCAGGTCCTCGTCCGAGCGCCGCCGCATGTCGGCCTCCAGGGCGTTGACGTCCGGCACGAGCGTGCGTATGTGTCTCTTGACCGTCCGGACCGTCGGGTCCAGGAAGTCCCACAGAGCCATCGAACTAGCTCCTCACATGACAGTACGCGGGCCCGCTCGCGCCACACGACAACCGGCGGGCCGCCCCCCGTCCGGCCGGGCACCGGGCCCCATGTATTCTCAAGAGTCGGGCAGGAGTAGGTCAAGCAGCAGGAACCGGGTTTCCACATTATACCGCACCCGGTACGTGAAGTCGGCACTGCGGTACCGCAGCCCCAGCGTCGTATAGCGCACGGCGCCGCGGTTCAGGTCGTACCGAACCTCCCCCTCAGCCGCGAAGCGTCCGGGGAGATCGATCCGGCCACCGAGGCGCAGCTCCCAGGGGATCGGCACCGTGTCGGCCTCCAGTGGCGAGCGGCCGACGACCGCGTTGTCGATCAGCCCTCCCCACAGCCGCCAGTCCCGCGCGAACCGGTGGTCCCAGAACCCACCGGCCCATGCGTAGCCGTAGCTCTGCCCGGAGGCGTACCGGTAGCCTTGCGCCCCGCCCTGGAAGTAGAACGTGGTGTCATCGCCGGCTCTGTAGACCCGCGTCCTCGCCGTCACTCCGAGCCCGACCCGAGTCGTCTGCGCGTCCGACGGGCGCTCGTGGTACCAGCCGTAGGTTGCGCTCGCGACGGCTCGCCAGGGATCCGTCGTCGCCGTCAGCCGCCAAGCCGCCCCGACCTCCGCGCTGTTCCACCTGAGGTAGGGCCTAATAACACCTCCGACCGCCTCGCGGTAGCCGCCCCGCGCCCACACCTCGCCGCGCCCGCCCACGGCCTTCGAGAGCCTGGCGGCCGCTGACAGCCCGCGCACGGTGCCCGCCAGCGCCGTGCCCCGCAGACGAAGGTCGCCGAAGACGTTGCGCCCGACCGTCCACTGTGCGAACAGACCGTCCTGCTCGTTAAGCCCGGGGACCGGGATCCACTGGAGAGCCTGCAGGACCGGGTCGGTGACCTCCTGGTCGTACTCGTCGAGGCTCAGAACCTCCATCCCGAAAACCCGAATCCTCACCTGCTCGCCGTGCCATGAGTGGCCTTCGATGTAGGAGATCTCCTTGGCGGTTAACTCATAGGAGGGGTCGTCACGGTCGGAGGACCTGACGCGCGCGTCGTGCAAGGCCCATGTGCCCTCCTTGAAGACCAGCCGCGTGCCGACGAGGAACAGTCTGATACCGGCCGACTCGTCCCACCCGTCCGGGTTGTCGACCTCGCCGCGCTTGTTGTCGAACTCGTACACGCAGCTCGAGCCCTTGAGCTGGCGCCTCGGCGCCCTGACGGAGACGCGCCCTTGGGCGGAGGCAGTGCCGCGGGCCTCGTCGTAAGTGGCCGCGTCCGCCGTCAGCCAGGCGTCGGCGCCCTCGATCAGCACGTGCCCCTCGGCGTGCACGACTCCGTTCTGCTGGTCGTATACCAGCCGATCGGCACGGACGCGCACGCTACCGACCTCGAGCGCGTTCCGCTGAGCAACCGCAGGGGCCAAGGTCAGGCACAGGAGCACCAAGCTGTACGAGCACGGAGTACCCAAGGCGACTTCCCAGTCTAAGGACGCCGCTCGCGCAGCGTGCCTTCAAGCTACACGACGGCCCGGGCGCAGGCAAGGGGAAGGTGTGTGCGCCCGACTACTGCCTCGCCTCCCCCGGGGGCACCCGGCGCTGGCCGCTCGCGACGGCCGGAGCGGGCTCGATGGTGGGCACGGCCTCGCCGGCCTCCACCATGCGCCTAACAAGGCGCTCGCGCATCACGGCAGCCACCTCGGCGTGTGACTCCTGCCCAACGAGGTTCGCAAGCTCGTACGGGTCAGACTGGAGGTCGTAGAGGAACTCCTCCGCGTACCGGTCGCTGCCAGGCTTCTCCCAGCCCAGGAGACCGGGCGCGCGGACGCTGTACTTCCAGCGCCTGGTCCGCACCGCCCGCCCGACCTGCGCCTCGCTGATCTGGATGAACGCCTCATCCGGCCAGTCGCCCTTCTCTCCGCGCACAAGGGGCATCAAGGACCGCCCCTGCGCCGTGGACGGCACCTCGAGGCCGGCGGCATCGAGCAGCGTAGGCGCTGCGTCGACTAGGCTGACGAGCTTCTCCACCCTCCCACCGCCGGTGAAGCCCGGGCCCGTTGCGGCCATCGGGATGCGCACCGAGGACTCATGACATGAGCGCTTGTACTCGGAGTTGCGGGTCTTGAAGTGGCACCCGTGGTCGCATGTGTAGAGGATGATGGTGTCGTCCGTGAGCCCAAGGCTCTTGATCGCGTCGCGTAGACGGCCCAGGGCCTCATCGAGCCGCTTCACCATTCCGTAGTACCCCGCGATGTGCTGCTGCGTCGACCCACCGAGGGCTGCCAGGTCGGGCGGGACCCAGCGGCCCGCGTAGCGCTCGCGGTATCCGTCCGGAGGCGGGAAGTCGTCGATGTCGTTCTGATGGTGCGGCTCCAGGAACGACAGGAACAGCATGAAGGGGTCAGCGCGATGCTGGTCGACGTAGCGGATCGCCGCGTCGGTGAGTGCGTCCACCCGGTAGCCTGGCAGCTTCACCTTGTTGCCGTCGCCGTCGAATGTCACGCAGTCGTACGGATGGGACGTGAACTCCAGCACGTTGGACGCCAGCCAGTAGTCGTACCCCCCACGCTGGTCAGGGGGCACAGGGTCCTTGTCCGCGAGGTGCCACTTACCGATGTACGCCGTCTGGTAGCCGGCCTCCCCAAACTGGTGCGCGAGCGTGCGCTCCTCAGGGCGCAGGCGGATGCCGTTCGTGCAGCAGCCCGTTGTCGTCGCGTACATGCCGGTCTGAACCGACGACCGAGCCGGGCCGCAGACCGGCTGGCAGGTGAAGGCGTTCGCGAGGTGAGTGCCGCCCCTGGCCATCTCGTCGAAGTTCGGCGTGAGGTCGAGTGGGTTCCCATGAACGCCCGTCGTGTCCCAGCGTTGCTGGTCCGTGAAGAAGACGATCACGTTCGGGCGCTCTGCCGGCATGGCGGCTCCTCCAAGACGATCGGTGGAGCGTGCGTTCCGGCAGGCGCGCCGGGCGACCTCCGCTCAGACGAGGCGCACAGTGGCTGACGGGTCGTCGACCGACACGGTCGTGCCGTCCCGCAGGCAAAGCGTGAGCAGCCCGCTCGGGTCCACGCCGGCGGCCGTGCCCGTCACCGTGGACGATCGCAGGAGCACCGTCACCTGGCGCCCTTTGAGTGCGTCGAGCTCGCGTGCGATGCCAACTATAGCCTCCGTACGAGGACAGCCGCGGTCGTCAATGAGCCGCGTGATCTGTTCGACGACCGCGGCGACGAAGGCATAGGGGTCGAGCCCGGCCGTCGGCACGAACTCGGCCATGCAGGTCGGGGTGACGGCGCTCTCGGACGGGCCGACCCCCTCCGGGGTGGCGAGCACGTTGATGCCAATGCCCACAACGGCCAGCGAAACCGTCGACCCCAAGGTGACGCTCTCCGCGAGCACACCGCCGAGCTTACGGTCGCCGGCCCAGACGTCGTTTGGCCACTTTACCTCCGCCGGCACACCTAGGTCGCGCGCCGCGCGGGCTGCCGCGGCGGCCCCGGCAATGCCCACGAGCGGCATGAGATACGCTCGGAGCCCACTCGGCCGCCAGGCGAGGGTCATGAGGGCACAGGCGCCCCGCACATCGAGCCAGCCCGCGCCGCGTCGCCCGCGGCCTCGCGTCTGCCTCTCCGCGACCACGAGGAGGGGCAGCGGCGCCTCCCTGGCACGCTCTCGCGCCAGGTCATTCGTGGAGCCGCACTCGGCGTACACCTCGACCGCGCGCACGGAGCCCGCCTCCGCGAGTGCCTCGAGCAGCGGCGCCGTCCTGTCGGGCGGCACGTCCACAAGCGTGATCTTCATGCGGGCTCCTCGCGCAGAAGTGTGATTGTCGTCACCTCGGGCGGGCAGAGGATCCGCACCGGCAGCAGGCTTGTGCCGAGGCCGCGCGAGACGTAGACCGCCGTGTCGTCAACCGAGAAAAGGCCGGCGGCCATCTTGCGCCCGCAGCCTCTCTGCCTCGTCCGCGCCGCCAGAGCGCCGATCCGCGGCAACCTGATCTGCCCGCCGTGCGTATGCCCCGAGAGCACGAGCGAGGCCCCGGCCGCGGCCGCCCGGAACACCACGCCCGGGCTGTGAGCGAGCAGCAGCTTGAAAGGGTGGTCGTCCACGCCACGCATCGCGGCGGCCAGGTCGTCGCGAAGGCGACTCGGATCGTCCACGCCCACGAGCGGCAGCTCCGCCCGGTCCCGTCGCAGCAGGACGGATCGGTTGCGCAGGACCGTCGCGCCCATTCCCTCCAATGCCGCGGTCGCCGGCGCTCCGGGGCCGAACACGCGGTTGTCGTTGTTCCCCGCCACGGCGTAGACCCCGTACGGCGCGGACAGCGCGGCGATGAGCTCACGCGCGGGGCCCATGCCGCGCTTTCCATCGACCAGGTCGCCGGTGACGGCCCACAGGTCGACCTCCCGCGCAAGAGCCCAGTTCCTAACATGCGGCAGAAGCGCGACCGCTCTGCCGGGGAAGTGGAGGTCGCTCAGCAGGCCGATGCGCAAGCCGCTGAACTCGGCGGGCAAGGACGCGAAGCCCAGAACAACGTCGACATGCTCAACAGGTCCGCCGACGGGAGACGCGCTCACCGCCCGAGCGCACAGGACGTCCGGTCCGTACGCGACCCTCACCGCGCGCCCTCCGACGCAAACTCCGGAGGCGGAGGCGCGCCCGCCGCGGCCACGACAGTGACGTCAGCCGTGGCGACTTCCTCAACCGAGGCGCCATCAGCCGTCCTGGCCGTGATCTTCGTGTGGAACACCTGCGCCTCAGCGCCCCCCGTGGTGTTCCCGGGGAAGAGGTAGACGCCCGTCACCTCGCGCAGGCCCGGCAGCGTCCGCCTGAGGGCGAGCACCTCGCCGTCACCGTCCGGGTAGGTGATGGAGACGGTAACGCTCATTGGCACCCGGTCGTAGGCCTCCACAATCACCGCGGAAAAAAGCACGGTGCCGCCCGAGAGGGGCAACTCGGTGGGTGACACGCCGGGCGAGTCTATCAAGTCCGTCCGGGTCGGCGGCCCTGACGTCACGCAGCCCACGGCCGCGAGCAGTACACCCCCCGCGAGCAGGACCATGCACCGCCTCACCTGCTCACCTCCACGCGCGCGGTGGCTCGCTGTCCGTCAGCGCTCTCGGCCCGAATCAGCACAACATAGGAGCCCGCCGGAACCGAGGAGCCCGTATCGCATCTGCCGTCCCAGAGGATCTCGACCTGTCCGCCCGGCCGCTCGCCCAGCGGGATGCTCCGGACTACGCGACCGGCGGCGTTCAGCACAAGCGCCGAGATGTCCGCGGGCCGGCTGGTCACGGCCGTGACATGCTCGCCGCGAGTCGTCCCCGACGCGTCGTCGATCCTGATGGTGAGCTTGCTTGCCGCATCCGCGAGTTCCAGGCGCACCAGTCGCGTCTCGCCCGCGGCGAGGCCGACCGTGAGTTGAGCGCCGGAACGCAGGTCGGCCGCGCGCCCGCTGGCGGTGTCAACAAGCACGGGTCTGATGTCGCGTGGCAGGGCCCTCATGTCAGGTGCCGCGACCGTGACAGGACCGGCTGTGTGGCCCGCTTTGAGCTCGATGATGGCCGGCGCCCAGCGCGACACACTCGCAATCGCCGCCCTGACCCCGGACACGAGGAACACCGCTGCGGCGTCTCCCTCCCGTCCGGGCGCAACCGGCGGGGCGGCGCCCGATCCCGGCGCCTCGCCCGCAAGGTCCGCGTACAATGCGTCGGCCCGGCCGTCGGCGCTCGTCACCTCGAGGCGCAGCCAGCCCGCGCGGCCGCGCCGAGCGCCGGTCGATGCCGAGCGAGCCGTGCTCGCCGCGGGCGCGGGTATCTCAAACGCAAGATCCGGCTCCCCGACCTTGATGAACGCGCCTTCGTACGGATCGAGCACGCCCTTCTGTCCGCCGGTCACGAGAGCGTCGAACACAAGCGTATAGGCGTCTCCGTCAGGATCCCAGGCCCACACGTACGGGTCAACCAGCCCGGCCTGCGCTGCCTCGCGCAGCGTGCCGACCGTCGTGCCGGCGCGCCGCACCTTGATCGCGTCGATGTTCCACACCAGCGGCGCGGCATACGGGTTGCCAACGAGGTTCCAGCCGGCTTCGAGCGGGATCACATACGGCCTCGTCGGATCCGGCATCGAGCCGGCTGTGGCGCGCAGTGTCATCGCGCCCACCTGCTTGATGAAGTAGCCGATCCCCGGCTCGATCGCCACCTGCAGCCCGTAGTGCACGATGTACGCGCCTTCCGAAGGACTGTAGGCCGCCAGCGAGTGGCCCTCTGCAGAGGGGCCGACACCGAACAAGTCCTCAGGCGTCCCGCCCACCGGTGAGCTCACGATCCGCAGCGCACGTCCGCCCACTGCGACGGGGAACTCGTGCGACAGACTTGTCGTGAACGCAGACTCGGCCGCGATCCCGTGGGCGGCGTGCACGCGGGCCGTGAGTCTCGACAGCCCGAGCGGGAACCGCGCGGAGTCGATCTCAACCGAGAACGCTCCCCTGGCGTCGCTCGCGACGCTGTCCGCCAGCGTCCCCGCCGAGCCGCCAAGCTCCAGGTCCACGGACACGCCGGGGATCGGTACACCGAGGGCGTCGGTCACCGAGCCGCTCGCGAGGAGTCGTTCCCCGTAGCGTAGATCCGCCGGCTCGACGGAGACGGTGATCGCCGCCGCCTCGGGCCGCGGGCCGGTCACCTGCAGACGGTAGAAGCCTTCGCCCGCGACCGGGGTGAGCCGTACAACGAAGGCCCCTGCCTGCGCCGGTGTGTAGCCAACCGTCTGCACGCCGGTCGCGACCACAGTGCCATCAGGCCCCAGCAGGTCTAGCTTCGCCGCCGAGTACGGCAGCCCCGAGGCGCGGCCGGTGATGACGGTGTACTCCTCGCCGGCCTGGGCGGAGAAGCGAACGTGGTCGACATCGCCCGCCCCAACGAATGCGTGAACCTGCTCAGCGCCGCCGGGCAGGATGGCTCCCGCCGTTTGCGGTAGGTCGTCGGGCTCGTACGGGTCGCCCAGCCCGACGGTGAACCGCCACTCAGGCCCGGCCGTCACAGCACCCGAGCTGTCTCTGGCGCGCACGCGCCAGCCGTATGTGACTCCGTCGCGCAATCCCACCGGCGCGAAGCGTTGCTCCGACAAGTCCGTGGCAGTGTTGAAAACGGGATCGTCCGGGCTGCTCATAACAACGTCGTAGCGGACTTGCTGGCCGCCCGCGGCCGTGCCTCCGTGCCAGGAGATGGTAGCGGCGGGGTCGACGTTCACGGCCAGATCGGCGGGCTGCGGATCCGATGGCAGCGTCGGCGGCTCCGCCGTGCCGTCCGACCAAGTACCAATGACCAGATCGTAGGGCCCCGTCGTATCCCCCGAGTAGCCCCGCACGCGAACGTAGTACCGCCCGGCCCCTTGACAGGTCCAGAGCAAGCGGGAGGCCAGGTCCTGCCCATATTGCGTGTCGTCGTTCTCGGCGATCAGGACGAGGTCGCTGTCGTACAGCGTGAGAACGGTATCCGTCCCAGTCGACGCCCGCACCGACGCGCCGGTGTCCTTCGCCGTCGCCTCGACAGCCGCCCCGCCGGGGACGCTAACGTACGTGCGAAGCTCGTAGGTGACGCCCGCCGTCGCGTCGAGTGCGACGTAGTCCGAGTCGCCGGCCGTAAGAACGCGTCGGACCAGGCGCCCGTCGGGCTCTGCGGCGGCGGCCTGCTCGGGTGTGTCGTCGGGCTCGAAGCCATCCTCCGATCCGGCCACAAAGCCCCAGACCGGCCCCTGCGCCTGCCAGCCGGAGGCGTTCCGCGCCACGACCCGCCACCGGTAGGCATGCCCGGTCACAAGGCCGGACACGTCAACACTTGCGTCAGAGGTAGTGTACCGGAGCGGAGGCGGCTCCTGATCCCCGAAGTACACGTCGTATGCGACCGGCTCGCCGAACGGATCGGTGGAGGCGCGCCAGCTCAGAGTGGCCGACGAGCCTAGGCCGCTCGCACCGACGGCGGGCTGTGGCTCGTTGGGAACGGACGGCCTACGCTCGAGCGCGTCGGACACGGCGAGCTCGGCGTCAACACGCCCGGAGCCGAGCATGCCCTCGTACCCCGGGTTCAGGCTGTCGACGGGATCGGTGGCCGCGATGAGCCTGTTGCGCAAGGCGGCCCCGCTCAGGTCAGGGCGGACCGACATCACGAGCGCGGCGATGCCGGAGACAATCGGCGTGGAGAAGGACGTGCCCGACCCGGTCTCATACAGGTGCGGGAACTCTATCGTCCCGTCGTAGAACGTGGTCGTGAGAACGCCCACACCAGGCGCGCAGACGTCCACGGCGCGCCGGCCATATGACGAGAAGGCCGCCTTTCGGTCGGTGTCGGTCACGGCGGCCACACCGAGCACCTTGTTGCTGCCGCGGTCGTTGGAAACGGGGCTGGCCGGCTCATTGTCGAGGTTGGTGCCGCCGTTGCCGGCCGCGGCCACCACGAGGACGCCGCGACTGAAGGCTTCGTCGATCGCCGAGTCCATCACGCGGTTGTAGCCGCCACCGAGGCTGAGGTTGATGATGTCCGCGCCGTGCGCGATGGCGTACATCATCGCCTCGGCAATCTTGCCCAGGTCGCCTGCCCCGTCGTCGGGGAAGACCTTGAGGACCATCAGCTTAGTTGACCAGGAGACCCCGGAGACGCCGACGCCGTTGTTCCCAATGGCGGCGACGCATCCGGCGACCTGGGTGCCGTGCGTGACGTTCTCGTCGATCCCGTCGGCGCCGTTGTTGTCGATCCCGTCCGGTGAGGGCTCCGGCGTGTTGTCGCCGTCGACGTAGTCCCAGCCGCACCAGTCGTCTACGAGCCCGTCGCCGTCGTCGTCAATGCCGTTCACGGGATCGTTCGGGTTGTGCCAGATCGCGCCCTCGAGGTCGGGGTGGTCAAGGTCGACTCCCGTATCAATGATCGCCACAACGACGCTGTCGGAGCCGGTCGTGACATCCCAGGCGGCCGGACAGCGGATCTGCGTCAGGTGCCGCTGCACCGCGTACAGCGGGTCGTCGGGGACGCGCTCGGGAGTGAAGAGGATGTTCGCCTCCGCAAGATCGACACGACCGTCGGCAGCGTACTCGTCCAGAAGGGAGTCGACAGTCTCTCCCGCGGGGACGGCGACGACGTCGAGGTCGGTGAGCGGGAGATGCTCGAGCACCCGGGCGCGATGGTCGGAGTGAAGCCTCGCGCGCTCCATGGGCGACAGCCCGGCGCGGGGCCGAACAACTGTCTTGTCCGCCGACGCCCTGACAGTGGCGCCCGTGGTCCGCGACCTTACAGACACCTCCTGGGCGTACGCCAGGCCCGTCGCGCCGAACAGGACGGCGGTCAGCAACAAGGGAATAGGCGGCCGTCTCACAGACTACCTCCACAGCGCGGCGCCGAGCTCGGGGAAGCTCGAGAATCCCTCTGGGCGGCCCAGCATCGGCAGCACCAGCGCCATCGCGGCCGACTCCGGCTGAAGCCTCTGTGCCGCGAGTTCCCTCACCGCGTCGGGCGTGACCTGTCTGAACGGCTCCAGCGGGTCGGCCGAGGGCTCGCGGGCGTCCGGCGTCAGCAAAGGGACCCCGAGGGCGAGCGCGCGCCCCAAGGGGTCCCGGAGGCCGAAGGCTTGTTGCCCCAGGAGCTTGCGGCGCGCCATCTCGAGTTCGTGTGGCTGAACCGGGCCCGAACCGAGCTCCTCGAGCGAGCGCATGATCTCCTCACGCACGCTCTCGATGTGCCAAGACAACGGCGTCGCGCAGACGATCACGAGTTGGCTGTCGCTTGGCCCGGGCACCAGGACGGCGTCGCCCGTCTGTGAGTACTGGCGCAGCCGGGCGTTGCGCCCGAGGCGGCCGTCCTGTCCGCCCAGGACGGCCTGGAGCATGCGCGCGGTCGGCCAGTCGGGGCTGTTCGTCCCCGGCATCGGGAAGCCGATCATGAGTACGGAGAGGCGCGTGCCGCGGCTCTCGTAGACTCGAGATCGCGTGTACGGTGAGGGCGACGGACCGATAGGCGCCGGAGGCGGCTCCCCACGCGGAGCGGCCGTCGCGATGGGTCTGATACGGTCGAGGATGGTCCGCTCGTCCCACGGGCCGACGCACGCGACGACCATCCTCGTGCCGACGAACAAGGCGTCGTGGGCTGCCGACAGGTCCTCGCCCGTCACGGCCGCCAGCCCTTCCGCAGTGCCGGCGGCAGGCCATACCGGAGCTGCCGCGAAGAGCGCGTGCCGGATGTCCGCCAGGGATGAGTAGAACAAGTCGCCGGTCTGGCGCCGGGCCTCGTCCGCCGCCCGCCGCCGTCCGGCCTCGATGCTGCCGTCCGGGTAAGCCGGGCGGCTGACCGCGTCGCTGAGTACCGCGCATGCGAGGTCGAACGAGTCGGACAGCCCGGATGCCGCGAGCATGATGTAGCTGTCGTCAACGTGCGTGCTCACACGGCCGCCGAGCTCCTCCAGCTCTGAAAGCCTCGCCAGAACACTGTCCCCGGACATGCCGTCAACGCACGCGAGCGTCGCGCCGCCCAGCAGAGCCCGCAGGCCCGGCTTCTCGCCGTCATCGCGCGCATCGGCCCTCACGAGCACCGCGCAGCCGTACTGCTCGCACCCCGTTCCCCGCGCGGCGACGAGCGTGGCACCGTTGTCAAGGTGCGCGACCGTGACGGCCCAAGCCGATCCCGCCCACGCGCACGCCGCGATGCAACACGCCAGAGATCGGCTCATTGTCCGGCCCCCCTCTCAGACGGCTCACGCAGCACGATGGCCTTGTCCGGGTCGAAGTAGCGTCTGACGACGTCCGTCACGTCGGACGGGGTGATCTCGAGCACCGCGTGCTCGTACTCGACGCAACGCTGGTAGGTGGCGTTGGCGGCGTAGAACGCGAGGGTCTCCGCCTGGCCGGTGCATGTGTCGCACGACAGAGCGTGGATGACGCGGGCGCCGCGGGCGCCGCGGAGCGTCTCTTCCTCGCTCGGCACTCGGTCGCGCACGTCGGTGAGGATGCCCTTCAGTGCGTTCACCGCCTGGGCCTCGTCGGCCCCGCCCACCACACCCCACAGCACTAGGATGCCGGGCAGGCGCTGAGTGAGGAAGTCCGCCCCCGCCGGCCCGGCACCGGGGGCCGCGCGCGGGTAGAGAACGCTGAGTCGCCCGGCATCGCCGTTGTCGATGATGGAGAGCAGTACGTCGGTAGCCAGAACGTCCTTCCACTCCGACGTTCCCGGGGCCGGGAAGGCCAGCCCCACGAGGCCGCCCCGCGGACCTTCGACGGCGACCTCGCCCGGCTTCGCTCCCGGGGCGGCGCCGGGCTGAGGCAGCGTGTCCTCACCGGGCGGCAGGGCGGCGAACTCGCTTGCCGCTAGGTCGAGGGCCGCCGTCGGGTCCACGTCTCCCACAACGATGAGACTGAGGTCGCGGCCGACGTAGTTCCTGGCGTGGAAGCTCTTGAGCTGCTCGACCGCGACCGCGGGCAACTTGCCCGGCCCGCCGCCCGGCGAGCTGGAGTACGGCCCGTCCGGGTAGACCGCGGCATATGCGGCATCGCGAAGCGCGGTGCCGGGGTCGGCGTAGATGCCGTCCAGCTCCTTCTGGATGATCTTCAGCTCGCTCGAGAGCCGGTCGGGGTCGATCTCGGGCCGGATGAGCGCCTGCGCCAGCGCCGCCAGCGCGTCCGCGAACCCGTCGGTCGCGACGGTTACGGTGAAGCGCGTGAAGTCGCGCGTTGTGGCGGCGAGCACCTCACCGCCGAGGCCCTCGATTGTCTCGGGCAGTAGGCCCGTAGGAGTGCCCTGGGCCGGGCGCTGGAAGATCATATGCTCGAGGACGTGCGCGCACGCGCGCTCGCCCGGCCTCTCGGCCGACGACCCGCCGCGGACGGCCGCGCAGATCGCGACCAGCGGCGCGTCGTGGTCGGGCTTGACGACCACCTGTGCGCCATTGTCGAGCGTGCGCGATACGATCACCGAGCCGTCGATGATGTCGGCGTGAGTGGCCGCGGCGCACACGACCGGCAGCACTACCAGCAGCGCGATCGCGACGCTCACGCCGCGTGCGCGTCTCTGCATCATCGGCTACCTCCTGACGGGACAGCCTGTGCGCCCACCGGCAGCATCGCGCCCGGGGCACACAATCCTAGGACGAGGTTCTCGAGGATATCGGTTTCCGACAGCCCCGTCGTTGTCTTCAGGGCGACGTCGGCGTCCGAGGCGGAGCGCAGTCCGCGAGCGAGCTGCTCGGCCGTGAAGCTCCGCGCCTCCCGCAGGGTCTTGTAGACCACGAACTCATGCTGTGCGGCCAGGTTCGCGGCCCTCTCCTCGGGCATGTGCGGCTTGATAAGCTCCGCCACCGCCTTCCACTCCCGCTTGAACTCGTCGTCACACCTCGATGCGCGGGCCAGCTTCGGGGGGATCAGGTCCCTCTCCATAAGGGATGAAGCCACCAGAAGCAGCCGCAGCCGGCCGGCCAGCAGGGAGACGATCCCGATCCCGCTCTGCCCTTGGTGCATCAGGTCACGTACAGCGCAGAGCGCCTTTCCCGCGTCGCGCTGGCCGAGTGCGTCCGTGAGGTCGAAAACCACTGCTTCCTTTGTGCGGGCGACGAGCGCGCGAACGTCCTCGGCGCTAACCCGTCCGTGGTCGCCCACAAACGAGATGAGCTTCCTGACCTCGGAGTTCAGCAAACCGGTGTCGGGCGATGCCAGCGCTATGAGTGTGTCTAGCGCGTCCGACTCTATCGTGATGCCCGCGTAGCGGAACCGCTCCGTGACGAAGCTCGCGGCGTCCGCGGGCCGTGACGGCTTCTCGAGCCGCAAGATGCGGCCCGCGCCCTCGCACGCCTGGAAGAACGCGCCCTTAGGATCGGGTGCCGAGGACTCGAGGACCAGTGTCACATCGTCCGGGAGGCCTGACTGCACTCGCTCCTGAAGGCTCCTGATCTCCTTCGGGGCCTTGTCCTCAAAGTACGGGCAGTCGCGCACGAGGACAACCCGGCGGGTGATGTCGAGGAACGGGAGCGCAGCGCTGTCGACTTGCCCGAGGATATCGGGCGGGGTGGTCTCCTTGCCCTCGAGCACACAGACGGCGAGCGACTGCTCCTCGCCGGGCACGATCCAACCGGGAATGCGCCGTGCGACCTCGGTGCGCCGAAACTCATCGTCACCCGCGACGACGATGACGCGGGGCACGCGCCCTGCCTTGAAGTCGGCGCGCAGGCGGCGCAGATCCTCGTCGGTGGTAGGGCGCGCCTTGGCCGCGGCTCCGCGCGCCCTACCCATCGGCCCGCCCCGTAGGGACGCGAAGCTTGCTCTCGACCGCGCTGAGGATCGCGTCGTAGGTGTCGCCATCGTCCGGGTACCCGACGACCGACCAGGTCACGTCGAGCTGTCCCAGGCCGGGCGCGATGTCGTCGAGTCGAGCCCTTGACATAGCCTGGAAGATCGTCTCCGCGGGCGTAGGAGCGTTCGATAGAGGTGTCTCGGGCAGCAGCAGGACGAACTCGCTGTCAGAGGCGCGGTACAGATCGTCCGAAGCGCGCACACTGTCGTACACGGCCTCCACTAGGCGGCTCAGGGCGTCGAGCCGGGCCTCGGCCTCAAGATCCGCGATGCGGTCGAACGACTCGACGCTGAACAGCACAACGGAGAACGGGATGGCCGTTCGCTGGCTCCGCGTTGTCTCACGTTCCAGGCGCTCGTTCAGCGCCTCACGGTTGTAGATCCCCGTCTCGGGGTCGCACATCTCGATATCCACCGAGTCCTCCTCGGCCACAGTGTGAGCTGCGGCGGCCTCAGCATACTCTAGAAAGCCGCCGAGCTGAACCGCGATCGCGCCGAGCACCCTTGCGTCGGCAACGGTGGCGCCGCACCCGTCGTCCGGGGTGTCGGCAAGCAGAACGCCGAAGGTCCTTCCGGCACCCGTGATCGGAGCCGCCGCGAGTCGGCGGGCTCCCAGCGCATCGAGCAACGCGGATTGCGGCCGTCCGTTCTCCGCGCGGTCCAGCAGGCGGGCGGCCTCGCCGCGTCCGACCGCCGCCAGTTGGTCCACCGCACTGCCCAGTGGGATGGCCGGCAGAGCGCTCGGCACGATCGCATCGTCTCCGACGATGTGCCAGGGCATCAGCAGACCGGCGCCGGACGCCACAACGTAGACTATCATCCTGCCGAACCCGAGCGGCTCAAGCGTCTCGCTCGTGAGGAACTCGAGGGTCTGCTCAAGGTTGCGCCCGAAGGGGATCGCCGCTATCCGGTTGCGGAATAGCGCGAGGTCGCGCATGCGCTGATCAACGCGCAGGCGGAGTTCGTCGACGCTCCGCCCCCAGTCGAGGCCCGGCCAGTACCGCGACAGGCTCGACTGCTCCGCCAGGTCAACGGCGGGCATGCCCAGAACGCGGAGCAGCTCCCCCAGCCGGGGCTGCAGATCCCGGGCCATCCCCACCGCGTCCGCCAGGTTAATCCCGAGGACCGGCCACGCTTCAAGGTCGGTGTCGACCGGTGGAAGCGCTCGCACGGGCTCGAGCCCCGCAAGCGTCGCGACGTAGTCGGCAAGGTGGATCAGGTACGCCGCGGTCAGGGGTCGAGGGGTCGCCGGTCCTCCTCCGAGCCTCGGGACAGGGCCGCGGAAAGGCGGCTCATGGTGACGCGTCAAGAGCCAGGCGGCCTCGTCGGGCAGGCCCCACCCGACCGCGATCTGTCCGCCGACGAGCTGGTGGTCCGCTCCGAACGCGGCGCGCTCGGCATCAAGCTCCGAGCAGGCGGTCTCGGCGTGGAACAGCAGCGCCCTAGTGTAGCCGTCGGGATCGTGCTCGTGTAGGGCGACTCGGCCGATGTCGTGCAGAATAGCTCCAAGGACGGCGGCGGCCGGTGCATCGCAGGGGTACCGCTCACCCAGCATCGAGGCGAGCACACACGTAGCGGCATTGTGAAGCCAAATGCGCGAGGTGACCGCGTCGAGGCCGCCCGGTGCGATGTATGTCCCGCATGTGCCGACCGCCAGCGCGAGCAGCTCGATCGCCGGAGTTCCCAGGTCGGTCGCCAGGTCCCCAACCGAACCGTGCGGTTCCGCGGACAGGCTCAGGACCGACGCCAGCCGGAACGCGAGATCCGCCATCTCGGGGTCTCGCTCGAGCGCCTCCGATAGAGCGCGGATGTCGGCATTCCGATCGCTCGACTCCGGGGCGAGTCGCACCGCCTCGGGGAGCCTGTGCCGGCCCAGAGCCCCGGCCGCCACTTCATCCGCCCTGCTAAGTGCGTCCCTGTCCATCGGCACCACCCGCTACTAGACGCGCAGGAGCGCGCCCGCTACTCCCCGCTCGCCGCAGCCTCTTGGGGCTGCGGCCTCCGCGCGAAAAGCACTTCCTTGGCGCTCTTGGCCGGCCGTCCCTCGATAACGTCTTCCGCATCCTCGAGCGAGATCGACAGACAGCACGAGATGCCCTGGTCCTGCATCGTGATCCCGTACAGCCTGTCGCAGCCCTGCATCGTCCCGGGCGCATGGGTCACAACGATGAACTGGGTCTGATCGGTCCACTCCCTGAGCAGGCGCGACAGCCGCACCGTGTTAGCCTCATCGAGCGCGGCGTCAATCTCATCCAACATGCAAAAGGGCGACGGACGGACCCTGAGCATCGCGAACAGCAGGCTGGTCGCCGTGAGGGCCCTTTCCCCTCCGGACAGTGACGCCAGCGCCTGACGCGCTCGTCCCGGGGGCTTGACGACGATGTCGACACCTGTCTCGAGGAGGTTGTCGGGATCGGTTAGGACGAGCTGCGTCTGGCCGCCGTCGAAGAAGTAGCGGAAGACGCGCTGGAACTCCTCGGAGATGGCGTTGAACGCTTCCAGGAACTGAACCTTCGTCGCGTTGTCGATCTCGGCGATGATCTCGCGCAGGTTGTCGCGCGCCCTCTCGAGGTCCGCCCTCTGCTCCGCAAGAAAGCGCTCCCTCTCGGCCAGGCGCTCCCACTCCGCCTCCGCCCCGGTGTTTACCGCGCCCATCTGGGCCAGCCGCGCGCGAAGGGTCTTCAGCGTGACGCGTGCTTCCGACAGGTCGGCCATCTCCTTGGCGAGCGCCTCGGCCTCCGCCGGCGTCAGCTCGAATTCGTCGGCCAATCGGGCTTCGATGCTCTGCCGGGCCTCCTCCGCGCGTGCTCGGCGGATCTCGTGGGCGCTCAGGCTCTCCTGAAGCTGAGGCATTCGGCCGCGGGCGTCACGACTGAGTCGGGTGGCGTCCTCGATGCTCTTCGCAAGCTCGTGGCGGCGCTCGGACAGGACCCTTGTCTCCTCGAGTGCGGCCCGGCCGCCCTCCTTCGCGTCGGCGAGCTCGACCTCCGACTTCCGGACCAGCTCGCCGGCCTGCCGCGCCGACTCATCGAGCTTCCCGATCTCGTCGGCGATGGCGACCAGCCGCTCCCGGTCGGCCGCAAGCTCCTGGGGCAGGCGCCCAAGCTCCCGCTCGGCCTCGTGAACGCGCGCGGTCACCGTGCGCAGGTCGAGGCGGAGGTCGGCCAGTCGTCCGCGCAGCCGGTCGGCTTCCGAGGCCAGCTCGGAAAGACGGCTCTCGTCCGCGACCGGGGCAGTCACGTCGGGTGAGCCCAGCTCCTCCAGCTTCCGGGCCCGGGCCGCGATCCGTCGGTCGAGCTCGGCTAGGGCGACCGCGAGCTCGTTGCGCTCCCCCTCCCGACGCTCCCGCTGGGAGCGGATGCCCTCGAGACGCTCCGCGATGACGGCGACGCGCGTCCCCAGCTTCTGGATCTCCGCGACGCACTCACGGTACCGGCCTTCGGTCTCCTGCGCGGCCGTTCGCGCTTCCTTCAGCAACGCCCCGGTCCCCGCGACGGCTTCGTCAAGCTCGGTCCGCGCCGCGGTCGCCGCATCCCGATCCTCAGCCGCCCGTTTGAGGGCCGAGGAGAGCGACAGCGGGTCGTCCGCGGCGGCGGGCTCCGACCCGCCTGCGACAACGCCGTCGGCGTCCCACCTGTCGCCGAGCAATGTGACGATCCTGCCGGTCCCGGCCATGGCCGCGCGAGCGCGCTGAGCGGCCTCGAGGTCGGCGACCACCAGCGTTCCGCCCAGGAGCCTCTCGACGAGCGCGCGGCGCCGCCTGTGGAAGGAGACGAGGTCGGCGGCTCGCCCGGTCGCGCCCTCTATCGCCAGCGCCTCCCCGGGGATGCCCACCGGCTTGGGCTCGCGAAGGGCGTCGAGGGGCAACAGAACCGCGTACCCTCCGCGCTCGGCCTGCAGCCAGCGCACGGCGGCCCAGGCGCCCTCGGAGGACTCCACCACGAGTGCCTTGCTCCACTCACCGAGCGCCGCCGAGATCGCGCGTTGGTACTCGGGCGGCGTCCCGATGACATCGGCCACCGTCCCCACGACGCCCGACAGCCTCCTATTCTGGCGCGCACCGAGAACCGCTCGGATCCCCCTCGGCAGATGGCCCCCGGCCTTCTCGATCTCTTCGAGGGAGGCGAGCCGCGCCTCCGCCGAGCCCACTGTGGCGCTGGCGGACGACAGCCGCGCCATGTGCTCCGAGAGGCGTGCCTGCAGCTCGGCATCGCGCTGCCGGGCCGCGTCCATCTCCTCCAGGAGGTCTTGCTCGGCCTGACCGAGGGTCTCGAGCTCCTGCTGCGCGGCGACCTCGCGCTCGCCCTCTTGCTTCTCCTGCTCGGCCAGCCGTTGTATTGACTGGTCGTTCTCGCGCAGGCGGTCGTCGGTCTCGCGCCGCTGGCCGCGCAGACTGGCAAGCTCCGTCTCGAGCGTGGCCCGCCTGGCCGCCGCGTCTTGCCTCAGCGTGCCTGTCTCCGCCAAAGACGAGGCCAAGGCATCGAACTGCGTGTGCACGCGCTCCAGTTCCGCCGCCAGGCCGGGCTCGCCGGCCTCGAGCTCGCCCTTGCGCTCCGTGTCTTGCCTCAGCGCCTGCTCGTGAGCGGCGATCCTCTCACCGATCTCGCGTGTGCGCTCCTTGAGCACATCGGCCTCTCGCGCCAGAACGGACCCCTGGCTCCGGCACGAGTGCAGTCGCTCGTTCGCGACCGCGATCTCAGCCTCAGCCTTGGACACGGCGGCCTGCGCGAGGCCGTTCCCGCGCCTGGACGCCTCGAGATCGCTTTCGACCGCCTCCTCCTGCTGACGGAGGTCCCGTGCGCGCGACTCGAGCTGCTCGCCCTCCACTGCCAGGCGCTCCAGGTCGGAGCGGATGACGAACGCCTCATGCTCACAGCGCCCGATCGTCTGGCGCGCGTGTGCCGCCTCGGCGACCAGCACACTCACGGCGAGCGCGCGGTGCTGCTCCATGAGCACGCGGTACTCGCGGGCCTGCTGCGCCTGCTTGGCGAGCGGCTCTAGCTGCGCGGCCACCTCGGCGTGGATGTCGTGTATCCGCGTGAGGTGCGACTGGGTCTGCTCGAGCTTCCTCAGCGCCTCAGTGCGACGGCCGCGGTACTTCGCTGTCCCCGCGGCCTCCTCGAACAGAGCGCGCCGGTCTTCCGGGCGCAGCGAGAGGACCCGGTCCACCTCGTTCTGCCCGATCTGCGAGTAGGCGCCCCGCCCGAGACCGGTGTCGAGGAACAGCTCCTGAATGTCACGCAGGCGGCAACGGGTGCGATTGATGAAGTAGTCGCTCTCTCCGCTGCGGTGCGTGCGGCGGGTGATCGCGACTTCTTGGTACGGAAGGCTCACGACGCGGTCGGAATTGTCCAGCACGAGCGTTACCTCGGCGAGGCCGAGCGCCTTCCTCTGGTCATTGCCGTTGAAGATGACGTCTGTAAGCTGACTGGCGCGGATCGACTTGCCCGACTGCTCGCCCAGCACGAACAACAGGGCGTCGGCGAGGTTGCTCTTGCCGGAGCCGTTCGGGCCGACGATACCCGTAATGCCCGGCCCGAACTCGAGTGCGGTCCGGTCGGCGAATGTCTTGAAGCCGAACAACTCAAGCGACTTGAGGTACAAGGCCCTCCGGGGGCCCCCCTTCAGGCAAGGGAACCGCACCCTCCGCCTAGCGGCGGAGGAGCTCGTCGTCTAGGTCGTCAGTATACCAGGCCGCTCGAATGTCCGGCCGCCGACCGCGACCCTTATCGTGGGCCACCCCGGCGTCGCCGTTAACACCTCAACGCCGTCCTCCCAGCAGATGACGGTGTCCTCGGACTTGGTGCCCTGCAGCGAAGGGTTCCAAGCGAAAGCCTGGCCCGGCTGCATCACCTGCCCGCCGCCCGGCATCGCGCGCCAGGTCCGCGGCTGGTACCCCGTCGCGCCCCCCTGGTGGTGGCAGTGCCACTCATCGGGGTACCCGGCGGCGGCATAGGCCTTCTGCGCTGCTGACATCGCGTCGCCCGCCGTCGCCCCGGGCTTCGTGGCTGCCAGGATCGCCGCGTCGACACCCGCGACGGCGGCCTGCTTGGCCGCCAGGTCCTCGGGGACCGGGCCGAAGTGCACGCTGCGCGTCAGGCTCGCATGGAGCCCGCCGCGGCGCCCGACAAGGACGCCCATCGCGTAGTGCTCCAGCTTCCTGTGGGTGGGCACCGGGTGCCTGTACCGGAAGACCCGCTCGTCGGTAGCGACCAGCAGCACGGCGCCGACGATCCCGCGCGCGAGCACCTCGCGAGCGATCAGCCCGGCTATCGAATGCTCCGTCATGCCGGGGCGAACGGCGCACATCGCCTGTCCCAGCGCCTCACCGCAGTCGCGCCCGAGGGCACGGTAGCGCCCCACCTCAGCCTCGGTGAGGGGGACCTGGAGTGCGGTGATCGCGCCTTCATCGGCCGCGGTACCCGCCGAACCGGTGTCCGATATGCAGTGCGGCCCTCCGAGCTCCCTCACGAGGTTGTCGGTCATGTCATGGTGCCAAGGGAAGACGTGATGGCCGATCTCGAGGCCCGCGATCTCCTCGTCCGCGAGCCGTGGGGCCTCGACCGCGTTCATCAGTGCATGACACGAGTGAGGCGCGACCACGACGGTGAGACTACCTCGCTCGACCGTGCGCGCCACGAAAGCCTCTGCCCCGCAGAGAAGCCACGCCAGATTGGTCGGCTTCTGGAGCGCCACCCCGGTGAGCGATGAGGCTTCCATCATCCGGCGCACTCGGGCGAGCTTGGCGGCGAACTCCCGCGAATCCGGCAACTGGGCGCCCCCTGACTGGTGCGTTGTGTGCGTCTTGGGTAGGCCTATTCCGCGGCGACGGCGCGGTGCCTTGAGCGAAGGCGGCTTATGTTCTCGCCATAGTCCGTCCCCGGGACGAAGATGCTCGCTCCGCCGACGACGATGTCGGCGCCGGCCTCCATCACCTCGGCCGCCAGGTCCGGCCTCATCCCGCCGTCGACCTCGATCTTCACTTCCAGGCCGCGCTTGTCGATGATGTCCCTGAGCGCGCGGATCTTCCGCGTCACCGACGGGATGTAGGCTTGGCCGGCGAATCCCGGGTTCACGCCCATGAGCACGACCAGGTCCACGAACTCGAGGACGTAGTCCATGAAGGTAAGCGGCGTGGTGGGGTTCAGGGCGACTCCGGGGACGACGTCGAAGCTGCGGACGATCTGTATGCTGCGGTGGAGATGCTGCATTGCCTCGACGTGAACGGTGATGATGTTGGCCCCCGAGATGGCGAACTTCTCAATGTAGCGGTCCGGCTCGAGAATCATCAGGTGGCAATCGAACAGCAGATCGGTGGTATCACGGAGAGCCTCGAGCATGAACGGGCCGAAGGTGATGTTGGGGACGAAGGCTCCGTCCATGATGTCGAAGTGGAGGAGATCGGCACCGGCGTCCTCCAACAGCTTTATCTCCTCGCCTAGGCGTGTGAAGTCGGCGCAGATCAGGGACGGGGCGATCTTCATGTAGGACCTCCGACGGCACTGCCCGGCCATGTTGGACCTCGGGCGAGCGGACGCCTATAATCTTAGCCTGAAGGCATTGGGCGTGTCGAGGGGGGCCGAGGGACACGACAGGGCGAGAAGGCTGTTGTGTTCCGGTGGCCCTCACTCCGGCCCCCTTCGTCACGGTCCTGCGGGCCTGCTCAGGACATGCTCTCCCGGGGGAGAGGGAGCTCGCGCGTTGCATTGGGGATCGCCATGCGGGTCCTTCCCAGCATCGAGCGGGGCATTCGAGGCGCGGTCGAGGGCGTGTTCGGTCGCGCCTTCGGCGGCCGCTTGCAGCCCGTGGAGATCACCCGGCGGCTGGCCGTGGAGATCGCGGCCTCAGAGCGGGGCATAGACGGGCGGGCCACAGTCGCGAACCGGTTCAAGGTCCGCCTGTCCG
>Ga0315282_10000870_pt1 | contig 59166 bp, 60 predicted proteins | sample YL17G07_20_MG_FD_203693 | JGI IMG/M metagenome (GOLD analysis project Ga0315282, IMG submission 203693) | Sediment microbial communities from Yellowstone Lake, YNP, Wyoming, USA - YL17G07_20 | ecosystem: Environmental > Aquatic > Freshwater > Lake > Sediment | place: USA: Wyoming | collected...
GTATAGGAGCTTGTCGTTCCACGTTATGCCTCCCTCCGCCCATGAGTCGTCTGGGCAGTAATGGACGTCGACGTACCCTGATGCCGATCCACTTGTGGCGTACACTCTCAGCCTCGCTTCGGCGATAACTGGCAACCCTGCTCTCAGGATGGTGGGCATTCACTTGGTTCTACAGGCGGTCGTTGAAGAAACGGGCGAAGGAATCACAACTGCGCCTGTACCCCGGCGATTGGGTGTTCGACTATGTTGAAGGAGATGGCAAGAAATTCGACTTCGGGGTCGACTACACCGAGTGCGAGATAGTGAAATTCCTGCGCGCACAGGGTGCGCATGAGTTGACGAAACATCTCTGTCCCTTCGACTACCTCCTGAGCGACGCCATGGGTCTCGGATTGGTTCGGACGACGACATTGGCCGAAGGCGGCAAGAGATGTGACTTCCGGTTCAAGAGAGGAAGGCGGACCACGGTTCTTGGTCCTACCTCCGCCTGTCCTTGGGATGCCCGTGCAGGTCGAGCTATTGAGGTCGGCCGTTTCGGGAGACAAGGAGTGCGAGTTTGCGATCCACTTGAAGTAGTCCGCTAAGCGCTTAAGAGGACAGCGCCGGGACTATTCGCGTAGAGGCCCGCTGGTGACGAACTTGGACAAGATCGAAAGGGTCCGATGCGCGTTGCGCCGCGAGGAGCCAGACAAGATTCCCAAGGGAGAACTCCAGATTCACGACGAGCTGGTTGAAGCACTGCTCGGGGAGTGCATCAAGGATTCGTTCGAGGCCCACGCCAGAGTGCGTAATCTGCTTCACATCGACCTCGTGAACACCGGACTCAGCGGCGGACCTGCGACAGAGCGTATCGCCACCACGACTGAGGGATACGCCGTCTACAGGGACTGGCTGGGTAACGAATGGGTCGAGAGCGGCAAGACCAGAACCTACCTGAAGAACGCGCTGTACAAGGAAGAGGACCTCGAGAGCTTCCAGATGCATGACATCTCCCTCTATCGCGCCGACGGCGTGACACGTTGGGCGAAAGAGACCGCCTTCTGCGTGTTCGCTCAGGTGGGAGGTGTGTTCGACTCAATCTACCCAATCATCGGTTTCAACAACTATGTGAAGGCACTCTACACATACCCCGACGCATTGAAACACGTGATCGAAGAGGTCTACAGGTTCAATCTGGAAGTCATCAGACTGTACGCAGAGGCAGGGGCCCACGTGATACTGGTAGGAGATGACCTCGCGTATGACAGCGGGCCGTTCATCCCACCGCGTCTCCTCAAAGGGTACGTGTTTCCCTACCTGGCCGGGGAGGCAAAGGCAGCGCATGACCTCGGTCTGCCAGCAATCCTCCACACAGACGGCAACATCACCTCTTTGATGGATGAGATTGTGGGGGCAGGTTTTGACGGCATTCACAGCCTTCAGCCCAGCTGCGGAGTCGACATTGTGAAGATCAAGAAGGATTGGGGCAAGCAGATTTGCCTGATGGGTAACGTTGACCTTGACACTCTGCTCACACTCGGTAAGCCCGAGGAGGTCGAGGCGGAGGTCAGACGTCTCATACGGGAGGTTGGTCCGGGCGGAGGATACATACTGAGCACCACGAACGTTCTGACCAGATACACCATTCCGGAGAATGCATTGGCCATGTACAGAGCTGCCGAGAGATACGGTCACTACCCCATAGGCGGCCCGTGAGTATCTGCTTTCAGAGAACTAATGGGATCGGGGTTTCGCGAGCTCGTCTCTGATCTCGGGAGACAGGTCGGTCCACTTCTTTATCGCGAAGGGCTTTCCGCTCTTCGCGGCGGCCCATTCAACTGGCCACTTCTGCCCTAACGTGCCTCTGCCATCAGAGCTGTTGCGGATCAACTCAGCGTCAACCTTCGCGTAGACCTCGTCCTTACCACCGACGCCGAGGAAGCCTTTTCCCTTAATGACGCGGAAGTCGACCTTCACTTTCCACTGAGCGTGGCAAGATCTGCATGAGAAGGTAGATCCAATGAAGGAAGACTCAGCGACCTCGAAACCCTGCCCTAGCCCTTGTGCTGGCGCACCGCAGATGGGACATCCTCTCCAGTCGTTTCGCCATATCCTGTCAACGCCTATGTAGCCCATGCAATAAGGGATCCCGTCTACTCTGGTCCACTGAAGGTCTGTCTGCACGTTCCTGCCGCAGATCCCACACGGTACCTCGCTCATCTAACTCCACGGCTGAACGGTGTCCACTCAATATATGGTTTGCGCACGAAGCCCGCACATGACTTCTTATATGCGGACATGCCCCGACACACCGCGAGCATTGAGCCAGTGAACAGCTATGAGCTTCACTGCGACAAGACGGCTTGGAGATTGGCGCGGGGTCGAGCGGAGCTGATGTGATCCTTGCCCTATCTTTTCGCTCCTCTTGGCGTCCTGTCCTCGCTTGGCACGTTCGTTGAGGGTTTCATCCACTGGCTGAGCAGCCTCACGCTCATCGACTTCTTGGCCATCTTCTGGCCCCTTCTGCTGTTTGACTTCCTGCGTTCGGTGGGCAGGTCGGTCTTTCTCTTGGGTTACGGAATCCGGCAGAAGCTGGCACGTCCCAAGTTCGATGAAAGCTTCCACCCCAGACTATCTCTGATCATTCCAGCGCATAACGAAGAGAAGATCATAGTCAGGTCAATCGAATCAGCCCTCGAAGCTGACTATGAGGACAAGGAGGTCATCGTCGTGGACGATGGATCCAAGGATAGAACCTACGAGTTCGCCCTTCCGTACGCTCAGAGGGGCCTGATCAAGTTGGTCCGCCGAGAAGTGGCCTCCGGTTCGAAGGCGGGAGCGCTGAACTACGGCCTCCTTTTCTCCTCCGGGGAGGTCATTGTTACGGTCGACGCGGACACGGTGCTTGAGCGCGGATCGCTCAAGGAGATAGTTAAGCCTCTCAGTGATAACAACATCAGCGCGGTCTCAGGCAACGTGCGAGTTCTAGGAGGGGAGAACGGGGCCGACAACCTTGCGGTCAGGCTTCAGGCGTATGAGTATGTGATCTCACTCGAACTCGGGCGCAGGTTCAATTCGGCCATCGGGACTCTGCTTATGATCTCGGGCGCGTTCGGTGCTTTCTGGAAGAAGTACGTCACATTGATCGGGGAGTACGATAAAGATACCATAACCGAGGACTTCGACATGACGGTCAAGATGAGGAAGCTCGGGAAGAGGCTCTTCTTCTCCGAGGATGCAGTCTGCTGGACCTTCGCGCCGGAGACGTGGAGAGACTGGAGGCGGCAGAGGACTAGGTGGAGCAGGGGGCAGATGGAGACCCTCTGGAAACACGCGAACATTTTCGGGCTAAAGGGTTTCGACCTGATGCTGACAGCGACTGTCTATGACATGTTGTTGATGGACATCGTTCTTCTGTTCGGGAGATTTGCTTGGTTGCTCCTCGTTGTTGTCGTCTATCTACCCACAATCGTCTATATCATGCTCGTGAGCCTACTTATGTACATCTTCATCGAGTTCACGACAATTGCCACTGCGATCGCTCTTTCACGCAGGAAAAGCGACTTGAAGAGCATCGGCCTGGTCCCGATCGTTGTACTATTCTACCGGCCCTACTATTCTCTGGTTCGTCTCAGAGCCTATGCCGACTGGGCTCTGAAAAGGGAGAGTCGGTGGTGAGGCGTTAAGTCGCACGCCTGCTGGTTCTGGCGGTCAACTGAGCCGAAGTTGGGTCGGACATGTCTGGTGTGGTTGCCATGTGAGCGGACGGCGCGACGGCGGGCGATTGCTGGCCACCATGGCTTTGTAGGAAGAGGGCCAGCTGTTGACTGGCCTTCTCAACATCCTCTCCCTCTATTACTGTCATGCCTAATTCCTGCGCATAGAACTTGCTCTCATCGCTCAACCCAGGGATCACAACCAGTATGGCCATCTTGGGGCTCGTGTCAAGAACGACGCAGTATGTTCCAAGTACGTTCTCTGGCACCACTGCCTCTCCAGTCAGAAGGGACACTATCACGGCCTCTCTTGGGTTCGACGTGCTCGTGCGCGCGTAGATATCCACCGAATGGGTAATCCCAGATGCCCCGACAACATCCGCGAATGTTTCAACCTCATAGCCATGTCTCTTGAGAGTTTCGGCGATAGGATTCACATATTGCAGGGCCTGCCTGATCTCGTCGTACTTCTCCTCGCCCAATCGATATGAGTAGACATCCTCAGAGACGGCCTCCTCTAGTGAGAAGGTGTGATCTGAGGCATTGCATACCCACCGCTCGACGGGAAACGGGGTCAGGTCGCCACACGAAGAGCACTTGTAGGCCGTTCCGGCTTTGCGATAGTCCACACCTATCTGACGAAGCGGCTTGTGATCCTTGGGGCAAACGTACCCGTCCCCCTTGAGGAAGCTCTTCTCAAGGTCGACGTGCCCGCAACTGAGGTGTTCCACCAACAGATGCTTCTCCAACGTCTCAGAGTTACACTTCGGACAGGAGATGCGGGGTCGGATAGAGGCCGTGTTGTCGTGGGGACATCTGTAGATCCTCGTCATGAATCTCCGCTCTAGGTAACCCTGCTCGTAGAGCTGGTCGAGAATCTCTCTTGACCTCTCCTTGTTAGTGCGAGTGATCTCCTCCACTAGGGGGTATCGCACGTCCTGACCTATCCTGGGTTTCACATCAGATATGCCCCCGTATGCCAAGCTACGAAGCAGTTTCATCATACTTGAGTCGGCGCGTTTCATGGGTCCCAACTGATGCATCTCTCGACGCGACTTGTACAGGTTGGTGGTGATATTAGCACTTGTTTGTATGGCCTTGACACACACAGCCGCTACGAGATTCGCATCGTCTCTGGCTCGTTCCAATGCTACAGATCTATGACAGCAGCCACAGAGCGCAGAGAATCGTATATGGGTTTCCAGCTGAAGCTGGATCGCGAAGAAGTCGAGACCCGCGAGGTGACGGATTTCCCTTCAGGCTGGAACCATGCATAAGTAGTGGCGCGTGATACCGGTCCAAATAGAGTTGGTCAATCTAGCGATACTGTTGGATAGGAGCGCAAGCATGGCCTACGACCAGAAACTGAAGAGGGCGAAGGAGTTGGCTTGCATATACACCCGGAACTTAGGCGAGGGTGACAGAGTCTGCGTCGTCTCATTTGACCACATACCGGAGATCGCGCTCGCGCTTTCCGCCAAAGGGGATGCTCCCGACATCAGCAGTCTAGTGGAACGAATCCACGATAGAGGGAGTACGAACATGGCCCTCGGACTCAGGAGGGCTAGTGAGATCCTAGCGGAGGGAGGGGGGAGCATAGTCCTCTTGAGCGACGGCAGGGCAAATACCACTTTGGATGGTGGGGGGACCGAGGGGGACGAGCTCGTCGAGAGTGAGATACTGCAGATCGCCAGAGAACTGTCAGAGAAGGCAATAGCAGTGTCAGCGATCTCGCTGGGGGAGGACTCCTTCACATCCTTCCTTGAGAAACTCGCCCAGATCACGGGCGGGGAATTCTTGGTCGACGTTGGGGGGAGGCTTGAGAGGGCATTTGACCTACGCGAGACTGAGGTCATAGTTCACTCTGTTCCCGCGGAGCTCCCCACTGGCAAGCCAACATGGACCAAGGAGATGAACACAAGACATGTGACCATAGCGTCTCGAGAGCTCTGCAATCGATTTGAGGAGAGCAGGGTTTCCTTCCTGCTCAACCCCAAGAACAACAAGCGAGCCAGAGTGTCCCTGCTTTCGATTGATGATAATCAGTTAGCTCCCTTCCGAGACAGACAACCCAAGATCGCAACGGGGGTGAGCGAGTCCCGCATGATCTTGGTCGATCGCACTTACAGAAGAGCTCTCGGTCTGAGCACGGGAGATGTCGCTCGCCTCAGCACTCTGCAGTAAGATACAAACGTCCTTGATCCGTCGTTCACCAATTTGACAAGACGTATAAGGTTCTACCCTCGCCATGACTTCCACATGCCTCATAAGGGCTCAGCTCGGTCAACGCTGGTGCTGACGGGCAAACAAGTCCAACGTCTGATCACCATGAAGGAGGCGATACATGTGGTCGAGGGAGCCTTCAATGAGAAGGGCGAGGGCAAGGTCCAGATGCCTCCGAAGATGTACGTCACGCTCGACGAGTTCGAGGGCGACTTCAGGGTCATGCCGACGTACTTGCTGTCAAGCCACGCTGCAGGTGTCAAGATCGTCAACGTACACCCGAACAACCCGAAGAAGCATGGCCTTCCTACTGTCATGGCAACGATAGTTCTCCTTGAGCCTGAGACTGGATACCCGATCTGTGTGATGGACGGGACCTGGCTAACAGCGATCCGGACCGGCGCCGGCGCAGGAGTGGCGACAAAATACCTGGCGAGGCCGGGGCCGATCTCGGTGGGCATGATCGGCGCAGGAGTCCAAGCAAGGACACAACTTGTGGCGCTCGCGGAGGTGAGATCGATTTCGGCTGTCAAGGTCTACGACATCGTTCCGGAATCGGCCGAGCAATTCGCGAAAGCCCTAGGCAAGCTTGTGGGGGGCAGGATCACAAGTGTGAACTCGGTGGACGAAGCCACAGAAGGAGTCGACGTGATTGTGACCGCCACGCCTGCAAAGGAACCGGTGCTCTTCTCCAGGCACGTCCGACCTGGAGTTCATGTCAACGCCATCGGTGCAGATGCTCCCGGAAAACAGGAACTCGACACAGAGATAATGAGGAGAGCTAAGGTGGTAGTCGATGATATGGAACAGGCAAGCCACAGCGGCGAGGTCCAGACCTGTCTCAGAGAGGGGCTGCTCAGTCGCGACGACATATACGCCGAGTTGGGAGACATTGTGGCAGGCAAGAAGAAGGGCAGGGAGTCCGCTGATGAGATAACTGTATTCGACTCAACCGGACTCGCGATTCAGGACGTCAGCACTGCCCTGGCCGTATACTGGAATGCAATCAAGAAGCACGTTGGGACTAAGATCACTATGCTCTAGGTGTTTTGTATCGCGGCATTCCGAGAGACGAGAGGACGGTTTAAATCGCCTGCCGCACGGCTACGCCCGATGCCCTGCACGATCGTTTGCGGCTCGCAGTTCGGAGATGAAGGAAAGGGGAAGGTTGTCGCCTACCTGAGCTGGAAGGACAAACCAGCCTACGTGGTTAGGGGAGGCGTCGGACCGAACGCCGGTCACGGCGTGAGGTTCAAGGGGAGGGAGTTCGAATGCAGACAAATACCCGCGGGCTTCGTTTCCGAATCCCCTCAGCTCAGGCTGGGTGCAGGAAGCCTCGTCTACCCAGAACTGTTCGAGGAGGAGATCAGGGACATCGAGAAGCTTGGGATCAGCGTGGAGGACAGGATGGGCCTTGACGGCAACTGCGGCGTCATCCAAAAGGAACACATCGACGGTGAAAGGGACAGCCAGTTTCTGAACAAGGAAATCGGTTCTATGCTGTCAGGATGCGGAAGGGCCGCATCGGAAAGGGCGCTGAGGAAGCTGAAGATAGCGAAGGACATCGAGGAGTTGAAGCCGTTCATCAGGGACGTGGCGAAGGAGGCGAACGATGCGATCGACAAAGGTGAACTCTTGGTGCTTGAGGGAACTCAAGGCTTCGGGCTCTCGCTCTACCACGGATCTTATCCGTACACAACCAGCAAGGACACATCCGCGTCTGCTATCGCTTCCGACGTTGGAATAGCGCCCTTCCTTGTGGACGACGTGTTCTTGGTTGTCAAGCCGTACATTACCAGGGCCGGCATGGGCCCCATGAAAGAGGAGGGCACGGTCTACGTTCACGAGCAGGAGGTCAGGCCCGGGGTAGCGATCGGGGACCGAAGAAGGGTTGGCAGTTTCGATTGGGAACTCGTTCAGAGGGCTGCAGTCATAAACAGGCCCACTGGGTTTGCTCTCACCAACGTTGACAGGCTGTGGTCAGGCAATGCCGGCGTGAAGACGTTCGAGGGACTGACGGATGAGACAAGGACCTTCATATCTGAGCTCGAGGAGAAGACCGGTGTCCCGGTCAGCCTGATCTCGAACGGACCTGAAGTCGAGGACATGATAGACAGACGTGATGAATAGATATCCAATCAACGCGACGCATCAACAACCTTATTAGAGAGAGAACAATGTGAAACCAAAGTGAAAGCCTGGGTCTGCTACCTCAAGACCGATCCACACGACCACTCCATCTTCGAGGTGAAGGTCAAGGAGCTGATAGAGCTCACGAGGGCAGCGGGTTACGGCGTGGTGGGGCAGACCGTCCAGTTGCGGTTCAGGCCGGATGTGCGTTACCTCCTCGGCAGGGGCAAGATCACTGAGCTACATGATCAAATGGAACGCTCCGGTGCTGACGTCGCCGTCTTCTATAATGTGCTGACTAGCATCCAGAAGTACAACATCACGACGACATTGAGAAAGGAAGTCATAGACAGGTACGACCTGACGCTCAGTATTTTCGAGATGGCTTCTTCAGATGGGTTGTCGAAACTTCAGATAAGGCTGGCCAGTCTGGAAAAGGCGATACCATACGAGAAGATCAAGGCCTCTCTGATGTTCAGAAGGGGTCGCGAGCATCCTGGCCCCATGAGCATGGGCGAATATGCGTACCACAACACCGTGGCCACCCTATACAAGACGAAGGCGTGGGTGAAGCGCGAAATCGAGGCGAGAAGGGCCGAGAAGCTGGCTCAGCTGAGAAAGAGGAAGAGGCTGAGGTTGCCCACGATCTGCCTAGCTGGTTACTACAACGCCGGGAAGACATCGTTGTTCAACGCCCTGACCGGGCTGAAGAGAGAGGTGAAACCTACACCGTTCACGACGCTGGCTAGCAAGTACTACAAGACCTCGAACCAGAAGACTCCAGTGCTCTTGGTCGATACGATAGGTTTTGCTATGGATCTTGACCCAAGGCTTATCGAATCTTTTTCGCTGACCCTAGACGACATCAGGCTTGCCGACGTTGTGCTCCTGGTTGTCGACATCAGCGACGAACCCGTTCTCATGAAGCTCCGCGTAGATACCTGTCTCAAGGAACTCAAGTCACTGGGAGTGGACGAGGACAAGCTCCTGATAGCAGCTAACAAGGCAGACAGGGTAAACCCTCGGACGATCGAGGAGAGAGTCGCTGTCCTCAGGGAGAAAGCAGGCGGTTGCCCCATCGTGCTCACATCCGTCAAGGAGGGCCGGGGCATAGGCTTGCTGGCTGAGGAGATCGCCGACCGGGCAAGAGACGTAGCACCGAAGACAATCGCTGCGGTTTGACTGCGCCTTCAGATCTAGTCAGAACTCGACCCACTGGTTGCATACCGTACGTCAGCGTAGACGAATCCCCGTTTCGCCCTCCGCTCTTGTTCTGCAACCCACTCCTTCAGGCCCACCTTCTGCAGTCTCTTGCCGTCTTGGATGAGCGTTGGGTAGTGCTCGGCCAGCGACTCGATGTGCTTGCACGGATACTTGTCACACTCCGGACAAACCGCTATGTCTTTCTGTCTTGCACACTCACGTATCTTGCAGTCCGGAGGTCCGCCGCTACCGTTCCTGCATCGGCAGTCGAAAGCGCTCAGGTTCTGAAGGAACCTCCAGAACACGGGGAAATCGTCTTTCATCTCGGGCACGTACTGGTAGAAGTCATCAAATCCTTCGTTGTGCAAGCTCTGCTGAAGTTGACGTGCCTGCTGTGGGATGCGACCACGCTGCGCACAAAGGCCACAGTAGAGCCCGCAGTAAGTGACTAGGTCTTGCGACGTTCCCTCGTTCAAGGTGGCCCAAGGGGGCGGAGCAGCATAAATGGGTTTGCCCTGAGCCCAAGTGCTTTAAGGCAGTAGGTCTTCGATTGATCATGGCGACGGATTGCGTCTTCGTGAACGCGTGTGTCATCACGATGGATCCCAAGAAACCAAGGGCACAAGCATTCGCCGTGTGTGATGGCAGGATTGCGACAATCGGGTCGACCGAGGCGGTGAGGACTGGCAAGAAAGAGTCCACTCAAGTACGCGATTTGAAAGGCATGTGTGTAGTTCCAGGATTGATTGACTCCCACCTGCATCTAGTATCCTATGGTATGTCACTCCGCTCCATCGATCTCAGGGAGGCTAGGTCCATCGAGGACATCAAGGAAGCTGTCAGTGAACGCATCAAGTCAACAAAGACGGGCGAGCTGGTGAGAGGCGGTGGCTGGGATCAGGACAAGCTCGAAGAAAGGAGGTATCCCACTAAGACGGACTTGGACGAAGTGTCCCCCCGCAACCCGGTGGTCCTGAGCAGGGTGTGCGGGCACGTCATCTGCTTGAACAGCAGAGCCCTCGAGCTTGCCAAGATAGACGCGAACTCAGCAGACCCACCGGGAGGAGAGATAGTGAGAGAGTCGCAGACGCGGAAACCCAACGGCCTCTTGAAGGAGGCAGCTGCTGACCTTGCTTGGAAGGCGTTCCCCCAACCGTCGGAGGAGCAGAACATGACTGTTGCTGAAATGGCCTGCAGTGAATTCACCAAGGTAGGCCTTACGACGGTTCATTTCATGTCGGCTACTCTGTCTGAAGCGCGGGCTCTGATCCGTCTGAGGGACGGCGGCAGACTTCCGATCAGGGTTAGATTGTACGCGGCGGAAGACGACTATGAGAAGATAAGAGCGGAACTGAAAGAGGACGACATGCTGAGGTTCTGCGGCGTGAAGATGTTCATGGATGGGAGCTTGGGCGGTAGGACTGCTTTGTTGTCGCGACCGTACTCAGATGAACCTTCCACGAGCGGCATGGAAACAGTGGACGAAGGCAAGGCTGAACGAACCTTCGAGGCAGTTCACCTTCAAGGGCTTCAGCTTGCGGTGCACTCCATAGGGGACGAGGCGACGAAGAGGGCGTTGGACCTGCTCCAAAAAGCCATAGACGCTCATCCGAGAGAGGATCACAGGCATAGGATAGAGCACGCGTCCGTACTAACATCGGACCTCATGGGCAGGATCAGGAGACTGGGTCTGATCGCCAGCGTGCAACCGCACTTCATCATCTCGGATTCATGGGTCGTAAGACGGGTGGGAGAGGAACGCGCCAAGGGTGTCTATGCGCTCAAGTCGATCAGAGACAAGGGAATACCCACTGCGGCCGGATCAGACTGCCCCGTAGAGCCGCCGAACCCTTTCTTGGGCATGAAGGCAGCCGTCACCCGTGGCGAGGAGGAAGGCATTGAGCTCTTCGCAGTCACACAAAACGAGAAGCTCAGCGTCGAAGCTGCTCTGGAGATCTACACGCACGGTGGGGCCTTCGCCTCGCGCGAGGAGGGCTTGGCCGGCGTCCTGAGAGAGGACAGCTACGCTGACTTCGTTGTTCTGTCCGATGATCCGACGACCTGCAGCCCACAGAATCTGGGCAAGATCGAAGTCAAGATGACGGTTGTCGGCGGAAGGGTAGTCTTCGAGAACCCGTAGACGGATCTTCAAATCATATAACCGCACCATTGGTTCCACAGGCCATGAGGCCGATGATCGGCGCGTACCTTACCACTAGGGGAATCTCCGATCCCAATGAGGTACGCAGGATCGCTTCCGAGTGCTCAGAGCATGGGATAGACAGGATATACCTCCTGGCCAAGGACATTGGCAGCAGCATGGACTTCAAGAGCAGGACATGCAAGTCGAAGGTTAATCCTGGCTTCGATCCCTTTGGAGAACTGGTCAAGAGCTGCAATGACGTGGGGATACAGGTTCACGCGTGGTTCTGTCTCTACATAGAGAGTCCCTCGGATCCGAGCGACTACCTTCGTTCACATCCCGAAGCCTTGATCGTCAACAGATACGGGAGGAGCAACATCGAGCAACCAGCTTGGAGCACGATCGGCCCGGAGTACAGCACGCACTGGGTCTGCGCGTCTCACGAAGGATACCGGGAGTACCTTGCTTCACTGATGAAAGAGGTAATGGAAGGATACGAGATCGACGGTATTCACCTGGACTACGTCAGATACCCGGAGGAGGTCGAAGGTAGGACGTACTGCTACTGCGAGAGATGCAGGGCGAAGTTCAAACGAGAGTACGGCTACGAGCTCCCGGCAAATGACGTCATCAAGAACAGGTACTACGTCTCAGTGATGTGCGAGAACGTTTCGGAGTCGGTCGAGCGCTTCTCCGAGGTCGCAAGGTCAGGCGGCCGAGAGATCTCTGCGTACGTCTTCACCGACTACACAACGGCCATCGAGTCATGTTATCAAGACTGGCCGCACTTCTCTCGATTCCTTGACGTTCTGTGCCCCACCGTATACGAGGTCTCGCCGGAATACGTGAGGACGCTCGCGAAGAGGGCGAGGTCGGTCATTGCCCCGACTTGCCGAATGACACCGGCCATCATGTCCTCCGATGAAGTCCGCAGATCCCGGGACGGCGGCAAGAGATGGAGCAAGGAGCGCACGCCAGAATACGTCCTGTCGGTAGCGAGATCCTGTGTAGACGCCGGTTCGGACGGGTTCGCCTTGTTCCTGTACGATTCTACTCCTCATGAAGTTCTGGATATTCTTGGCGATGAGTTCCGCTGAACCACACCCAAGTGTCCGGATCAGCCCATCAAGGAAAGTAGGATAGCCTTCTGCGCATGCATTCTGTTCTCGGCCTGCTGTAACACGATGGACTGGTCACCGTCTATCACGTCGTTTGTGACCTCTTCTTCCCGATGCACAGGAAGGCAGTGCATGAAGACGGCATCCTCGGAGGCGGTCTTCATCACCTTCTCATTCACCTGATACGGCGCGAGGGCACGTTTCCTCGCCTCGGCCTCATTCTCGTTGCCCATGGAAACCCAGACATCTGTGTAGACGACATCAGCCCCTGAGACGGCCTTCAGAGGGTCGTTGACTACAGCGACCTCGCCCCCGGAAGCCTGAGCGAATCTCTTGGCGGTTGCCAGAATGTCCTGGTGCGGCTCGAAGCCCTCAGGGGTCGCGACCGTCACGGACATGCCCATCAGGGCTGACGCCAAGACAAGGGAATTTGCAACGTTGTTCCCGTCACCAAGATAGGCTACGCTGACACCACCTAGGTAGCCGAACTTCTCCAGTATGGTGAAGACATCACCGATAGCTTGACAGGGGTGTTCGAGGTCCGAGAGCCCGTTTATCACAGGGACGCTAGAGTGCTGGGCCAAGTCAACCAGTATACTGTGCGAGGTCACGCGAGCCATTATGCCGGAAACGTACCTCGAAAGCACGCTGCCTGTGTCCGAGACGGTCTCTCCTCTGCTCAGCTGGGTCTCCGACGGCGAAAGCGTAATCGAATGTCCTCCGAGCTCGTACATCGCTACATCGAATGAGACCCTAGTCCTTGTGGACGGTTTCATGAACAGCATTGCGAGAGTCTTCCCGGAGAGCGCGCCCTTCCACTTGGCGTGTCCCCGTTCCCCTTTCAGCGTCTTGGTCAGCTCGAGGACGTGCAACAGCTCCTCAGAGTTGAGATCAGAGACGGACAGTAGATCCTTTCCCCGAAGATCAGCCATGGCGCATGTCAGAGAGGCCTGGCTTTATTCTTTAGTCCGCCGTACGATTTACCCTCGCATGAGAGCCTAGTACTCTAGGTCTTTCTTGAGTTGCTCGTACTGCTCCTTCGATATCTCTCCTCTGGCGTAGCGTTCCCTGATTATTTCTAGAGCACCGGACCGTTCCGACACCCGCATCTCATGGTACCACCTTGTGCCGGGGGCTATTGCCACCAAGAGAACCAAGAGTATCAACGGGAATAGGAACATCCCGAAGGCCATTCCATATCCCATCATTGGCATGCGGACCCATCCGCCCAATGCTCCCCACGGGCGAAATAGGAACAAACCAACGAGGATCATTATTCCACCTGCGATCAGAACAAGCGCCAAATCCCTGCCGTTCATCTTTCTCACCTTGATTGAGGGGTATCACACGGTTATACTTAAGCCTAGCGGAAGAATCGTCCATCCGAAAGGGCAATCCGCCGAGGGCAGACCTCGCCAAGCAAGGATATTAGGAGGCAACAATGAGACGGAGGTGACAATGTCGAAGGTCGTTGCCGTTAAGGTCGCCTCGAAGGCTTTCGACGACGAGATACTCTCGAGCATCAGGACTGGGATCGACGCCCTCGGTGGCCCAGACGAGATCGCACTACCCGGTGATTCTGTCCTAGTCAAACCGAACTTCTGTTCCACTTCGGTTTCGACCGCTGTTGACAGAAGATTCCCTTGGGCCGTGGCCACCCTGTTCAGAGAGATCGGATGCAAAGTCACGATCGGGGAGAACCCAGTGGTGAATGTCTCATCCAGAGAACTCTTCTCGTCGCCTCACATAGCTGAACTCCAGAAGAAGACAGGAGTGGAGGTCGTGAACCTAAGAGCCGAGGAGATGGTGAATGTGAACATACCGGATTCGAGGTCATGCGGCACTATCGCTTTCTCCAAAAGAGTGCTCGACGCCGACGCAGTTGTTGGCGTCCCCGCGATGAGACGGCACCCGATGACCGGCGTGACGCTCAGCCTCAAGAACATGTACGGGACCATTGCCCCGAGTGCAAGGCTCAGAGTGCACAGGAGCAACCTGAGCTGGGGACTGGTCGAGATCAACAAGGTAGTCAATCAGAAGCTCGTAGTGATGGACGGCACCAATATCGTGTGCAACGGTTCTCTGATCCCTCTCGGTTATGTCTTCGCCAGCACCGATCCGGTTGCGATTGATTCGGTTGCGGCCACCTGCATGGGCTTTGATCCTAAGGAGATCGAGCACATCAGATATGCGAACGAGGCCGGGCTCGGAGAGATGGAACTCGACAGGATCGAATTGACCGGAATCACTAAGGAAGAACTCCAGAAGCTGAAGCAGGAGAACGCTCCGAAGATCGTGAACTGGCCAGACCCGGCCGAGCTGGCAAAGGAGATACCAGGTCTTGAGATCGTCATGGGCGACCCGTGTGGTACTTGTGTGCGGACCCTCGCAACCGCTCTGCAAGACCTGAAGCGGGAGAAGATTCCCAGGGAACCCGAGGTCGCTGTCCTTATCGGACCGAACGCGAGGCCAGTCAAGGGTAAGGTTAACATCGTGGCAGGCGGCTGCCTCAGAGACCTCTCCGACTCAGGCACTTTTGTCGATTTCTGCCCCGCCTACGCCAACGACATCAGGAACGCAGTGAAGCTCGCGAAGGGTCTCAACAGCTCATTCGAGTACATGTGGGACGAGATCCTGAGATCCAGAGAGAAAGACCTACCGGGTGCTTAGACCACCCCAGCTGACCTTAGTGCTTCTCTGATCACATCGGCTATCGTTGGCCTTCCTATCTCCTCAAGTTCATACCGGACCTGCACAAGCGGTTTGTTCAGCTTGGCGACGTCGGTCAGCCTGACCGGTGTTGCGCTCACTATCAGTTCAGCGGGCGCCCGGTTGACGGTTTCTTCCAGATCCTTGATCTGTTGCTCGCCATAGCCGACCGCCGGGATCGCGACCGACAATTGGGAGTACTGGTGGAACGCGTCCTTTATCGCACCTACCGCGAACGCCTTGGGGTCAACTATCTCGCGAGCCCCGTTCATCTTGGCAGCGAAGTACGCCGCACCGTACGGAAGCTCACCGTGAGTGATCGACGGACCGTCTTCGACTACCAGAACTGACTTTCCTCGGATCGCATTTGGGTCATCCACGATTATCCTCGATCTGCACTCGATGATCGTGGCGCTGGGATTGAGCGACTTGACGTTTTCCTCCACCTTCTTGACGTCTTCGGCCTTGGCCGTGTCCACCTTGTTGACAACGATGACATCTGCCATCCTGACGTTCGTCTCCCCAGGGTGATAGAGGGTCTCGTGACCGGCCCTGTGCGGGTCGACGACTACGATCAGGAGGTCGGGCTTGTAGAAGGGAAAGTCGTTGTTGCCGCCGTCCCAGACTATGACATCTGCTTCTTTTTCGGCCTGCCTCAGAATCGCTTCGTAGTCGACGCCGGCGTATACGACCGCACCGCGCTCGATGTGGGGCGCGTATTCTTCTCTCTCCTCAACGGTGCACTTGGCTCTATTCAAGTCCTCGGGCTTTGAGAAACGTTGCACCCTCTGCGAGAGAAGATCACCGTAGGGCATGGGATGTCTGACGACGACCGGCCTCTTCCCCATGTTGTTCAGAGCTTCGAGCACTCTTCTCGAGGTCTGACTCTTGCCGCTCCCCGTGCGAGCCGCGCATACGGCTATCACTGGCTTTGATGACTTCAGCATGGTGTCAGTGGGCCCCAACAACATGAAGGAGGCGCCAGCCGCGAGGGCTTCGCTTGCCTTGTGCATTACGTGCAGGTGTGGAACGTCCGAGTAGGCAAACACCACTGTGTCGACCCCGTTCTCCTTGATCAACCTCGTCAGGTCCTTCTCCGGGTAAATCGGGATACCACCAGGATAGAGATCTCCCGCTATCTCCCTGGGGTAAGTCCTGCCCTCGATGTTCGGGATCTGGGTGGCGGTGAATGCGACTACTCTGTACTCTGGATTGCCCCTGAAGACGACGTTGAAGTCGTGGAATACGCGGAGCCCGGCAGTGCCGGAACTCAGTCGCGTCCCGCCGCCCCCATTATTATGACCTTTCTCACCTTCACATCCGAGTCACCTCATGGGTTTGAGTGGAACGCGATAGAAACTGGCCCGCGTGTCTGCCCATACTGAGTCGATTGCTACTTCGATTTGAGTGGCCGCTTAAAAACCTGAGTCATTACCTGCCTGCGATTATTTCTTCCAATGCTCTGGAGTTCTCTTCGGAGGCGCGCACACCATCTCGGAAAGTGGGTGAAACAATGCTCGGGTCGAAGGACGGGAAGCACTCTACGTTCAAATAGCCGTCGTAGCCGACGGCTCTAAGCTCCTTCATGGTGCTCGGCCAGTCCAAGTCACCCTTCTTCAAGTGCCTGAACCCCGAGAGGCCACCTACGGACAGGTCGAAGTCCTTCACGTGAACACACGCAATCAACCCGTTCATTTCTCTGATCCATTGAACCGGGTGGCCCAACTCGACTGTGTTTCCGACATCCAAGTATGCCCTGACGTGGTCGCTTTCCGCCGACTCAACGAACTTCCTATACTCGATTGGTGAATAGAGGAACCTGTTCCAGACATTCTCGACACCGACAACAACACCCACTTCCTCCGCATGCCTTGCCAGAATCTTGATCGATGAGATGGAGCTGTCCCAGATCTCTTGGTAGCTGGTCTCGGGGACGTTTACCGCCGGGACAACCAGAAGGACGGTCGCCCCCAAGTCGCGAGTCAGATCCAATCCCATTCTTCCTAGATCCACTGCGTGTTGCCTTTCCTTCTCATCGGGGCTGCCCAGGTTGTGTTGCCAGAAGATCCCAGTGGCAACCGACGGGATTTCAAGGCCCTGCGACTCCGCCCCCTCAAGGTATCTCTTCCTCTGTGCCCTGCTCATGTCCTGAACCCGCAGGTTTTCCTCATCAAATGTGAATTCGATTCCGTCATATCCAATGTCCTTCACAATCGTGACCAGCTTCTCCCAGTCAGGTGCCCCCTCAGAGCCAGGCCAGGCGATAGACCAGAGACTCAAGCCCTTCTTCATGTGAAACGTGGAACCAGTACACCTTGGGGGTTATAGGGTTTGCAGGCCCTAGTGGAGCCCTTCCCTCTCGGGACAGAAGCGCCGGCAGAGAAGCGTATAAGGAAGTACTATCTCCTCCGAGTTCATGCGGGGCGCCACCGAGTACTGGAAACTGCAAGAGAGAGAACTCCTGAGCGCACTCGGGACCTCTGCATCTGGACTTGAGACTCCCGAAGCAACCCGCAGGCTCAAGGAGTACGGAAGGAACGAGATCGCACCAGCCGAACGAAGGACCTCTGTCACCGTTTTCATGTCTCAGCTCAGGAATCCGCTTGTCTACGTCCTCATATTCGCATCAGCAGTTGCAGCATTTCTGGGAGAGACCACGGAAACCGCGATAATCCTTGCAATCGTCCTGATCAATGCCGTGCTTGGCTTCGCTCAGGAGTACAAGTCCGAAAGGTCAGTGGAGGAGCTGAAAAGGTACATCTCTTACCAAGCAAGGGTCATTCGAGACGGAAAGACTCGATCAGTTGACACCAAGGAACTGGTGCCCGGTGACATTGTGTTACTCGCAATAGGGGACGTCGTCCCCGCTGACGTTAGATTGACCGAGACAGATGACCTTCAGACAAACGAGTCAGTACTCACAGGTGAGTCAACGCCGGTCGACAAGAACGGCCGAGTGCTCCCAATTGACAAACCGTTGCCACATCAGCTCTCGAACACGGCACTAATGGGATCAGAGGTCATCAACGGTTCAGGCAGGGGTGTAGTTGTTTCCACCGGGGAGTCAACGTACTTCGGCGGTGTCGCTTCGAGCCTGTCTTTGCTCCCCCCGAAGACAGATTTTCAGGAGAACATCGCAAGGTTTGGGAACCTCCTCGTCAGAGTGATCGTGCTCCTCACTGTCTTCGTGTTCGCGGTCAACTCTCTCTTGGGTCACGGGGTCCTCGATTCCCTCCTGTTCTCAGTTGCTTTGGCAGTCGGGATAATACCTGAGGCACTGCCTGTGATAATCACTGTGGGATTGTCTGACGGGGCGCTCAGGTTGGCCAAGAAGAAGGTCATCGTCAAGAGACTTGAGGCGATAGAGGACATAGGGAATGTGGACGTTCTGTGCACTGACAAGACAGGGACGCTGACCCAGAATGAAATAACCGTTGAGGACATTGTTGACGCCGTAGGACGCTCTCGACCTGAGCTCATCAGGTACGCCTTGTTGTGCAACTCCGCGATTGTCGAGGGGGATAAGATACTCGGAAACCCGATAGATGTGGCATTATGGAAGCACGCGAGGAAGATCGGCTTCGATGAGGCCGGCCTCAAGGAATGCGGGCTGGTTCACGAAATACCATTTGGTTTCGACAGAAGAAGGATGAGTTCAGTAGTGGAGATGGGCGGCCAGAGAGTCTTGATATCGAAGGGGGCGCCAGAGTCCATCCTAAGTGTATCGACATCGGCTGAGGACGGTATCGACATCAAACCGCTATTTCAAGCTAGGGAACGAATCGACGCCACGATAAGTGGGTACACAAAGGCCGGCAAGAGAGTCATCGCATTCGGGACAAAGGAAATCGAGGCCAAACGCAACTACTCTCGGGAAGACGAGACGGGCCTGAGAGTTCTCGGATTCGTGATTCTGTCCGATCCGCCAAAGGAAGACGCCGCAGAGGCCATTGAGAGGTTCAGGTCATTGGGAATCAGGCTCAAGATTCTCAGCGGCGATGACCCAGTGGTGACTGCCGATGTCTGTCGGAGACTCGGTGTCGATGTGCACAAGGATGTCCTGACAGGCACGGACCTTGAGAACCTGACGGAAATCCAACTCCAGAAGGCGGTCGAGGAGAATGATGTCTTCGGCCGGGTCACTCCGGAACAAAAGCTGGCAATCGTCAATGCTCTGAAGAAGAACGGCCACGTAGTTGGGTTCCTTGGCGATGGCATCAATGATGCCCCTGCACTCAGGCTGGCGGACGCTGGCATCTCGGTGGATTCAGGCGTTCAGGTCGCCAAGGAAGCGTCGTCCATAATACTGCTGGAGAAGAGCCTGAACGTAGTAGCAGACGGTGTGGTCGAGGGGAGGAAGGCATTCGGCAACATGATCAAGTACATCATGAATACGACTAGCGCTAACTTCGGAAACATGTCAACCATGGCGATGGGATCACTGTTTCTGCCGTTCATACCGCTGCTGCCCTCTCAAATACTGCTCACGAACCTGCTGTCGGATGCGCCGTTGCTAACAATATCCACCGACAATCTCGACCCCGAAGGGGTGAGTACGCCCAAGAAGTGGAGAATGAAATCAGTGGCCAGGTTCATGGTTTTCTTCGGCCTCATAAGTTCCGTATTCGACATGCTCACCATATCATCTCTGATCTATTTCCTGCGGGCCGATCCAGAACTGTTCCGGACCGGCTGGTTCATAGAATCGGTCCTGTCGGAGATACTTGTCACCTTCTCGATAAGGACCAAGAGGAAATTCTATGAGTCCAGGCCCAGCAACTTGATGTTGGCGGCGGCGATAGTGGGGGTTTCGCTGACTTTGGCCATTGTCTACACTCCAATCGGAGTCCTCTTTAAGTTCGTGAAGCCTTCCCTGTGGTACTTGATGTTGACCTTCGGGATCCTAGCGACATATTTCCTACTCGTTGAGAGGCTGAAGCACGTCTTCTTCAGCAGGTATGAAGTGTGAAGTTGGACAACGGGAAATATGAAGTTAGACAACCTTCAACCACTCTGATGCTGACGAAGAGATGGGATCAGGTCTGAAACTGAGAAGAATCCGCAACAATGAGGTGAAGCACTGCGCCAAGATAATCGTTGAATCCGACCCGTGGACCACTCTGGGCTGGACCGAGAAAGGGGCGGCCAAAGCCATCAGAGATGGGATGAGGGTTGGTGAGGTCGCAGTCGCTGTCAAGGGCGAAGAGGTGGCAGGCTTCATCGTGTTTCTGCCGAAGTGGGGCTTCCCTTTGGGGGGCTATGTCAGACTGTTGGCGGTCAATGAGAAATGCAGAGGCATGGGCATAGGGAAGATTCTACTTGAGAAGGCCTAGGAGCGCATACTCCGGAACTGGCCGAACGTGTTCCTGTTGATGTCATCCTTCAACAAGTCTGCCCAAGGATTCTACAAGAGACTCGGCTACGAGAAGATCGGCGAAATCACCGACACGACTGTGAGGGGACATTCTGAGTTCATAATGAGGAAGACGAGAGGGCCGGTCCGAGACTACAGGCCGAAGGCTAGGCACTGAACGGGAATCACGCAACGTACGCCAAGGGGGATTGGACTGGTTCCGAGATCCTTATGACTCCTCGCCTCTATTGTGGAGAGGCCGGCTTCACCGTGAAGCTGACAGCGAAGAAGATCAGAGCCGCGATGGAGATTATGGCGGCTATGCCCGTGAATGAGCCAAAGTATCCGAACCCCACTCCGAGTATGAGGCCCGTCACGATCGGCCCTAGGGTCTGGCCCACATCCATTATCGTGCTAAGGAAGCCGAGTCCTGTCCCCATTAGTTCTTTGCTCGTAAGCTCGCTTACGAGGGCCGGTGTAGATGATGTCACCATGGAGAAGCCAACGCCGTAGACGATCGAGGCCAACAGAATGAGGTAGAAGTTCGTGGTAAGTGGAAACATTATCAGCGCGATAGCTCCGACAACAGATCCCGCCATTATGAGCATCTTTCTGCCCAGTCTGTCAGACAACGCGCCCATGGCCGGCTTGCTCACCGGTATCATTGCTATCTCCACACCTGATATGATCCCTATGGAGAAAGCGTCTAAGCGTGCTACCTCCTTGAGATAACCGACCAAGAAGAATTCCACAGCGCCGAAGGCATAGTACTGAGAAGCCTCTACAAGGCTCGTCGCCAATATCCCGGGGTTCCTCGCTACTACGCTCCACCCTTGAAAGATCTTGGCTCCGCCTTCAGAGGCCTTCTTCGTTTCTGCTTCTGAGCTCCCTGAACCATCTCTCAGGAAGAACACCATTATGATGAAGGCAGCCACTCCGGCTAGTCCCACAGCCAGGTAAAGCTCGTGAAAGTCGTAAGCTGTGATGAATAGTATGTAACCCCCGATGATCGGAGCAAGTGTCCTGCCGACGGCGGTAGCGGACGAGAAGAGCGATATTCGTTCACCCTTCTTGGACGGAAACAATTCCGCCACAAACGCGTTGGCAACTGGCCCGAACATTGCCGTAGCGAACCCATGGAGGAATCTCACCAGAGCTAGCTGCCACCATGAGTTCACGAGAAGGTAGAGGAACGGCGCGGAAGCGAAGACGAATCCTGAAACCAGAAGCACCCTTCTCCGCCCGAACGTATCAGACAGGGAACCGGCAGGCAAGCTCACTAACATGCCTGGAATGGTCGACGCGGCCGCGATGAACCCCAACAGCGCTTCGGGAGCATTCAGAGACATAGCAAAAGGATTCAGGACAGGATTCTTTGACATAGTGGAACTGAGAAGCGCGAAAAACCCTACAACACAGAGTATCCAGAAGGTGTAGCCGACCGAGCGCTCAGACATAGTCATAGCCTTTCCTCCGCCATCTTCTGCCTAAGGAACCCGAGTCGTTGTTTCCCGTTAGGCTTGTCAACCTCCGCCTCATGCTTCTGCTCGATAGAACGGAGCCTTCAGAGCTTATGGAGCGCGTCATAAACGAAAACCTGCTCGTCCATTCCCATACTTGATTTAAGGGTTGTTAGAGGTGCCTCCTCGTTTCCCTCGCTTGGTGGCGTTCACCGGACTCGAGCAGATCGCTCAACAATCGCTTTGATCTTCTAGATCCGATGTGATAGCTGGCGCGTCGTGATGGTCCCCTCCACAACGCCTTCTGCACGATGACACGGTTCTTGCCCAGTTGAGACACTTTCTTGAACCCGAATTCCTCGAAGAGCCTTAGTGAGCCACTGTAGAGAGAGGACTTGCGGTACGCCTTGCTTGTGTCAATCGGATATGCTTCGACCAGTCTTACGCCATGAGCCCTCATCGCTTCCAGGGCGGACCGAAGTACCTCTTTGACTACTCCTCGGCCTCTGTGATCTTTGTCAACAAAGAAACACGTGATTCTCCAGAAGGCTTCTTGGCTCGATGGCTTGTAGTTCCTGATCCTGTCAATGCGAGGCAACTCCTCCCTTGGCCCGAACTGGCACCACCCGACTGGCTCCCCGTTGTCGTAGACCAACACCCCGTGTGACTTACCCTGATTTACGAGCACCTGCTTCTCCTCCTTGTTCTGCTTCGCGCTTCTCTTTACCCAACTGGTGTACTTTACCCAAGGACTGCCAACATGGAAGAACATGCACCAGCAACCGCCCCAGACGCCTCCGTGCTTTTCAAAGAGCTTCGCGAAGTCGCCCCAAGTGGAAGGTGACAGTTCCTTCCATTCAAGCCCACGACGAGCTTGCGAACTCGGCTTCTTCCTCTTCAAGTGAACAGCGGCGGAGTTCGTACCATAGATAAAAAGTTGAACAACGGCACGGCTACTTGCAGCGTGAACACCCTCCAGAACCAGATGAGAAGCTCACTGACTTCTCAGGGATCCTTCGCCAAGCCTGAATATCTGTTGATCCTGCAGGGAGACAGGGATGAGGTCGTGCCCTCGGACCAGTCCGCGCTTCTGTACGAGAGGCTTGCTGCAGCTCGTGTTCTCGCCACGCTTGTTATGGTGAAGAACGCCGGACATGGTTGGGTTTCCTCAGGAGGATCGATCGACCCCCCTCAAGAGTCGAGATCACTCAGCTGATCGTGGGCTTCTTCGACCAACATCTCAAGAACGGCTAGTAGTTGCCTCAAATGGAGGGGGTCGGGCACCGACCCATAAGGAGGTCTGGTGGCCCAGAGAACAAGCGCGCGAGCAGTCTGACCGTGAAAGTCTTAAACGATCAAGGCCATCTCACTTCCGAAGTGGCTTGCCAAGCAGACCTCCGATCAAGAAGCTTGGAACAATCGATTGCGACATGGTGGAGACTACCCCGATAGTTTTCAGGGGTCGACTCTACCGCTTTGAGTACGTGCGTCAGAACTACCACGCGAACAAAACGGGGGCTTCGTACTTCCGCTTCGTTGATGTGGATTCGGGCGAACGCATCCCTGCCTTCGCTGCGGGCTCTCATCTTGGTAGCGCATACGTAGAGAATCACACGGTATTCGTTTTCGGAGTTGACGCTTGGGGAGGATCACTGATCAAGGTATTCCGGTCGCCCGATTTGGTGAACTGGTCCTCACGTGTTGCGCTGAGTGTCCCGAAGTGGGGTATGTACAACAACTCGGTCTGCAGGGGGAGAAATCGATATGTTATGGCGATAGAGCTGGGCGAACCTCCGGAGGAAGTCGGGGTTCGGTTTACCATTAGGTTTGCCGAGTCCCGTGACTTGCTCAATTGGCACATTATGCCGCCAGAGTGCGTCCACTCGAGAGATCGCTACACGGCTTGTCCAGCCCTTCGTTTCTTTGGAGAGCACTACTACATGATCTATCTGGAGGCCAAGCCCGGCCCAACCTACGACCCCTACATTGTCCGTTCAAAGGACCTCGCTCACTGGGAGAGCAGCCCGTTCAATCCAGTGATGCACTTCTCAGAGGATGACAAGAAGATCGGCAATCCCAGTCTCACAGAGGAACAGAAAGATCGTATCTCAAGTGCCGTGAACATAAACAACTCCGACGTGGATCTGTGCGAGTTCGAGGGGAGAACCGTGATCTACTACAGCTGGGGGAACCAGACGGGAAACGAATTCCTGGCCGAAGCCGTCTACCACTGGACCCTGGAGAACTTTCTTAGCGGCTTCTTTCGATGACATGCTTGAATGAGGAGTCACTTTGAGAGGGACAGAAGCCGCAATGCAACAGTTAATATCGAAGGGGGAAGGCTTCCTGCAGATTGGATTGGGTCATCCTAGCGCATGGTGACTGCGACGGCGTGTGTTCTGCCTCACTCGCATACTCAGCAAGAAGGAATGCACAAGTGGTCTTCACCAACCCCTTCGATCTCCTCTCCGAGCTTCGATCACTGACCAACAGTAACGTGATAGTGGCGGACATCGCCCTGACACCAGCCCACAAGGACGAGATCATAAGGGAGCTGGCCAGAATCAGTGCGACACAGGAAGTGTTCTACTTCGACCACCACCCACTTCCACATACACTGAGCGCGAACGACATACCTGGGGGCGCAGTCACTGGCGAAGGTAGATCATGCTCGTCCGAACTCGTCTACGAGCACTTCAGGAATCAGCTGGACCCAGAGATGAGCAGGGTCGCCGTGTACGGGGCAATAGGCGACTACAGCGACGACACACCGGTCATCAGGGAGATCCTAAGGAGTTGGGACAAAAGGGAACTCTACCTCGAAGCCGGGATCCTCACGGCGGCACTCGAAGGGACGAGAAAGAAGGACTACGACTTCAAGAGAGAGCTCGTCAGGTACCTCTCACAGAACAAACTGCCGAGCCTCAGAAGGGATCTGGTGGAGACAGCGGTAAGAGAGTCAGAGATAGACGAGAGGATGAGGCACGTCGTTAGAGACACAGCAAGAGTTCAAGGGAAGGTGGCTTACGTGAAGGATATACAGTGGTCCCTCGGGAAGGCGGCAACCTACGCAAGGGCCTATATGAAGTCGCCGGTGGGTGTTGCGGCCGAGCAGATGAAGGAATACGTGGACATGAGCATAAGGTCTGTCGACTTGACGAATCTGCAGGAGATAGTCTCAAGCGTCGCACAGAACCTCGGCGGAGACGGCGGAGGCCACACCAATTCGGCCGGCGCCCGAGTGCCGAATGGTCATTTCATGGAATTCATTGACGGGCTTGACCGTGAACTCCAGGATAGGCCGAGCATCCACCGGTCTCCGTGACACCATGACGTCTGGCATTTCGGACAGATGCATGTCGCAGTGCTTCCGGTTCTGATCTTCTGGATGGTTGTTCTGCAGGCTGAGCAGAGCTTTGGATCGCGCAGTGCCAAACATTAATCTCCCACATCTGTGCCGCTAACCGTCCGCCATGTCTGAAGTGCATCGGTTCAGGACGAGCGATAACCTCTCGATCTCATACGAGGACTCTGGACAGGGAAGAGCGATCGTCTTCATCCACGGGTGGGCTGCCACGAGGAGGTTCTGGTCAGGTCAACTCGCCGATCTCTCAAAGAGGTTCAGAGTCGTGGCGTTGGACCTGAGGGGACATGGGGACTCCGACAAGAACTTGGAAGCTGACTACACCGTGGACAGGATGAGTAACGACCTCGATGAACTCATCCGATCTTTGGGCTTGAGGGATTATGTCTTAGTCGGACACAGCATGGGTGGCGCAATAGCAGTGAAGCATGCTGCCGAACGCAAGGGGGCCTCGTCGCTGGTTCTCACGGGCGTGTCCACCAGCATTGAGGGAGGTCTTTCGCTGCTATCGCTTGAGATTCTCATGAAGTTCAGGGGGTTGGCCGAGAAGGTCGTCACGCCCAGGATGTTCGCGCCTGGCGCTGACGAGCGACTGCTGGAATTCGTCAGGAGGGAGTCGGCCAAGTCCTCGGTAGAAGTATTGATGAAAGTGATGAGACAGGTCGCGGGCACTGATCTGAAACCCTTGATCGGGAACGTGAAGATCCCCGCGCTGGTGGTGGCGGGAGAGCGCGACTCAGTTGCGCCGTCCGAACAACAGAAACGCTTGGCTCAACTACTCGGGGCCAGGTTCGTCGTTCTTGAAGGTGCGGGACACAACCTGATGCTCGAAAGGCCGTCCGAGTTCAGCCGGACCATTTCCGAATTCGCGTCATCGTACTGAGAGATCTCCACAGCACAACATATACACCTACTCGTCGGACGAGATTAACGGCAGCAATACCGCCTCTAACAAGATACCTCAGGGCACAATATCTGCTCCTTCCCCTCTTCGCGAGTTGTGCCTGCTTCGCGTCCTTCGTCAGCAACTTGGCGCCCAACTTCTTGGCCAGAACAACGTACAAAGTGTCGTATATGGCGAAACCGTGCTTGCGGGCAAACTCGTAGGATTCCCGTAGCAGAACCTCCTGATCCTCTACCGTTCGGACGTTGTGCCCGATGACCGTCCTCAGGGCCTCCATGCAGACCTCTGCCTGATCGCGACTAATTCTTCCGATTCTTTCTGCCGTCAGTATGGCGCTTGTGGTCTCCTTGAAGACGAGCCCAATGCTGTCGACGCCCTCAACCAGATATCGGCCGATGGACTCAGAGCCTTCTTCGTGTAGCAGATAGGCAACCAGAGCTGAAGCGTCAATGACTATCGGGGCGATATCTTAAAAGCTTGGAGGCAGTTCCTTTGGCCTGAGTCGGAAGATCGACCAACATCTGCTCCACTTTCTCAACCCTCTCTCTTCTCTCCAACTCTTCGATCTTGTCTTCTATGAAGCTCCTGATTTCCCGGGGCCAGTCCACCTTGTCTCCCGTACGCCTCATCTTGTCCTTGATCTCCTCAGGCACTTTCACCGTTAAGACCGACACGATCGTGGCGCCGATAGACCCGAACATAAACCTTCAGGTATGCCTTCTTGTAGCACCACGACGGGGTGTCCCAGACTAATAAGAGATCCCTCGAATACCGCGCTTGCTCTAGCCAGAGGAAGTCAGTGCAGGGATATCAGTGCGCGCTCGCTGACCACTGTGGAACTAGACGCCTCAGAGACAACGAGCAATCACTTGACCCTCAGTCCGAACTTTCTCTCAAGCCACTCAAACCTCCCCTTGAACTTGTAGAACTCCTCTATGTCAGAAACATTGACTACACTGGTCTCCTCTGCTATCTCGTGAAAAGTTCCCGCAAGCAACGTCTTGACCTTCCCTAACTGAGAGGGAGTTGAGACGAGAAATATCAAGGAATTCCACAGGTCATAAGCGTGTTTCAGTCTGCCAAGGGCCTCGCTGACGTTGCCCCCGATCTGAACCTCGAACACGCATCTCGGCACCCTTCCGGTTGGCCTGAACCACACCACATCGTAGCGATAGTTCTCGAAGCTCCAGTTCCTTTGTGGCTTGTAGCCAATCAGCTCTCCTATGGCAAAGAGTTGCCCAACCAATGCATCGTGGAGATCGGGTTCTTCAGCCCTTGTCTTCTGAGGTTCGCTCAGCGCGACGACCTTCGGGGCGGACAACCCACTCAGCTCCTCAAGCAACCTCTTGCTCCTTTCCCTCTTAAGGACCAAGAACCCCTGAACCGCGTTGAACCTATACGCCGTCAGTTCATTGAACTTGTCTAGGGAGATATCCACTTGCCTGATGTCCTTCAGGAATAGGAGATAGGGCCAAGTGTTGCCCTGTATGTCCCGACCCCACACCCTTTGGGCTATGGACTCTGCCACGCGGACAGATGCCTGACTGGGCTGAGACGGGTACTTGAGGCAAACCACAGACGAGTAGATGAACCTCTTGCTGTTATACGAGAGCAGGATGTCCCCGAGTTCGACCTTGTTCCACAAGTGCTCTTGACTGGATTTCAGCCCCCATACCTTCACCGGGCCGGAAACATATTGTGCACGGAGTGCATCTGCCAGATCCTTGTCCGAGATCTCCAGCTCCTCAAGGCGAACCCCGTCAGCAACGCTCCGATTGATGTGTACCATCAGGCCTGGGGCTAGGAGAACCTTGCCCATTTGTTGGAAGCAACTTGATATAGGTCTAAAAGACTTCCGGTGATTGCTAGGTACTGTCGGATCTGTTCTGCCAAGAGTCCGAAGTACCGAATCCCTCTTGTGTTCCGGCAAGAACAATAGCTCTATATCTGACAAGGAGACGGTGAATTGTATGCCCAGTCAAGCTTTGGATCCCTTGAATACCCGCAAGGCTGGCCACGGGGGACTTGGAACCGCAGGGCTCCGTACGATAGCGTTCCCTATCGGCGGGATAGGAACGGGCACGGTGTCCCTCGGTGGTTCAGGCGAACTGAGGGACTGGGAGATCTTCAACAGGCCGGGCAAGGGCGTTCAACTTCCCCACACCTTTTTCTCCATCTGGTGCGGACAAGTCGGGTCGGAGGCAGTCTCGAAGATCTTGGAGGCCCTGCCCGATCCCCCATATACGGGGCACCATGGCTACGACGGGGTTACGGCGCAAGGTCTGCCCAGGTTCAGGTCTAGCGAGTTCGATGGCGAGTACCCTTTTGCCTCTGTGCGGTTCTCCGATGACTTGCCAGTCAGCGTTTCCCTCGAGGCGTTCAACCCGCTCATCCCTCTCAACGACAAGGACTCTGGACTCCCAACAGCCATCCTTCGTTACAGGCTCAAGAACAGAACCAGCAGGAAGGTTAAGGTCACGGTCTGCGCTTCTCTCTGCAATGCCGTAGGTCATGATGGCAAGTCAAAGGTCGGCAGATCTTGGACGGGGTTCGGGCGGAACCTGAACGAGTTGGTCCGCGAGGGAGGCATCATTGGGATCAAGATGAGTTCGGGGAAGTACGAGCCATCGGATCCGAGGCTTGGAACGATGGCAATAGGCACGACTTGGGACAACGTGACGACACTATTGAGGTGGCCCATGGGTGCTTGGTGGGACGACATTCAATCCTTCTGGGACGACTTTTCGGAGGACGGACAGCTCAACGATGTTGATGGGGCCGAGCCCAGTCCAGAAGGCATGACGGACATCTGCTCGCTTGGCCTCATGGCGGAACTGAAGCCAGGAGAGGAGGCAGTGTTGCCATTCTTCATCGCATGGCACTTCCCCACAAGGCTCAACGAGTGGAACAAGCAGGAACAGTTCCGCCTCAAGCCCCTCAAGAACTACTACGCCACAGAGTTCAAGGATGCATGGGAGGTCATCAGATACGTCGGAGCCAACTATGAGAGGCTTGAGAGACAGACGCGGGAGTTTCACGATATCCTCTTCGGCAGCACTCTTCCGCGCGCTGTGACCGACGCTGTATCAAGTCAGATCTCGACAATCAGGACAAACACGTGCTTCAGGCTGGATAACGGAGACTTCTTCGGGTTCGAGGGCTGCGGGGAAAGTCAGGGGTGTTGCCCGATGAACTGCACGCATGTGTGGAACTACGCACAGGCTGTGGCCTACTTGTTCCCATCGTTGGAGAGATCGATGAGGAGGGCAGACTTCCTCGTGAACACCGAACCGGACGGCAAAATGGCATTCAGGACCAATCTGCCCACGACCGAATATATTCCGTGGACCTTCCACGCAGCTGCCGATGGCCAGATGGGATGCATCATTAGGCTGTACAGGGAGTGGAAGCTTTCCGGCGATCTTGAGTTCCTGAGGAAGCTGTGGCCTGCTGCAAAGAGAGCGCTCGAGTACGCGTGGAAGCCCGGCGGGTGGGACCCTGACCGCGACGGAGTGATGGATGGCGTCCAGCACAACACGTACGACATCGAGCTCGTTGGGCCCAACACGCTGACCGGCACTCTGTACTTGGCTGCATTGAAGGCCGCCGCCGAGCTGGCAAAAGTGTTGGGCGACACGGACGCGGACGATTACCTGAGGATCTTCGAGAGCGGCAGCAGGAGATACGACGAGCTGCTGTGGAACGGGGAATACTACATCCAGAAGCTGGAGAACAAGGACGATCCAAAGTATCAGTACGGAGAAGGCTGTCTCTCGGACCAGCTCATCGGGCAGTGGCTTGCGACCCAGTTGGGCTTGGCCTACGTGTTCCCGAGTGAGAGGGTGAGGAGGGCACTTCGCTCGATCTTCAAGTACAACTGGAGGAAGGATTTGTCTGACCATCACAATGTTCAGCGGGCCTACGCGCTGGGGAACGAGCCCGGGCTGCTGGTTTGTACCTGGCCGAGAGGGGGAAGGCCGCAGTTCCCGTTGCCGTACTGCGACGAGGTCTGGACCGGCATCGAATATCAGGTGGCGAGCCACATGATCTACGAGGGCATGGTCGAGGAAGGTCTTGAGATCGTGACGGGCGCCCGTAGCAGACACGACGGCGTAAAGAGGAACCCATGGAACGAGTTCGAGTGCGGCGACCACTACGTGCGGCCCATGTCGAGCTATTCCCTGCTGCTTGCGCTGAGTGGATTCCTGTACGATGTGCCATCTGCTTCTCTGACCTTCGCACCCGCTATCAACCAAGAGAGGTTCAAGGCCTTCTTCTCCTGCGGAACCGGTTGGGGACAGATCGGCCAGCGCGTGTCGAAGAAAGCAATGAAGGTCTCCGTCGACCTCAGGTACGGCGAGATGAAGGTCTCCGCCGTCCAGTTAAGATGGCCCAGCTCAGGACAGCGTAAGGCCGTCGAATGTCGAGCTTCGGTGGCTGGGAAGAAACTCGGTGTCAGCGTCGTGAAAAGCGCAGGCAAGTTGAAGGTCGTGTTCACCGATCAGATCGTCCTGCACCAGAAAGATACTCTCATGATAGAGATAATGAACCGCTGAAGAGCCCACCCCACCTTTCCAGCACTCGATGTTGTAGCCGCTGTCCGAGAACGAGAGGCCCGCTGAACTCCCATGTAGGCATGGATGCGGGAGGAGGTCTCTCCCGCTTGAGGAGGAACTGCGGGCAAATGCGTGACTAACGCGAGTTTGAGGCAGGAATGTCGGACCCGTGAACAGATATATTCTTGCGACCTTAGCATTCCGGATTGTGGTAATCGATTGAGATCATGCACAGTGGGCATAGCCATGCTCGGCGACGAAAGGGAGCCCGTGATGGCCAGGGTTACACCAAGATGCATGGAGATCGTCGAAAAGGCGGCCGAGATCATAAGAAAGAACGTCACCTACACGGACGGTTCATCCCCCAATGTTGTCACGGGTTCAAGGATCATAACGTCCATCAGAACATCAAGGGAGGTTGGCGAGGAGATCGCGAGGGCAAACGCAAAGATAATAGTGATGTTGTACTACATATGGGATTTCCCGTATTTGGCATGGCCGTTCGTAAATATGGTTGGCAAGGACAAGCCGATACTCAGTCTGTCGAACAACGAGGGACAATACCCCGGAAACGTGGGATTGCTGGCAACGGATGGTGCTCTGAGGCAGGCAGGCATCAGGACGCATAGGATAGTCGGTGACTTGGACAGCACAGAGGTTCAGAAGAAGGTCGCTGACTGGGTTAGAGCAGCTGAAGCGTACGTGTCGATCAGAGGACAGGTCTACGGAATGTACGGCGGTCATTCAATGGGCATGGAGACGGGTTACTTCCACCTCGTGCCAATACAGAAGACGTTTGGAGTGACAACGTATCAGATTGATCAGCTTCTGCTCGTCGAGAGAATGAAGGAGCTTGACGACAAGGAGGTTGAGAAGGGGTTCAGGTGGTTGAGCGAGATGCTGGGCGATAGGATAAAGTTTGATGGCAAGATGCTCACTCCCGAAACCCTCAAGACACAGATCAAGCTTTACCTGGCCATGAAGAAGGTCAACAACGAGTGGGGCTTCGATTTCTGTGGCATAAAGGGTCAGAGGGAACTCACAGAGCACGTCTGCATAACCGATGTATCCGAGATGCTCATGAACGATCCGTACGACTGGAACGGAGCAAAGGAACCGTTCGTATGCTCAACGGAGGCCGACTCGTTGGCAGCATTGACGATGCAGATACTCAAGTACGTAAGTGGTGGACTGCCGCCGCTGTTCGCAGACGTTCGACTGTACCATCCTGACATAGACGTATGGGACTTCTGCAACTCGGGAAACCATCCTAGCTGGTATGCAGCCAGGAGCAACGACCCCAAGGAGAACTTCAAGAAAGTGACCTTTCACCCGGCGCTGGAAATGTACTTCAAGGCCGGAGGGGCATCTGTTGAGTTCGATGCAGCACCCGGAGAGATGACCTTCGCGAGACTGGGCCTACTTGAAGAGAAGTTCTACATGGTGATGGCCAAGGGAACCGTCCTTGATCTGCCGGAGGACGAGAGGAAGAAGCTGAACAGCCAGACCAGTCCAACATGGCCTCATTTGCACGTCAGACTACCGTGCAACTTCGAAGAATTCCTGAACGTTTTCCCATGCAACCACATACTCGCAGTCCCTGGAGATCACGCCAATGAACTCACGTACTTCTGTGAAATCGCGGGTGTGAGGCCAGTGCCCTTGGGAGAGGGTGCTGACGAGCAACAAAAGCCGATATGGGAAAGAGTAGGGTAGAAACCTGCTATGAGCAGTCACTCCTTCCTCGCTTTCGATTTGGGAGCCGAAAGCGGCAGGGCCGTGGTCGGGACTCTAGACGACGGACGAATCAAGACAGAGGAAGCACACAGATTCGCAAACGTCCCGGTGAGGGTTGGCAATAGCATCTACTGGGACGCATTGAGGCTATGGAATGAAGTAAAACATGCCATCACCTTGGCGAAAGCCAAGTCCAGAGAACCACCTGCGGCAATAGGCGTTGATGCCTGGGGTGTCGACTTCGCGCTCATTGATAGGAGCGGAGAACTACTCGGGAACCCCCACCATTACAGGGACGGCAGAACAGAAGGCGTCATGGAAGAACTACTGCGAAAAGTCCCAAGAGAAGAAGTGTACTCTAGGACAGGAATCCAGTTCATTAGGATTAATACCTTATACCAGCTGTATTCCTTGGTTCTGAGCAAGTCGTCAGTGCTTGATTCAGCGTGCAAACTTCTCATGATGCCAGATCTGTTCAACTACTTCCTGTCAGGATCGGCAGAATCAGAGTTCACGGATGCAACCACAACTCAATTCTACAACCCAACGAAGGACAACTGGGACTATGAGTTGTTGAGGGAACTGAGCATCCCCACACATTTTCTACCCGAAGTCATAAAGCCCGGGACTCACGTGGGGGGAATCGCAGGGAGCTTGGCGACCGAACTAGGCGTCAGCAAGGATACCTCCATCGTCGCCCCGGCTTGTCATGACACTGCCTCCGCAGTTGCCGCCGCTCCGCTAGAGAGCAAGACATCAGCGTACATAAGCTCCGGTACCTGGTCCCTAGTCGGAGTCGAAGTTGAAGAACCAGTGATAAACAAGAAGTCCTTGGCCCGCAATTTCACAAACGAAGGAGGAGTTTTCCGGAAGTTCAGATTGCTGAGGAACGTCCAAGGTATGTGGCTTGTCCAAGAGTGCAAGCGTATCTGGGCTTTGCAGGGCAGGGACTTCTCCTACGACGAACTCACTAGACTAGCGAGCGAGGCGAGACCACTTGTCGCCCTGATAGATCCTGACGACCCGAGGTTCATTGCCCCCTCGAACATGATCGATGAAATCATGAGCTACTTGGAAGGAACAAGTCAAGACAAGCCAAGGAACGAAGCGGAGCTGGTGAGAATCATCCTTGAGAGCTTGGCATTCAAGTATGCGTTCGTTCTTGAGCAACTTGAGGACTTGACGGGGTCAAGCATCAATCAGGTCAACGTTGTTGGAGGAGGATCCAGAAACTCGTTACTGAACCAGTTGACAGCGAACTCCACGGGACTTGATGTCTTTGCTGGCCCAGTAGAGGCAACTTCGGTAGGGAATGTGTTAATGCAGGCAGTAGCCGTTGGACTCATTGGATCCCACGAAGAGCTAAGGTCGATCGTGAGGAATTCGTTTGAGCTCAGAAGGTTCGAACCCGACACCCATACTGAGGTTGAAGACGCATACAAGCGGTTCATTACACTGGTCGACAAGGACAGAGAACGCACCTGAGGCCTCGCGTGTGAGCCTGAGCATTCGCCAGTCTCCGCGGTGCTATATCGCCTGACATTTCGGGCAGATGTATGTTGCCGTGCTCCCGGTTCTGATCTTCTTTATGGTTGTCCCGCAAGTCGGGCAGGGCTTTCCCTCCTTGTATCCCACAAGGAACTCCTCCGATGTGAACCTCCCATTGCGACCGTGGAAGTCTCTCTCGTAAGCTAGCCCGCCGAGTTTGATGCTTCTATTCAAGGTGTCGAGAATCGCCTTGTATAGCGCACGTATTTCGCCATCGGAAAGAGTCGAGGTTCTCCGATCCGGGTGCAGCCCAGCACGGAAGAGGATGTCCTGGACGTAGACGTTTCCGATTCCCGCTATGTTCTTCTGGTCTATTAGCAATCTCTTTATCCCGATCTTCCTGCCAGTCAGCATCTCCTTGAGGTGATTCTCGGTGAATCCTTTGTCCACCGGCGAGATTCCAAGGCGAGATGTCAGCTTATGCTCGCCCAGAATTCCTTCCTTCACGAGGTGGACATAGCCGAACCACCAGAAACGTGCTGTGAATCCAGTTCCATCCCCGAAAACCATTCTGAAGTGATATCCCTGTTGGGGGTCTTGCTTCGAGGTAGAGCGGACCAGCTCTGCACCCATTCCCAAGTTGATGAGAATGAGATAGTCAGGTTTCAGTTTCACGAATATCCACTTCCCCTTACTCGACACATTGTCGATTGTCTTCCCTTTGACTGCTTCTGTGAGCTTCCTGGGCGAGACATTGAGGATCTTGGGCTGCCTGACTTCGACCTCAGCTATGCGTTTTCCAGCTATCTCTTTGTTCATCTGCCTAGCGATCACTGTGATCTCAGGCAGTTCCGGCATGCCGGGCGCTCGTGGTCAGAGGTAATAAGCGTGGTCAAGCAACGGGCGCCATGAAGCCATATGACCTTCAGGTCTCGAATGTCAGTAGCTGTGGGCTTGCTAGTCTGTGGTGGCTCTGCCGCGGCAGATCGCAGTGTGAAATCTATATACAAACCACTCGTCCTGAATGCGGCAAAGACTTGTGATGGTTACGCAAACCGACAAATACCTAGCCTTCATGGGACGCTGGCCCAAGCGCATCCCACACTGGGAGCACTGGTCCTGTCCTGATGCAGAGACCTATCTCACTGGCATTGACCACTACGAACATCCTCGCAAGTGCCGTCAGAAGATGGCTGAACTCTACCCCCAACTGGAACTCCCCATTCCGGACAGTGATGACCCGCTGCCCCGGCCGCGCCTAGAGATGAGTGGAGAGAGTTCGTACACTGACGAAAGGGGGCGCCGATACGTCCGCTGGGGAGACTCACTCACCAGCCAATGGAATTGGGGAGAACGCTTCAAGACGACGGAAGATGTGTTTGGTTTCTCGCCGTTGGAGCAGGGCGACTTCACTGACATTCCGGTTGTTGAGTCGCGAGACTATCGCGACGAGGAGGCGCTATACCGGGCCTACCGCGCAAACTACCCGGCTGATTGGGGAGACCGCGCACCTGAGGGATCCACCGCCTCAGTGAGCTTCTACAACACCATGTTCATGTGGCCGTTGCTCACCTTCGGCTGGAAACTATTCCTGCAGACGTGCTTAGACGAGCGCTTTGCCCGGATCATGGACGAGTTCGCGGAGATCAACCGACGAGTCTTTCGCGCATTTGCCCGGCTGCCAGTCAACTTCGTCGTCTGCCATGACGACATCGTCACATCCCGGGGGCCGGTCTGCTCCCCGACATGGATGCGACGCTACATCTTTCCCCGCTACGAGGAGTTCTGGAAGCTACTCAAGGCTGCAGGGAAGGAAGTCATCTTCATGTCCGACGGGTGCATGGACGCCTTTGTTGACGATGTCATGGCCCGTGGCGCCCGAGGAATCATAAGTGAACCGTACACCGACTACCGTACCATCGCCCGCAAATATCGAGATTGCTTCATTGCCGGTGAAGGAGACTGCCGCATTCTCTTCCGCAACAACCCGGCCGAGATAGAGACCATGGTGCGGCAGATGGTTGAAACGGCCAAGATGACAGGAGGCTACGTATTCTGCATCGGAAACCACATTCCCTGGAACACCCCACCGCAGGCGATCAAGTGCTACTTGGATCTCTGCGCCAGACTGGGCCAACGGTGAAGACAGGTCACTCTCAGGGAAGAGAATCAGATCATACGGAGAGACTCCTTAGGCATGTCTGGAATAGGCTGAACACGCCTCACATGCAGCCGAGAGTGCGCTGTAGGGACTGCCCGCCTTCTTTGCTGGCGACATATTCTCCGGCGTGTGTTCCAACATGCAACCCTGCTAATCCTCGTCGAGAAGCCTAGTCGTTGCTTGGAAACAGCTTCTCCTTGAGTTGCCTCCTCTTCTCCTCGTGAATCTCCTCGAGCTCGGCTCTCATCCTCGACACCTCTCCTTTTGTCAGAGGGAATCGGCTGAAGACGAGCAATCCTAGGAACAAGGCCAGAGGCGGGAACAAGGAGAGCGTGAGCTTAAGGCCGACTATCGCACTTGCTGGTTGAGCCGCAGCTATGTCAGGAATGAACCCGGTAGATGTTTGAACAACGAGCTGGGTCAGCGCTGTCAAGACTAAGGTCAGCCTAGATATGAAGGTCAGGATTCCACTGTACATCGCTTCGCGTCTCTTACCGGTCAGTACCTCATCGTAGTCTATTACCAAGCTCAAGAGTGGCTCCGACATCAAGGTCCCAGCGACGCCAAACCCCGCCGGAATCGAGAGGAGCATGAGCTGTGTAAGATCCGAGGCCATGAAAGTGGGAACAAGGCCTATGGCGAACACCGCAGTTGCGAGCAGAAAGGTGGTCTTCTCCCCGAGCTTCTTGTACATGAACCCCCAGAATGGCAGGCCCAACAGCACCGAAATGACTACGCCGATCATCGTGAGTCCGGTTTCCTCTATCTGCAAGCCCAGTACGAACCTGCCGTAGATCGGGAGGACCATAGTCAGCGTCCCAAAGGCATACTCAGTCATTATCAATAGAACGGCGGCGTAGAGGAAGGGCTTGTTCTTGAACGTGTTCGTGATGGAAGACACCAGACCAAGCGGCTTCTCTACGCTGTACTCCGCCTTCTCTTTGGATCCGACGATCGATATGTACAGAGTGGCAACGGAAATGACTCCTATGATCATGCCCATGCCAGGCCATCCGAACATTCCGACGAGGATGGGCGGGATCATCATGCCCGCCGCTGACGACAGAAAGGCTATGGCATCCTTCACCACTACGACATCAGCCCTTTCGGCGGTCGTCTCGTACATCTCGGCGTAGAGTGCGTTCCACGCGCCCAAGGCGAACGTGAATGCAGTGTCGTAGAGGCATATCATCAGTAGCCCGTACGCGAATATCTGAAAGGGGTCTTTGAATGGAACATACCATATCAGGAAGAACGTGATCCCGAGCGGAATGCCCCAAAGGAGTATGTGTGGGATTCTCCTTCCCCACCTCGTCCTAGTTCTGTCCATTATGTAACCCGCAAGGGGGTCGTTGATAGCATTCCAGACTGAGTAGATTATCCAGAGTAGTGTGAAGTATTCGATGCTGAGTCCCAGGACCAGTTCGTAATACATGAGGAAGTAGGATGCGATCGCATTGTAGGGCAGAGCGGAAGGAACCGCGCCAATCGAATAGGCCAGCTTTCTCAGCCAGGAGGACCCTCGTTTCTCTTTCTCCGGAGGAGTGCTCATATCAATCAGCCTTCTCCCGACGGAATCGTTCGCCAGTCCTGTTCACAGTTGGCTGCGAGCTCAGAGACACGCTTGTTCTCCCTTAGCACAAGATGGGCCCGTGTGGGAATTTAAGCGTGGCAAGTGCATGACTGAACGAGTAGCATGTTTCCTGAACAAGCCTTTCCCTTTTCTCGAGTAGCTTGCCCAAGAGTCAGGTGAGACCACAATGCTGCTGACCGACGACAGTTCTATCCGGAAGCCGCCATCTGAGTCCACTTCTCGGATAGTTCATCCCTAACTGGCTTGTAGACCTGCTGGAAGAATTCACTCTGAGAAAGCAAAACAGACTTTGGGTGCCTCTTGATTATCTCGAGCGCCTCTTCCCACGCCTGCCGGTACTTGCCACCGAATCGCAGCATGACTTGCTTGCTGTAGTCGTCCGGGGTCTGAGGCTCCCCACCTATCGCGTAGTAGAGATTGTCTCCCACCTTCGTCCTGTACGCGATCTCGTCTCCCAGCTGGGAAACCTCTTCCTTCGCTGTCCGCTTCCTGATGTATCGTCTTCCGACAACAGCGGCTGAGATTTTCAAAGTAGGTGGCTTCGCCCGTACAGCCCTGAAGCCTCTCTTTGCCGCCGCGTAGAATATCGCGCGGTTGAGGCCCCAGCTTTTGGACTCGTCCAATGAAAGTCCGCACATGTGGGCCCTGGCGGCCTGCAACACCGCCATGACCTGGAATCTGCCCACCTTCATGCTGACCATTTTCACATCCGAGATTGATGAACCTTACGCAATAAGCGACCGGGCGCACCCCAAGTAGCCGAAGAGACACACCACCTGAGCTACAGACACTGGCCTTTTGGCTTCTTGAGAGACTCAGCTGCTCTGACGCCCACCTAGCAAGATGGCGAACACCTAGCACTGCCTCCCACGAGAACCGGACTGAGTCCCGACGCAGCAGGTCACCGCTGAGGAAAGAAGCGAACAGCAGAGCGGATTGTCGAGAAGGTCAGCAACGTCTTGGGACTCGTGTACGACGCAACGGACAAATCACCCGTAACTACCGAGTATGAGCGAAAACTTTGGCTAAGAAGACTCGGTGATGATCTGGGAGACTAACAGTAGCACTCGCTAGAAATACTTTTATGCAAGTGCACAATAATCAGAAGATGAGTATAGCGTCTTGACGGAAAGAGGTAGAAGAACAAGAGTAAGTCTGCCGACGATGGGTCACAGAGGCTTTGATGAGGATGTCAGCGAGCACCTTGGACGATCTCCAACCTTCACCATAGTAAATCTAGAAACTAACGAGGTGAAAGTGCTCCCAAATACGAGCCAGCACATGGGTGGCTCGGGTTACCCGCCCCAAATCATCTCTGATGCAAACGTGGACGTGATGCTTTGTTCGGGTCTAGGACCCAAAGCGATAAAGATGTTCGAACAGCTCGGCATCGAAGTGTACGTAGGTGCACATGGGAAGGTGAGAGAAGCAATTCAAGCATGGCAGGCGAGTAAGCTTCAAGTAGCGACTGATGAGAATGCTTGTAAGATGCACAGGCATAGGGAATAGGCCGACCAATTCTATGAATTCTCATGAACCGAGGATGACGATATCCATAGCGAGCGGCAAAGGAGGAACGGGCAAGACGACGGTAGCTGTGAACATGGCACTGTCCTTAGAGAAGGATGTTCAGCTCCTAGACTGTGATGTGGAAGAGCCGAACGCTCACCTCTTCATTCGACCACGAATAGATGAAGCGAGACCTGTCTACTTACCTACGCCTAAAATCGATGAAAGACTCTGCGATCACTGTGGAAAATGCTCCGAGTTCTGCGAATTCCATGCCATCGCGGTAGTAGGGAACAAGGCGATGATCTTCTCAGAGCTCTGCCACGGTTGCGGTGGATGCGTTCTGGTCTGCCCGAAGAAGGCGATTGTCGAAGAGAATAGACAGGTAGGTATTGTCAAGAAAGGGGTAATGGGCAATATAGAACTTGTGTATGGAGAACTGAACGTGGGAGAACCGATGTCTGTTCCAGTGATACGTGAAGTGAAGATGAGTATTGACCCCAACAGGACAACTATAATCGATGCTCCTCCAGGAACCTCCTGTCCCGTCATTGAATCAATACACGGAACCGATTATTGTCTCCTCGTTTCTGAGCCCACACCGTTCGGGTTGCACGATCTGAAGCTGATGGTCGAAGTCCTAAAAGAAATTAAGATCCCGTTCGGCGTTGTTGTGAACCGTGCTGGAATCGGTGACAGGAAAATCTACGATTACTGTAGAGCGGAGAATATCCCGATCTTGCTTGAGATCCCATTTGATAGGAGGATCGCAGAGCTCTACTCTAGGGGAATACTTTTCACGACGGAGACTCCAGAGTGGAAGAACAGATTCCGCTCACTCTTATCAAACATAATGGAGAGAGTAGGTGCGCCAACTGCCTCTGGCTCTCGCAAGGGGTTCGTGAAGGAAACATGAAGCAGGTAACCATAGTGAGCGGGAAGGGAGGAACTGGCAAGACCACCATAACGGCCTCGTTCGCGGCACTCGCCCGGAGAGTCGTAGTGGCGGACTGCGATGTAGATGCAGCCGTCCTCCATTTGCTCCTAGACCCGCAAGTGATATCGGAACAGGAGTTCAAGGGTTCCAAACTGGCGTCAATCGACACGGTAAGATGCGTAGAGTGTGGGCTTTGTCAGAGAGCCTGTAGATTCGGTGCGATAAAAGGCCTTGAGATTGACCCCGTGCTCTGCGAGGGTTGTGGAGTGTGCGCTCACGTCTGCCCGGTGGGCGCGATAAGCCTGAGAGAGAGGATTGCAGGTCGTCTCTTTATTTCCGAAACTAGATTCGGCCCTATGTCCCATGCTAGGCTGTATGCCGCCGAGGCGAACTCAGGCAAGCTTGTAGCCCTTGTTAGGCATGAAGCAAGGCGGTTGGCGGATAGGGAAGGCCTGGATATCATATTGGCAGACGGCCCGCCCGGCATCGGGTGCCCCGTGATTGCCTCGCTCACAGGGGTTGACATAGCTATCATCGTCACCGAGCCAACGATGTCGGGGTTCCATGATCTCAGAAGGATTCTTAGTCTGGCGCGCCACTTCAAAACTACCTCCTCTGTTATAGTTAACATGTGGGATATCAACCAAGAAAATACTAGGAGGATATCTCAGTTCTGCGAGCAAGAAGGCACAAAGGTCCTTGCCAGAATACCCTTTGACCCCAAGGTTACGGAAGCGATGGTCGCAGGGAAGTCCGTGGTCGAGTACTCTCCCGATAGCACGGCTTCTGCAGAGATTCGTGTGGCTTGGGATGGAGCTAGAGACCTCTTGGGAGTTGGCTCAGGTCGCCGAGAATGAGGGGTGCTTCCGACATGGGGAGAACATCGACAGTCTATGGCCCAGTTCTCTCGTGGCGCCTAGGTCGCTCGTTAGGCATAGATGTGTTACCGCCGCCCAAGACCTGCACGTTTGACTGTGTCTACTGTCAGTTGGGTAGGACTGTTCGAAAGGTTTCGGGGTTAGTCCAAGCGCAAGTTGGTAAGAAGGAAGTGTTAGAAGACCTAGGGAAAGCCCTAGCCCTTCTAAATCCCAGTTCGATAGACTACGTTACGTTCTCAGGAAGCGGAGAGCCCACATTAATCCCCGAATTGGGTGAGATAATTGAGGGAGTTAGAAGTCTCATCGAAAAGCCTATCGCCGTATTGACGAATTCCTCGCTAGTCAACCTAGCGGAAGTCAGAAGGAACCTCGTGGCTGCGGACCTCGTCGTTGCCAAGCTGGATGCTCCCGATCAACCCGCGCTTGAAGCCATAAACCGTCCCGCAGAAGGAATCCTGCACGAGGACATCGTCGAAGGTCTGATGAGACTCCGAAACGAAGTTCGCGGCAAGCTCGCCCTGCAAATCATGTTCTTCGAGTCTAGGGTAGGGGGGCTAACAAATGTGAACGAAGAAATGATCGGGAATCTGACTAGACTGACCGAGCTGATTGAGCCGGACGAGGTACAGATCAATACTCCTACAAGGCCTCCTTCTGAGGGTTATGTTCTAGCCCTTCGACCCAATCTTATCCAAGCGATCGCCGAGAGGTTCAGTGCTTCGGCTAGGCAGTCAAAGGTCGTTTCAAGGTACGACAAGAAGGCTGGCGACACGCCAAAGAGAATTGGACATGAGGACGTGGAGTCGGAAGTTCTCGGTTTGATAGGACGGAGATCCTGCAGGGCGTCCGATATAGCTGCAAGTTTGAACCTCTCAACAGAGGTCGTAATGGAAGTTCTGAATGACCTAAAGATTCAAGGGAGAGTGTCAGAAATAAAGTACGCTGGAGAAGAATATTACAGAAGTCCATAGAGCACTGCCAAATGGAAGCGTTTTTTAACTGGAACAGCTGATGAGGTGGAGGCGACCCAGATGAATGTTGGGAAATTAGACGTCGTTGTAGTAGGTGGCGGCGCAGGGGGCTACACAGCAGCCTTAACAGTGAGACAGGCACATCCGGACACTTCGGTACTCTTGATACGGCAAGAGGAATTAGCTTTGATCCCATGTGCCATACCATACCTGTGCGCTACCATTGAGTCCTGTAATAGAAACCTCCTTCCAGATGCTTCTCTGAAGAACGCGGGGGTAGATATTCTAGTAGATGAGGTTTCAGACCTAGACCTAAACGGCAACATTGTTTCGACAACCAACGGCAAGAAGATAGGTTATCGCAAGCTCATTCTGGCCACTGGATCGACTCCAGTGGTGCCGCGTGGCCTCGAAGGAGCTCAACTTGAAGGTGTCCACACCGTTAGAAAGAGCTTCGCGATGATGGAGAAACTTCAGAGTGCTGTTCGACAAGCTGCCAGAATAGTAATCATAGGCGGGGGATTCATAGGTGCCGAATTTGCCGATGATATAGCCAATATGCACAAGGACGTAACTATAGTGGAGCTCCTCCCACGCTGTCTTATGTTGAACTTTGACGAGGAATTTGCTTTGGATGTCGAGGAGAAATTGAAGTCCAAAAGCATAAAACTGATCACAAATGCTCGCGTGGTCCGTCTTCTCGGAGACGGTAAGATTGAGGCAGTGGAGCTGGCCGATGGCAGGAAGCTAGATGCAGACGTGGTCATAATATCCGCGGGAAGTAGACCTGAAGTTGAGCTCGCAAGGAAGGCCGGTCTAAGGATAGGCGAGACGGGTGGAGTAATCGTAGATGAATACATGCGGACGAGTCACTCAGATGTGCTGGCGGTCGGGGACTGCGCTGAGAAGAGAAGCTTCTTCACAGGTAAACCGGTATCCTTGATGTTGGCTTCGATAGCGAGCCAGGAAGCGAGGGTGGCTAGCTTGAACCTCTTCGGTATAAAGGTTTCAAGGGCTGTTACAGGTGTGGTAGGCGTGTTCATGACATACATCGCGGGCAAGGCTTTCGGAGCAGCTGGTCTAACGGAAAGCGCCGCCAAGAAGGATGGGTTTCAAGTTGAAACCTCTAGTGCCAAGGTCCCGAATAGGCACCCGGGAATACTGCCCGGAGCACAAGAGATAAACCTCAAACTGATTTTCGGTAAAGACTCGAGTCTTTTGCTCGGAGCTGAGGTTAGTGGCGGCAATGACGTAGCGGAACTGATGAATTTTCTGGGCCTAGCCATCCAAAGACATGTGACCGTGAACGACTTGTGTACACTTCAATATGGGACCCAACCCTTCCTGACAGCTTCTCCAGTAGTTTACCCGCCCGTCTCGGCGGCTCTGAAATCTATCACGTCAAAGTAGTCAACTCTGCTTGGATTGCCTTCTCAACAAGGGCCTCCTCTAAACTTAGCCTGCTACAAGGCCCGAAAATTGACTAGATAGAAGACGCAGAGGACAGAACGGACTTAAGGGTTGACCTGAGTTGGCTATGCACCCCTAGAAGACCATCTCGCCACTTCGTTGAAACCGTTAAGAAGTAAGGCCACAAATAACAAGAGTCATACCCTAATTGTATCTCCGGTCCCTAGTCGTCTGCATCTTTTCTTGAAGGTTTCGGTTAGCCGCTGTATGGCTTTCGACCCAGTGCAGTGACATGGATAAATGAAACGCGGATCAATTTCTGCTAAGTCGTCTATGGTCGCTTTGATCCTCTCCTCCCTAGAATCAACCAAGTGAAACCCTCCCACCACAGCGTGAATCCTTTTCACCCCCATCAACTTTTGTGCGTGTCTTATAGTATTTATGATCCCTGCATGGGCACAACCGGATATGACTACTATGCCTTCGTCTCCGAGATTCAGTATCAAAGCTTGATCGTCCGGCATAGTCTCTTCTAAGAACTCATCATTTTCTACGGCCCAGAAACCCTGGGGCCTTTCATAGGGCGTAACCCGTTCTATGTGGCCTGTCGTTGCGACGCCCTTTATGATCCTGATGGGATTCTTAGCTAAGAGGAGGATCCCTCCGAATGATTCTAGCTCTTGAGGTTTAGAGGGCGGTCCTATGTATCTCAGACTGGGGGTGAGTTTGAATTTCGGATTGAATATGTCTGGGTGAGCTATGATGGGGACACTTTTGCTCATCTCCTTTAGGATTCCAAGCAAGCCACCCGTATGATCATAGTGGCCATGACTCAGGAATATCGCATCGATCTTCTCCGGTCTCATGCCCAAAATCTCCATGTTGCGCAATAGAGTATCTGAAGATGGACCAGCGTCCATCAAGATCGAAAACTTGGGTCTGGTCACTTCCACGAGGATGGACAGCCCGTGCTTAGCTTCCAGTCCCCGAGCCTTCTTACTTGCGCTTAATGAGTCTTCAATGAGAACTGTCAGCTTGAATCTTTTCATAGCCACCGTCCCCCTTCTTGAGCCGTTGAGCTACTGCCCGATTGAAGATGACCGAAGCAATCTTCGGTCTCCGGAGATCTTACCAGCGCCTCATCCTTATGGGCCAAACTCTTTTCGACCGGCGCAAAGGGAGAATGATAAGCATCTATCGTAGGACGAAGACCCTTCTTCCGGCACATTCTCCGTAGTGAAGAATTGGGCAGGTGGAGCAATCGTCATTTCTTCTCAAGAAACTCCTCGATCTTGTCAACTACAGTCATGAATGCCTTTGCCGCTGGGGTATCCGGGTGCTCGACTATGAATGGCAACCCCCGATCAGAATCTTCGCATATGCGTGGGTCTAGCGGTATTTTTCCAAGGAAAGGGACCCCCAGGTCGTTCGATATTTTCTCTCCTCCGCCTGCCATGAAGATACTCGTTTCAGCGCCGCATTTCGGGCATGCAAATCCGCTCATGTTCTCCAACACGCCTATGAGTGGCGCGTTCAATTTCTGGGTGAATGTGACGGCCTTCCTCACAACTAGCTGGGATACTTCCGATGGAATTGTGACAATGACGACACCGTCTAAGTCTGGTATGAGCTGCAATATGCTAAGCGCTTCATCGCCGGTGCCTGGCGGAAGGTCAATAATGAGATAGTCCAAGTCGCCCCAAACAACATCCGCCAGAAATTGCCTAATCGCTGCAGACCTAAGGGGACCACGCCAAATGACGGGTGTTTCATCGCTTTCGAGAAAGAAGTCTATCGATACGACCTTTATCCCCAAGGGCCCGGTGGCTGGGAAGATGCCCGGTGGCCCTCCGTCCAATCCCTTTTTCCTTGAGCCGAGCATCTTTGGTATGCTCGGACCGGTTATGTCCGCGTCTAGGATGCCCACCCGACTATTATGTCCCTTCCGTGCCAGTGCCATTGCCAAGTTCGCGGCGACGGTGCTCTTGCCCACCCCGCCCTTTCCGCTGAGTATAGCTATCTTGTGGTTGACCTTGCGCATCCAGTCATGTATGCGTCTCTCCTGCTCTTCGAGCTCCTTTTTCCTGTCATCCATGCTCAGGTCATCACTTCACTGCTATGGATGGACGCCGCGCCTTGAAAAGCCTAATCCTAGGCATCTTAGGGATTCTCACCATCATTCTCCACAGACCTCTCAGAAACAAGGGGTGCAAAAACACAAAGTAGGGATTCAATGGCGCGCACTTAGAACGGGAACTAGAGCCTCGAACACTACTCATTTTTCTGGAGATCCCTCGACCTACATAGTTCTGAAAGTCTCCGAGCTAGTTCTCTTGCGTCCTTCATAGCTCTTTCGTCCGTCAATACTTCACCCTTCTCATAGGCTATTCCAGAAACTCCGCGGTGTCCCACTATCATTTCATGCTTGATCATGAAAGCATGTATCGCTGTCAGGGCCGATTCGAGTCCATATCCCCTCCCGACGACGATGCCTCCCCCCATCTTATCTCTGAGTTTTCCCCTTATGCACCATGTTCTGTCCATGAAGATTTTGACCTGACCGCTTACGTTGTTGAAGTGAACAGGGCTACCTATGATCATCACATCAGAACTCTCAAGTTCCGGAATTATCGTCTCGGTCATATCATCTTCAATAGGGCACTCGTGACTTTCGATGCAAAGCCCGCACGAAGTACAAGGCTTCAACTCGTACTTACACAAGAGTATTTTCTCGGTTTCGAAGTATTTCTCATCAAACACGCTAAGAGCAGTGTCAAGCAAGATCTCGGTATTTCCTTTCGCACGGGGCGATCCACAAATCCCTACAACCTTGAACAACCTACACAGTTACCTCATGCCGCCCCCGACGAGGATTTTGGTCAACTAATGCGAGGAACCAGCCTTTGAACACGCTTCAGTCAACCTGAGATCCAGCGACTTCTATGGCTTCATTCACCGGGGTACCCGGCTTCACGGTTACCTTTGCCATCTTACGGTCTTCGATTAGTGCTGACGCACCAGGGCCGAATTCACCTGCTATGATGACATCCACGTTCATATCCGCTAAGGTCTTCACCAAGATAGGACCAGCACCGAATCTATAAGATGCAGCTGGGTTTTGAAGCACCCGCATATCTTTCACCTCCCCGTCCATCGTATCGACGATTGTGACCGTTTTCGTCCTGCCGAATTCTTCCGATACTTCGTCCTCTAAGCCTTTCTCGCCCTTCGTCGAAACAGCCATCTTAAGCTTCCTCAGCTGTCGTCACCATCCTCTCGTGATCGAATGGTCCTATTGACCAAAACCTTTGAGCTCTTCAAGCCTCTTCTTTATCAGATTCAGCTGCTGTTGCAGCATGTCCATCTGACTCTCTAGCATTGAGATCTCTTGCTCTCTCGACAGGGGCGGAGCTTGCATATCCGGACTTGCGGGGGTTTGATAGTAAGGCGTTGACGAGAAGCGCCCCATGCCTCTACCCCTGCCCATTCCCATTCCGAATCCACGTCCCATGCCTGGACCCATCCCAGAGCCTGCCGGACCAGGTGTTGCGGCCTCCCGAAATTGACCCCCTTTGAACTTTTCAACCGCCTCCCTGACCGTTCCAGAAGCACCAGTTAGGATCTTGGTCCCTGCGGAAGATAATACTTGATACGCGTTCGGACCAACATTCCCCGTTATCACTGCTTGAGCTCCCTTCTCTACTATTGCCTGCGCTGCTTGAATGCCTGCACCGCTCATCGAACCGGCACTCGCGTTCTGGACGGCTTCGAATGCCATCGTATCCGTGTCGACGAGCACGAAGTATTGGCATCGGCCGAACCTCGGGTCGATTTGAGCCTCTAAATTCCCATTCGTCGCAGATACCGCTACCTTCATCTTTGGTCCCTATTTCTTGAGTTCCTCTAGCCGTTTCCTGATCGTCTCTAGCTCTTGCTCCAGTGCTTTAGCCTCGTCCTGCAACATCGCTATCTCATCCTCCTTCGATATCGGAGGCGCCCAGTATGGAGCTGTTGATCCATACATGCCAGTCCACCACCATCTTGGGAGCCAAGGAAATCGTCTGCACCTACCCCAACCCCAGTACGGGTATGCATAAGGACCTGCAAACCAGCCCCACGGACCCATCCCGTATGGCAAGCGCGCTCACCTCTTTCAGTCCGAGGATTTCTCTTCCCGGAGCTTTTTCAGCTCCTCGATCCTCGCCTCCACGCCCCTTACTTCTTCGTCCAGATGTCTCCTATAGTCTTCCAAAGAAGATAGTTCCTCCTCCGGTGAGGATTCAGCATCGGGCATTGGTGAATATCCATATGGTGGGGAGTGGAACTGAGATCCCTGAGTCGAGGGACTCTTCTTCAACCCTTCCAACCTTTTCCTTGTTGCGTCGAGCTGCGATTCGATGGCTTTCGACTGCTCTTCCAACATCCGAATTTCATCCTCCTTGCTCATGGGAGCGCCAGTGACAGAAGGGGATACCGGAGTTGCACCCTTTGTTGCAATGTACTGTCGATACTGTGGCAATAAGCCACTTGACATGATCCATTCCGCTGTTGGTGGGAGGCCTGTTGAGGATCTGTCCACCCATCCCGGCGAATACCCTAACCTCATCCAGCCCGGCAGACCTGTTAGGTAATACATTCTCCTCCATCGGTAACCCATGTCTATCACCACCAATGACGGTATGAATACATGCCAGACCGGCAGGGAATAGCGAAGGGCTGATACGCACCCATGAATCCGGCGGGCCCATAGGAATTGAAAAACGAACCTCGCATCCCTCTTCCGAACCACCCAGGTCTATTCCAAGGAGGCAAGTAGCTGAACGGTCCTCTTCCAGACCATTGACCCATCTGTCCTCTCCATCCCATTTTGTTCTCGCCATTTATGTGCACTTGAACATAAATATAAACCTTTCGCAAACTCAAAGGTCAGATGATGCAATGAAGTCGAAGCTTCACCACCAAGCGCTTCTATGGGGGGTACGCACCATAAGTTATGACCAACTCCCTTCCCTCTGTGAGCATCGTAGCTACTTTCCTTCGCGCACTATGTAAGCACCTCCATACCGTGCCTCTAGAAACTCTCATCTTCACCGCGGCCTCCTCTTGAAGCAACCCTTCATAGTCGACCAGGCGAAGCGCCTCCAGCTCATCGGGGTTCATCATCACTGGTTCTTTAAGCAGGGGGAGAGGATTGCCTTCAGGTGAAGCTGGCAGGAAGTGACTGACCTTCGGTATTCCTCTGATCATCCTAGGTTTCATCGGTCGCCCTAGACCCCCACCAAGCCTCCATCGCCAACCGCGACCTGACATCTCTCTAGATTTGTGTGCAGGGACACAGATATATTGGTTATGACTCGCCGCGGTTCATGCATGACCTTGCCCACCTTAGAAGCCGGGCCATACTCTTGGTCATGAGAGAGCAGGGTGGAAAGCCGACAGGAGCAATTCACGCTTCAGTAAGAGAGCCGAGGGCTCCGTATGATGATTCCGGACCGCGGAAGCAATTCACGTTCCATCGAGTTATCTTTCAAGAACATTGCTGAAGACTCATGGCTAGGCAGAGGAAAAGACCTTGGCGATGAGCCTATGACCATGATCGCAGGTTCGTCTACGTCCGCTATGAACAAGGCCTCATCCATAGAGAATGGATGCAAAAAGGGGGGTCCATCGGACATCGTCGCGGATAAGAAGACAAAGAGAATCGCTGGCTTCGGGGTTGCGAGCGATAATACGGGGGGGATAAGAAGTCCATACCTCTTGTGAAGTGGGGTAAGTAAGAGGGGAGAGGGTTACGAAGCCTTGAAGGAGCTCAGGGAGCGTGGGGAGGAGATATATGTCTAGCTACTCTCCGGAGCTGCCGAGAAACAACCCAAAGGTGGGTATCGCCATGAATGCCGCAGAGGCTGTGGGCCTGCACAACAGGTTTGGGAACACAATGCGAGTCAAGATCGCAAGCAGGAGAATTTCCACCGTTACCATCAATCTCTTGCTTTGCAGATCCTCAGTATTTGTCGCTTCGCTTCAACGAGATCATCGCTGACTTCAACTTGCAAGCCCCCGTCTTTCAGAGCCTTTAGGAGTTCCATAAGGGGTGGAGGTTCGAGGTTTGCCTTTCTTAATACCTCCGGTTGTCGGAACAGCTCCAAGGGCGTCCCCCTGAATATTATGGCACCATCAGAGATAACATACACCGTGTCAGCGACTCTCGGTACCAGATCTACCTCGTGGGTGGTTACGACCATAGCTATGTTCCGTTCCTTGTTAAGCCTGTTGAGAAGCTCTATGATCTCCGTCCTTGATCTTGCGTCGAGACCAGCCATGGCCTCGTCCAGTACCAGGAGTCTTGGATGGGTTACTAGAGCCCCAGCTATGGCCACCTTCCTTTTCTCCCCGCCGCTCAAGTAATGGGGCACCCGGTTTGCGAGATGTTGAATGCCAAGTTCTTTGATAATACCATCAACCATATCTTTTACTTCTTCTGGCCTGTGGCCATAATTCAAAGGGGAAAAGGCAATGTCATCCCACACCGTTGGCCCAATAATCTGTTCATCTACGTCCTGAAATACCATCGCCACTTTGCCATGAAGAGCGCCTTTCGCGGGAGGCCCTCCGAAGACCGTCACCTCTCCTTTCGTCGGTTGAAGTATTCCTACGATGTGCAACAGCATGGTCGTCTTTCCCGAACCGTTTGCTCCCAATACTGCAACCCTCTCGCCTTCATGGATGACAAAGGAGAGACCGCAAATGGAAACCTCAGTGGCATCGGGGTACCTGTGGTTGATACAGTTCACCCTAACGATTTCCTTCATATGATGACGCCCCATTCCCTGAGAAACAGGAAAACAACCAATGTCGCGAAAAAGCAGGATGCAAATGCAAAAGGTACCAAATCATTCCTACTCAGTCTTCTCCGGAGCTTTCTATGGCACAATATTCTTCCGCTGTATCCTCGGACTTTCATGGCGGAGTATACGTTTTCGCTCATTTCAAAGGAGACGACAAAAATCGAGCCCACGAAACTCGCTAGACTGGCAACCTTTTTTTCCCAGCCACCCGTCAACCCTCCTCTGACCTTCATAGCTACAAGCCTCTTGTCAACCTGATCTACGAGCAAGAAGAAGAAACGGTAAGTAAGAAAGGCTATGTTCCCGAGAGTCTGGGAAAGCGTGCCAATGATGGAGAAAAGCTCAGGATAAGGTGTAGTGCTAACTAGAAGCAGGATGATTAGAGCCGAGTTCATTGCCTTGAACAGGGTCACGATAGGGAGGATAAACGAGTAAGGCAGTTGGCTTAGTGCGAATAGGGACGCAAAGAAGACGGGGTAAAGTGCCCACTCAAGCATTCTAAGGAGGGGCAGCCTTGCCAATGCCATGAACATCAAAACCAGAAGAAACTCAATCATCAATGCTGGGGCTGAATTCGTAAATGCGGTTATTCCAAAGGCTAGCGCGATACCTATGAGCTTGCTCAGAGGCGATGCTCTATGCATGGGGCTATTCAAGTTGTTGGCGTAATGATCTATGAGGTATATGGCGCTCGTGCAAGTCACCCGGGAATCAAAGTTGGCCTGACTTTTCTCACATACGTCACTATGAGGGAGGTAACTATGGCCTCTACGACCGCCCCGATCAAGGCCATGGGAGCTACGAGTGCAACAAAGACCGCTATCGACATCTGGGGTTCTTCGCCTCCTTCATGTATTGCTTCCGCTGGATTGATCCCCGAAGCCGCAACTATGCCTATGACCAGAACTGTTGAAAGCGCCAAGGCTGTGAATGTGGAAACGCCGGTAGCCGCTGTAAACTTCCACTTTTTCTGTTTGAGTACACCCTGAAGCACCAAGAAAACATACAGGCCTGTCACTGATTCAAACCATGTAACCATTGTGTTGAGACCGACTACGGTTATTCCCCCGTGGCCGAAAGTTGCCAATACAAGGTTTGTGACAAAGTCTGAAATAAGCGCCCACCAAGGCCCGAGGATAATCCCAGCCAGAGCGGTAAGGTTGATGTGATACGGAACTCCCAGAGGAATAGACATCACCACGAGCATTACGGCCGACATGGCTGCCGCATGAATCCCGCGCCTTTCATCTCCGCGCACCTTCTTGACAGCAATGGACAGAAAGACTGCCACTGTAATGTACCCTGCAGCCCATAGCCAAACTGGAAGAATGCCATCGGGAACATGTATATGCAACTTTCTTCACCTTCCTCCATCATTCACCGGGTCCCCACAAACCCCCTATCGCCGAAGATGGTCTTATTGCAGGGACATGTTTTGGGATGTCCGTAGACCCGGGAAATATCGTCAATGAGTTTCTTTGAAACATAGCAGTTCAATCTTGAAGCCTCGCAGCAGGCACTTCGAACATCATAACCTAGGGCACTCACGAATAGGACCTCCAAAAGCCTGTGCTTTCTCAGGAGTTTTCGGCCTTCGGCGATACCCTCTTTCGTCAGCTCAATCCCGTGGTAACGGGTGTATTTGAGCAAACCCTTTTCGGCTAACTTCTGGAACATCTCAGTCACAGTGGCTGGCCGAACTCCAAAAGCGTTGGCCAAAACCGTTGTTTTGACCCGGCTGGACTCCTCGTATTGATTCCGATACATGAATACCAAGTACTTCCCTTCGTTTTCGGTTAGCCTTGATTCGGCGCTCGAGGAGTTCATATCATGGGGGGAATTTAGGTCTAACCTAAAAATCTTTCGGTGTCGTCCAGCTATAGGTTAGCTTCATCGGCGGCGAGCGGGAAGACCCCACCCGAGAAGGCTTGATAGGCATCGGTGCCCGGGCTCCAAGCCGATGTCTCTTCCCACTGTCAGATGGAAGTGCCCGTGAGGTTGTATGCCATTTCGCTTTCCTCTGTACTTCATCGTCACAACAAAAAGCCAAGGCCTTCAAAGCTGGCGGTTTCCCGCGGACTGCACGGAATCCTCTTTTGGCTGCAGCATAGAATATCGTGCGGTTGATGCCCCAGCTCTTGGATCCCTTCATCGGGAGCCCGCATACGTTGGCTCTGGCAGCTTGTAGGACGGCCATTACCTGAAACCTGCCGACCCTCATGTCGGTCATCTCTGGTAGGCGTCAGGCCAACCGAATCTTCACGAGGGGCTCCGAGACCAGGTGTGTACAACTCAGGGAATGTGTCTCCTTAGCTACTCGGGGTGCGCTTGGTCACGTATTGCAGAAGGTTCATCAGTCTTGGACGTGGGTAAGATGGCAGGCACCCAGCACTGGCTCCCGCGAGGACCGGACTGAACTCCGATGCTGCAGGTGACCGCAGCGGCAAGAAGCGAATAGTCTATATCGAGAGAGGATATTTAAATACTTGCGCAATTATCTAACTATATGGCTTCGCCTTCTGTGTCCAAGCCAAGGCTAGAGTTGCTGACGCTGTTGTCGAAGGAACAGAGAACCCCGTCTGAGTTGTCAAGGTTGCTCCGCAGGTCTCTGCCCACCATCAGCAGGCACTTGGCGTACCTAGAGAGCTTCGGGTTGGTGAAGAGAATCGGAGAGGAAAAAGGCAGAACTCGACCCTACGCCAAGTATGCGCTTGAAGAGACGATATTGACGCTCAAGGTAATGGAGGGCGACGTAGGAATATTGAAGCTCCCCGTGAGCGAGGAAGTGAGGGTCCAGTTCAGGATATGGTCCATTCCTCAACGGGTCTTCCACTACTACGTTGAGAGGTTCGTGTGGCAGATCCAGGACTTCATGCCGAGCATAGCCGCGATAGCAGTCCATGGTTCGGTTGCTAGGGGCGATGCTAGAGAGGACTCAGACATAGACCTCTTGATTCTGGCGAATGAAGACATCGTGAAGATCAGAAAGAGCTGTGAAGCCGTGGTCATTAAGAAACCCAGAGAGGGACCGAGGATGGTGATGGCCCAAGTGTTCGAGCCGGACGGGTTCAGGCGAGCCCTGAGGGCTGGATCCAAGTTTGCCCGTGAGGTCGTCAAGACCATGTTGCCCATTTACGATCCTAACAGAGTCCTAGCGACATTGAGGACGACCTAACATGGCCGAGCAACAGGCCAAGGCGTACTTGGACGAAGCGGAGTTGACAATTGAGTCCGCAGAGGCCATATACGAAAGGGCGAAGAGAACGGGGAAGCAACTTTGGTCCAAGGTCGTCAAGGAGGCCTATAATGGTACGGAGAACTGCGTCGTGGCTACCTTGGCCAAAGAACAGGCGGAGATTCCGAGATACCACCCTGCAGGGACGGCAACCTTCATTTCTCAGTTCAAGCTCGGAGGGACAGAATGGAGAAAGTATTGTCGCTTGCAGGTGCTTTCGAAGAACCATCCCAGAATGTCTGCGGATTCTGTCGACTAATCTTTGCTCACATTGTGGTAGGTTCGGGGAGTTGGTGCTCATCATTGCTGAGCGCTTAAATACCCGACTGAGCACTAGATTCCAGTCAACCCGTGTCCCCAGCAGTCCCAAACCTGTTCGCTCCGAAGTCCTCCAGAGTAGTGAGAGCACTCCTCGTGAACGCCGGAAGGAAATGGAGCGAGAGGGAGATAGCCAAGACCACAGGAGTATCAACGGGAACGGCGCATTACGTGTGCACGAGATTGCTAGAGTTCAGGTATCTGGCCAGAGATGAGAACAACCGGATTACTCTGATAGATCCCTTGAGACTGCTAAACAGATGGGCAGCTTACCACCAATTCGATATCGCAAACAGCTTCCTACAGTATCATACATTTGAAAGAGAGATCGAGAAAGTCACGCAAGAGATCGCAAGGATCGACCTAGAATATGCTGCCACTGTTTTAACGGGGGCTTGGCTCGTAGCACCTTACGTTCGCCCAGTTGACCTCTATTTCTATTCACGGGATGAAGACACGGCAAGAAGGATCGCGACAAAGATGGAGCTGAGGCCTATACCCAAGGGCGGGAACATTAGGTTCGTTATCCCGTACGACCAAGGTGTCTTCTATGGAAGCCAGATATTGAAAGGAGTCAAGGTCGTGTCAAACGTCCAACTCTATGTCGATCTGTACAACTTCTCCGCTAGAGGTGAGGAGGCAGCTTCGCGCTTGTTGCAGGTCATTCTGGAGGAGTGGCAGGCAAGAAGGAGATCAAGTCAACATGTATGACCCCGATATCACCGTAACGTCTAAGGGCGCTCTGGCCCAAATCTGCAGGGCTCTCAGTCCGTACAAGAATGACGTTGTCCTAGCTGGGGGATGGGTGCCCTATTTTCTGACCAGGGGGTTCTTTGACCATTGTGGATCTGTAGACATTGACTTAGTGCTGAAGCCCGCAATCGCTGAGCGATACGAGAGGATAGAGGAGATCATAAGGGGACTGGGCTATCAGCCACTAGAGAACATGTTCTCTTTCGGAAGATTCATACGCTCCTCAAGATCAGGAAAGGATCACTGGATAAAGGTGGATTTCCTAACCGAGCCTGAAGATGCGAGGAGCCTTCTTGCGGCCGGCGGGCTACCCTTCCATGAAGTTCAGGAAGATCTGAGAATGGCGACCTTCCTTGAGGAACTAGATTTCAACAAGTAGCTGACTTCGGAGTTCTTGCGGAGAATCTCGCCATTGATCGGACGATTAGAGCAAGACGATACTGCCTCATTTGAGGTAGCCCATTTCAGTAGGTGATAGAGCTCGTTCCGAAGGTGCCCGCTCCGATGTGAAACACCAGACCTCAAGCTTCCCGACCTAGCTAGTAGGATTCCTTTCTCGTGCATCGTGGTCTGGCAAGGTACTCTCCACGTTGCGGATCGCGTCGAAGGCGTATCCGCCCAGGCCGACCAATACTCCCAAGACTCCGGTGATGACAAACATGAGTGACATGCCCGCTCCAGGACCTGTCCCGACAAGCCCGCCAAGCAGCGAAGCGAAGAAGCCACCCGGCACCATGGCAGGCTCAAACACGTAGTCAGCCAATAGGCCGCCCAGAAGCATGGAAATGGGGCCAGAGATCTGCGCTATCAGCAAGCGTGCGGAGAACACGCGACCCTGAATGTCGGGTGCAACCTTGGCCTGCCAGATCGCCTGACTGGCGCCGTTTGCCATGGGTATCATGAACAAGCCCATGAACGCCGTCAAGCTCCAGACGTAGACCTCTCTACCCAGACCGAACAGCGACACGCACAGGCTGGAAGCCGCTATTCCCATCAATACCCCGTCCACCTTCCGCTTGGGACCACCCCACACCGTGAGCAGAAGTCCGCCAACCAAGCCGCCGAGACCTGAGAGCGACTGCACAATTCCCAGTATCACATTGTCGTTGTTGGTTCGCGCGAGTATTAGGGGTGTGCTCAACGTGCTGGTGAGGGTGAGCATCAAGTTGGTTGCCAAGAAAACGAGGAGCAGGCCCAGCAAGCTAGGCCGCTCGTAGATGTAGCGGAATCCGTAGACAGACTCCTTCAGTAGGCTGCCCCTGCTCTTGCGCCCCTCATCAGAAGCGGGTGGGTTTGGGATGCTCACTGAGAGCACCACGGCAACGGCGGTCAAGCAGGTCACGATGTCTACGACCATCACACCGGAGAGCCCAACGGACCCCAGCAAGACAGCGCCGAACACGGGTGCAAAGACGCCCGATGCGGACTGCGCCATCGAGATCATTCCGCTTGCTCGCGTGTATTGCTCCTTCGGCAATATCATCGTCACAGCCGCAGAGTAGGCGGGAAAGTGGAATGACTGAAACATCGCTGCGATGGCTCCAGTCATGCACAAGTGCCAGATCTGCAGACTCCCGGTCACGTAGAGTAGCAGAACGACCAAAGTAGACAGGCAGGCCCCCAAGTCCCCCAGAATCATCACGAGCTTTCTGTTCCAACGATCCACCAGCGCACCGGCGACGGGACTGAAGAGCACGAACGGGGCGAACGAAAAGAACCCCACCAGAGCCAATGCAGTCGCCTCTCCCGTTACTTGCCAAGCCCAGATCGTGAGCACGAAGCTCGTCATCGCAGTGCCCATCAGTGAGAGCACTTGACCTAGCCAGATGATGATGAACGCTCTCATGCCCACGAGGCCCGTCTTCTGAATATTGGGCACTGGCTCCCTGGCAACGCCTTCTTCCATCGGCCAGCGACGCGCAACGCTATTGGATAAAAGCATGACCCCGCGTATCCTGAAGGACATTAGTCCACTAGGGCGTTGGGGTACTCCGCGTATTCGGACAGGCACTCTGGAATCCCGTTGCTTCTGACTGCATCACGGTACACGTATGCGCTCGGCCTGGGGGATCTCTTCTTCGTCCTCATGTCGACATGCAATAGACCGAACCTCTTTGAGAACCCTGCACCCCATTCCAGATTGTCTGCCAGACTCCAGTGCAGGTAACCCAGTACCTCAAGTCCGTCGTCCTTCATGGCTGAATGCAGGTTGTGCAGGTGTGAGACCAAGAACCAACTCCTGTACCCGTCCTTGGCGTCTGCGATTCCGTTCGAGGAGATCATGAGGGGCTTTCCGTATTCTCTGTACAAGTTGAGGGCCCTTCTGATGCCCTCTGGATAGATTTCCCATCCGAAATCCGACGTTGGCATTCCTGCGGCAGACTTCGAGTTCGGCTGACACAGGAAGCCGTAGTTCTGTTGCGTCTCAAAGAAAGGAGGTGAGTCAGTGTGCTTCACGACATTCCTGGAGAAGTAGTTGACTCCTATCCAGTCCACCTTGTCCTTCATGTCTGCTCTGACGATTTCCTCGCTGACGATAGCACTACGAAGCTTTCCATTCACGACAGCTTCGAAGAACCATTTTGTAGAGACCTCGTCTGACAACTTTGCTGCGTCCATGTCTGAGCTGGAGTCTGTCAACGGGTAACTTGGAGAAGTGGCGTACATCAAGCCCACCTTGGCTCGCTTTCCCGCGTGTCTCTTGATTTGGTCATAGGCTCTGGCATGGGCTTGTGCCAAGTTGACCGCGACTTGCTCCGCCAGTCTTCTGTCTCGCAGTCCAGGAGGGAAATTGCCTTCTAGGTATCCCCCATTCCAGACCATGCTAGGCTCGGTCATTGTACTCCAGATATCGACAAGGTCGCCGAACTTCCATGCCACGTAAGCGGTGAACTTGGCGAACTCAACTACCGACACGCTATCGACCCACCCTCGCGGACCGGACTTCGAACCCCCATCTCTGATGGCAATCGGCTCATGGATCCATAGCGGCAAAGCCCAATGACAGAGATTGAGAACGAGCTTCATCCCTCTTGCTTTCACGTCTCTGAACATGGCTCGGTAGTGACGGACTGCCTGTCTGTTGGCAAGTGCGTCGAGTTCGCTCAGAGCGGATTCGCTGACCTCGATGTCCTTCACCCCCTCGTCACCCGATGTACAGGAGACCTCGACATCTCTTGTTGATCTCGGAAAGATCCGACTCCAATCGGGGTTCGTTCTCCATGCGTTCAGACCCAGCCAATGGGCCCATCGATGGTCCTTCCTGTACAGATCCCAGTAGCCCGGCCCGAGCTCTGGGATGTCCCCACTGACTAGACCGGACTGGACGTTCTTCGGATCGTGGAGCCAAACGTACCAGTCGCTCTTGTCATCGATGGCTCCTGCTGATGCTCCCATCTCGTGTTGGAACGCCGCCATCGATGTTCCCCAGAGAAACCCTCTTGGAAAGCCCTGCATGTTGACCTCAGGCGCTCCCAGATGTCACGTTAAAACACTTCACGCGTGCATTCTCACAGGCACACTATGGACACGCGCGCAACAGACAACAGTGGACATTTGTAGTGGTCCGTAGGGTCAGCAGTAGGCATAAGCTCGCTGCAGCATCGAGCGACGCGCGCGACAGGAAAGATCTCTTTGGTATTGGTTTCAGCGCTCATACTACTGGCTACCCTCGGGTTCGTCTTCCGACGCACGAGAAAAGGCATTGACAAGTGTTATATCTCAGGCCAAAGAAGGTGAGCTAGCGAAGTATTCATGGTGAAGGACATAGAGACTAAGACTATCTATTTCGGCAAGGGTGGAGCAGCCAACACTGAGAAAACATTGGAGATAGCAGCAGAGAGGGCGAAGCAACTCGGAATCAAGGATGTTGTAGTAGCATCGACTCACGGCGGGACAGCGCTCAAGGCGGCCAAGGTCTTCAAGAACATGAAAGTCAATATTGTGGCTGTCACGATAAGCGAGGGGTTCAGCAAGGAAGGATGGACGATGACGTCCGATGAGAGGAGGAAACTTGAGGTGGAAGGGATCAAGGTCCTGACTTGCAGCCACGCGCTCGGAGATGGGGTCGCAGCTTCTCTAGCCGGGGAACATGGTGGAATACCTATGGAACAGATCGTTGCACAGACGCTATACAGGTTCAGCCAGGGCATGAAGGTATGCGTCGAAGTTGTCCTCATGGCGGCTGATGCTGGCCTCATAGGTGTAGATGGAGAAGTGATATCGATTGCCGGGACTGGCGAAGGATGCGACACGGCCATTGTGGTCAAGCCAGCATATCCGAGGGACTTCAAAGAACTGGAGATAAGGGAAGTGCTTGCCAAACCTAGATGTCCCTAGCTCCATGAGAAAAAAGGACAAGCAAGACCCTGACGTTTAGGAAAAAGAGAACCAAGATACGCTTTCGCGCGCGACCCGATTCGTAGCCAGACCCCGATTTCATCACTCCGTCATGTTGCACTGAATTGGCAGAT
>Ga0315282_10000871_pt1 | contig 59127 bp, 48 predicted proteins | sample YL17G07_20_MG_FD_203693 | JGI IMG/M metagenome (GOLD analysis project Ga0315282, IMG submission 203693) | Sediment microbial communities from Yellowstone Lake, YNP, Wyoming, USA - YL17G07_20 | ecosystem: Environmental > Aquatic > Freshwater > Lake > Sediment | place: USA: Wyoming | collected...
GGTATTTTTATTGACAAACACATATTTGTTCGCTTAATGAATTTAACTATCAGTAATGTGGCATGATATTTTACCATTCATAACTATTTTACTGTGATTCTAAATTTCTACCTTTCCGAATTACAGTTACAAAAGAACAACCTTGACTTAGCACAATAGCATTTGATAATATTATTACTAAACTTTGGCTAAAGTTTGGATATTTAGGTTTTCATAATGAATATCGGATAGAATCGTAATTTTATATTAAGCAACTGTAAGGTAAGAAAATGTCGCTAGTAAGACTTGATCACGTAACAAAATATTATGGCGCAGAACTCGTCCTGGATGATGTCAGTTGGCGGATTTCCGCCGATGATAGAGTTGGTCTCATAGGCAACAATGGTTCAGGAAAGACTACTCTATTCAGGATAGCAGTCGGTGAAACAACAGAATTCAAGGGAGTAGTAGAAAGAGCTAAACGGGCAAGGATCGGATACCTCCATCAAGAACCAGAGTTTAATTCTAACCAAAAACTCAGAGATGCAATTCGTTCTGCCGCCTTCGATCATATACAAGAAATGGAAAGGCAGATGGAATATCTAACAGAACAAATGGGAAAGGTAATGGATGACGAAGAGCAAGCTGAGGTACTTGACCGATACGCCCGTGTTCATGAAAAATACGAGGCTTACGGCGGATATGATTACGAACATAGAATAGATTCCGTTCTCGCTGGAATGGGATTTAGAACAAAAGATTTTGAACTGCCGATGAACGTCCTCAGCGGTGGTCAAAAAGGACGTGCCGCAATAGCCAAACTCCTGCTTGAAGAACCTGACTTATTACTATTAGATGAACCTACTAACCACCTTGACCTTGAAGCTACGGAATGGATGGAAGAGTTCATTAAAAACGAATATCACGGCGCTGTTATTGTAGTTTCACACGATAGGTATTTTCTTGACAAGGTTACAAACAAGATCACCGAGATTTACAACCACAAACTCAAGGAATATCATGGCAATTATACAAAATATGTTTTTCTGAAAGAGCGAGAATTGCTTGTTCAACAGAGAGAATATGAACAGCAACAGGAGGAGATCGAACACAGCAAAGATTTCATAAGGCGCTATCATGCAGGACAGAGAAGCAAAGAAGCCCGTGGTCGTATGAAAATGCTCGATCGCATGGAACTCGTTGAAAAACCACAGGGTGATGATAAACGAATAAAACTTGATTTCAACACAGATACGAGAGGCGGAGATGATGTTCTCCAACTGAGAAACGTCAGCAAAAGCTATGATGATAAAACGCTGTTCCGTGATCTTACTATGGACTTATATCGCAAAGATAGGCTTGGTATCATTGGACCGAACGGTGTTGGGAAGACGACTCTCCTGCGCATGATCATGGGTCAGGATAAACCAACGACAGGATCCGTCAGGTTGGGTTATAACCTTCGTGTGGGCTATTATGATCAGCAACTTGCAGGGCTTAACCTTAATAACACGGTTCTTGATGAGTTGTGGCAACTTCGTCCTAAAGACACTCCGGGTGAAGTGCGTTCATATCTTGGTAGATTTTTATTCAGTGGTGACGATGTATTCAAAAAAGTCGGTTCTCTAAGCGGCGGTGAGCAAAGCCGTGTTGCGCTGGCAAAGCTCTTATTGGAAAACGCAAATTTCTTAATACTGGATGAACCGACTAACCATCTTGATATAAACTCAAAGGAAGTTCTTGAGGATGCTCTTAATGAGTTCCCGGCGACCATGATAATCGTGTCGCATGATCGGTATTTCCTTGACAGGATCGTAAATAAAATCCTGTTCATGGAGAGGGATAAGGTAAAGTTTTGGGAAGGCAATTATACAGAATATCAAGAACATATCGTAGAAAAAAGGACTGAGGAATTAGCGAAGGCGGCAGAGGAACGCAAACGTATTGCGATGGAGAAGAAAAAAGCGGCAATCGAGGCTCAAAGGGAAGCGAATCAAGTTGATAAGGAGAAAAAGAAAAAGAAGAAAAAGTCTCCACCAAAGCGATGGATCGGGGCTTGAGGAAGAAATTTAAATAGCCACAAATAAACACGGATTTTCACAGAAAAGATAAGAAGCGATTAAAAGGTTAGATTACTATGCCATTTGAATATTCATGCTTTATTAGTTACCGTCATTATACTGAGGATTTGGGGGTAAGCTTTATCAATGAGTTTTATGAGGCACTTTCTGGTGAAGTAGAACCTCTAACAGGAAAAAAGGTCTTTATCGATAAAGAAAGACTGAAACCCGCTTACAAGTATAACGAAGTATTAGCAGAATCCCTTTGCAGAAGTGCTTGCTTGATCGTTATTTTCTCTCCGACATATTTTGATATGGATCATACTTACTGCGCTCGTGAATATAAAGCAATGGAAAAATTGGAGAAAGAGCGTCTTAAATTATTAGTTAATCCATCCAAACCAAAACTCAGTCTAATTATCCCTGTTATTTTTAGGGGCGGAGATCAATTGCCATCGAAAATTAAAAATCGTATTCATTATGCTGATTTTCAAAACTTCTCTATGATAGGTCCTAAAATGCAAAAACACAGGAATTTTGTCCCTAAAATAAGGGAGATTGCAGATTATATTTATAATTGTTGTCTGGCGTTTGATTCACTAGATCCTTGTAGAAACTGCTCTGGGTTTGCATTGCCTAAAGATAGGGATATAAAAAGATTCCTTAAAGGTGTTATACAATCTAGGCAAGCATTTCCGGGACGAGGAGTTATATAATGTCTGACGAGATACAAAATCATGTAATTACATTTTATTCATACAAAGGCGGAACAGGTCGGACTATGGCTTTGGCAAATGTTGCATGTCTATTAGCAAGGCAGGCTAAGGGGAAAGGCGTTTTGATGATAGATTGGGACCTTGAGGCTCCCGGCTTACATCGCTTTTTCCAAGACAAGTTTACAAAGCTCTTTTCCGGAACCAACGATATTGATCGTGCCTATGACGAAAAAGATGGACTTATTGACTTGTTTTATAAGCTGAATGAAGCAATAACAAAACCCCAAAACGAAGATGAAGCATCCGCTTTACTTGATTCTGTCAATTGGGATCAATTTATATTAGAGACTGATATTAAGTCGCTTTACTTGCTAAAGGCGGGACGGTTTGATGAAAAGTATGCCTATCGTGTCAACACTTTCAATTGGGTAGATTTTTACAACCGATCTCCCTCAATTTTTCGATTATTAGCTGAACATTTGACAAAACATTATCAATATGTCCTTATAGATTCCCGAACTGGTATTACCGATATTAGCGGAATCTGCACGAACCTAATGCCCGATAAGTTAGTTGTCGTTTTTACTCCGAATCGTCAGAGCCTAATGGGATTAAAAGATCTAATTCAAAAAGCGGCAAGTTATAGAAAGCAATCTGACGATTTGCGACCGCTTGCTGTATTTCCTTTGCCTTCACGAATAGAGTATGCTGAATTGGATCTTCGTAGGGATTGGCGTTACGGAAATAAAAAGAAAAATATTGTTGGTTATCAATCATTATTTGAGAATCTTTTTAAATATATATACTCACTTCCTGATTGTGATTTGAGAAGATACTTTGATGAGGTTCAGATTCAGCATATTCCACGCTATGCCTATGGAGAAGAAATTGCTGTATTGGTAGAACGTCTCGGAGATAGACTATCTCTGGCTAGAAGCTATGAAAGCTTCACTAAAAGTTTGGTGGACCATTCAGGTCCATGGGAGTATATAGGGGCAGTAGATATAGATTTTGATACTTTTCTAGAAAAAGTAAAACAACGTGAATATGATGCTTTCTTCATTTACAACGAATATGAAGAATACAATATATCTGGAATTATTATGCAACTTGCAAGTATAGGAATTTTACCAGCATGGTTACAAATGAGTATGGAATTTAAAGAGAATTTATCAAATTTATCTTTTGTAGAAAGAAACTCTAGATCGCTAGTAATTTTCATTGGCAAACATGGATTATCATTTTGGCAAAGGAAAGCTTTAAGATATATTTTAAACGGATTTGAAAAAACTGGACGCCCAATTATTACTGTGCTTCTTCCGGGGGCTGAACAGGATACAAAGCACTGGGGAAAGATAATTGATATACGGGATATTTCTGTTTATGAAGCAATTGATCGGTTGATTTGGGGTATTACTGGAAAACATCCTGATAAAAGTAAAAATGAGACTGCACAAGGTATAAAGAAATGAATATCAATTCAATAGATCTCATGGTTGAAAGTTTTAATAAAGTCCTGTAAGGACAATCGAAAATAGCCCAGTAATTTATTGCTGGGAAAACTAATACAAACTAAACCAAGTCCCGTAGGGACGAATGAAACAAGCTTTATTCAATCGTCCTTACAGGACTTGGTTTGTTGACTATTTCGATACCCAACGATAAATCGCTGGGCTAATATCATAAGTTTCTATGGAACAATTTAAACCTAACTTTATTACTTGACTTTAACCATTTAAGCAACAACAGCAAGTTGATCTAACAATGATTCCCATTCATTAATATGAAATAGGACATATCCACTGTTGTTCACTTGACTTTATCAATTTACTCTAAATGGACAAAGTCGGGATCTATTAATTTTGCTTTTTCTTGCCCCAGGTTGTTGGTAGTTTGCCTTACACTTATCCACAAGAAGACCAAACGATGCGGGTTTCCCTTCAAGGCATTGGCGAATAATATTTCCGTCTTCAGTTCGCATATTAATTTCCTTTTGATATAATTATGATTCTTCTTTCATTATATATGATACAACATGGATTTAAAAGGTGACATAATAAAGGAAAAAAATTTTAATCTCCATGAAGAAACAAAAGAAACATAATTATTGAATTGTAACAAGCTTTGAGATATAATAATTTTCAGAGGTGATAATATGGAAAATTTTGATATATTTCATATAGGGAGAAGAAATGGCTAGGGCGCAGTGCCTTGTAGTGAAGGGATGCAAGATTCTGATGGTAAAGCATTGTGAGGGGAATCAGGAGTATTGGTGTTTACCGGGCGGTAGTATCGAAAATGGTGAATTACCGTCTGAAGCCGCTCTCAGAGAACTTCAAGAGGAATGTAACGTAATAGGAAAAATTGTGCGAAAAACAGGCGCTGTCAACTACTCACTGAGCGATAGGCATTATACTTTTCTCATTGATATTGATAACCAAAATCCATACATAGGCTGTGATCCAGAACTGCAACGAGATAACCAGATACTTCAAGAAGTAAAATGGATGTCATTAAACGAATTAACTGAATGTGATAGAGTCTACTTATGGGCGGCAGGACTTTTGGGCGTACCCGGATTCTTGGAAGAGGTAAAAAGTTGGAAGGACGCTATAAGTTATCCTTGTGAACCCTGACTTGTGAGTAAAGATTAGCTTCCTAGCGGTATAAAGGGTGTTGTTTATTTGGTATGAAGGATCGGTCTCATTCTTTCATCCAAAGGCATTAAAGGAGTGTGATCGTATCCCACACTTTCTTGATACCAATAGTAAGTTGTGGCATAATCAACCCACCCATGATCTTTTGCATACAACTCAGCAATCGCCTTCTGGAAATTCTCATTTCCTAACCATTCATGAGACCAATCAATGCGTATATCTAGGCTTTTGTTAAACCTGATCGCATTTATATCACGAAACCGATAGATACTTAGCATAGAAGGAGTTTCATGCTGAACAAAATTAATGCCATTATGTATCCCGATAAAGGGTTCACGGAAACCCCAACTGAAGCCGAAGGAGTCTTCCGTTCCTAGATAATCAGCCCTGGGGTCCTTTTCGCCATCTATCCGAATTTCATTATTTCCTTCCATAACAAAGTGAAACTCTTTGAAAAAAGGTTCATCAGTACAGATACTCCATGCACATCCTATCAAATGACCTTTTCCGTCAATATGGAGAAAATGCTGATCTGTTCTGCCATGCAACTGAAAGGCAAACCTTTTCCATGTCGCATGAAAATAACCCAAGTCCTTCTCCCATGATGGCAACTTCTCAAATTCGACAAAGCTATAATTGCCTAAATTATAAGAAGTTTCATTTCTCAGCACGACACGGGCGGACGTCTCAAAGGGCATAGGGATAAAACAGTTATACGATTCTGGTGCTTTCTCAACAAACGGCGTACTGAAATGTCTTGCCTTGCCACAACATCCATCCGCAAAGAAGTCACCAAGCGGGACCTGAACTGACGGCGCATCAACATCATTATAATAAATTTCTAATAGGATACCACGAGCATTTACAGCTTTATTCTCATCCACAGACAAACTGCCGTCGCCTGTAAAATGTTGGGTTGAATGGATATTGGTTATAACAGCGGGACCTTTTATATCCGCAATTGTTATAGATCTCCCTGCGTCAAGTGTTTCAAGCTCAGGATATGCGTCATAAGCCCATCCGCCGTTACATGAGCCAAAATCATGATTTTTTAATCTAGCGATATCTTTAATCATTGCTTCATCCTTTCTCTACAATTTTCATAATTATTGTCATCAGTATTATCATAGTTTAAGCAAACATATTCTTATTTGTCAAGGTAAACTTTAAAATACTACATCCATTACCAATTGAACTATCATGCCTATTTTGCTATAATCCAACTAAACGTACTTCTTTACAAGAAACTATCGCAGAAAATGAATTTAATTATACCTATGCTTTAACCGTTGCAGGAGAGAAAAATGCGAGAAGAGATTATTGAGTTATTGAATAGAGTTTTAATCACCCATTCTCCCGGAGATATAGAATACGAAATGGATGAGATTGTGAAAGAGCATCTTTCCAAATGCGCCGATGAAGTTTTCCATGACCCGCATGACAACATTTACGTTAAATTTGCAGGAAAACAAGGCGGACCATTAACTCTGATAAGCGCACACAAAGATGAGCTTTCTCTTATAGTACGCAAAATAGACGATGATGGCAAGATATGGCTGGAACCAATAGGCGGGAGTATGCCCTTTAAGTATGGTGAGGGACCTTTTGATCTGATCACATCATGCGGAATAATCGAAGGCATATTGTGTATCGGTTCTGCTCATTCTTCTGATCTGTCATCCCGTGTTTACAGGGCTAAAACAGGTCTTTTGACGTGGGAAATAGTCTATCTGGATTGCAAGCTGGATCAAAAGCAATTAAAAGAGCATAACGTTATGGTCGGTGATCGTGCAGTAATCGGGAGACGGCGTAAACAGCCATTGTATCTGAACAACGAATACGTCTGCGGGTACGCCCTTGATGACAAGGCGGCGGTTGTGATACTTCTGATCCTTGCGAAAAAACTAAAGGAAACGCCCCCGATTCATGACGTATGTATTGCCATTACCTCACGAGAAGAAGCAGGCGTCTCTGGCGGGGCATACATAAGCAGGCATCTTGATCCATTCAACTTTATAGCGGTCGAGATTGTTCCCGTAGTAGAAGAATATCCACTAAAAATGAATGGACAGCCTGTGGTGCTATTCAAGGACGGTATATACCATTACCATCCTGAACTCACACGTGATTTGATCTCTGCTGGTAAACGCTGCAATATTGAGTGCCAGACTGCGGTTATACGCTCATTTGGTAGTGATGCAAGCGTCACCGCAAAGGAAGGATTAAGTGGGCGTTCCGCCTGCATCGGTTTCCCAACAGAAAACACACATGGTTACGAGATAGCACAGCTTACAGCATTAGAAAACTGTGTCAGTGTATTATTTGATTATTTCACACACGAGTAAATTTAGCATGGTTCATAATCAAGGTGACAATTTCTGAATCAGGAAATTAGTCATGTGCATATATTTGATACAAGATACAATATGCCGTTTTATTATCTTATATCTTGCATCTATCTGTGTAAATCCGTGTCTAATTAATATTTGTACCTTACCTTATTAAAAGTGAATTATCATTTACTTAACCTGTGTTTGCACCATTCATAAAGGCCATCATACATAGGTGTTTCCAATTCTATTTTCCGATGATCATCCGATACTGTCAGAGCAAAGCCGAAAGCTATCGCTTTTAAGCCTGCGGATTCAGGTAGTGCTTCAGGATTTGATGTATCTGCGCCGTTTACGATTCTGGCTAACATCAACAGAGCAGTATCATCGAGTTTATGTGCTTCTATCAATGCATCGAAAGTGCATTTATTGCCTTTATGTGCAAATTCCGCACCCTCAGAATCATAAGAATGCGCATTTTCTCTTTTTGCCACTTCTAGAACCTGATCTCTAGGAACAAATATAAACTCAGCATCTTTATCTATGAATCTCTTTATTAACCATGGACAAGCTACCCTATCAACATTAGCATTTTCTCTTGTAACCCATTTCATCGCTATTACCTCCGCTATCTCATAATATGATCTGAGAAATATAATATACCATTTTTACAGATATATGAAGAAAAGTTCTCTTTATTCTATCTCACCTCCCCATATAGCTACCAACTGAGCATAAAGGGCATCCATTACGATCATTGCTTTATAGATAATCTCATGATCGCTCTTGGATGTTCGTGCTAGTCCACGCAATACTAGATATACTCCCACCGACTCCTTTAACTTTACCTTGTCTATGTCCTCATCTGCGTCCTTCTCAAAATCCCTGATTATCTGACCGATCTGAAGCACAATTTGATCATCAACCTTATATCGCTGAACAAGCATATCAAATGTAGTTTGATCTTCGGTCGGTTTGAGTTCTGCTTTTGGGAGAGTGAAAGCAATTGCATCTTTTGGGATTTCTGAATCTCTTGAGATAAACTCAAAAACAGCATCCTTATCAATGAAATTCCTAATCAGCCAGATAGAAGCGCATCTATCCACATGCGGCTCATGTCTTGTAATCCAGAGCATCATTGTCCCCTTTCTATTGCATACGCGCATACAATGCGTCAAATATCTTTTCGCCTAATTCAAGCAACTGGTAATCATCCTTGCATATCTTACCCAGGCCTGTAATAACCTCATCGATCCCTCTGGCTTCTATTCTGCCAAATTTAGCATCCTTTAGATCGATATCATGCACTATTTCAGCAATCTCTGTTAGCGCATGCTCACTGATTAATTCCAGTCTTCTGATGAAAATCTCAAATGTGCAATATTCTCCGTGGTGCCCAAACTCCGCATCATACATATCAAAAGGTATATAACCTTCCTTTTGGACATATTCATCTTCATTTATAAAATCAAACTTAGTTTCATTATCAATGAATTTCCGAATAAGCCAGCCTGACGCAATCCTGTCAATATGTAATCCTTTCCTTGTCACCCATACTTTGTCTTTAAGCGATCCCTTATCCACTTTCCCGATCACCAATCCATCTGTTTCAGGTTTAGGTTCTTTAATCTGTGATATGCGAGCTCTGAACTTCTCTAACTCATTTTCCGCTTCCGAACCAAGTGATATGGAGAAAAAATCTATATTGCTTATCTCGTTGAATCTGGATACTATTTTCTTAAATTTTGACTCATACCTTTCAATCTTATCATAAGCAATGCTTCTGTTGATCTCTAACTGATTGGATAGCTCTCTGCAATCTTTAATAACGGTGCTATAATCATGATCCCTGGACTCATTGAATAATCTCTCTATTTCTGCATTTTCCAGATCATCAATAGAATTAACAAAGAAGATGGATGCCTCACCACCAAGATCAACGATCTCTCGCTTTAGCCATTGAAAATCCTCAAGACATGATCCTTTGTCGGGTAGGATATATCCAGAATTCCGAATACCGACAGCGCCTAGCTTTTGTATCCTTCTCCATATCCTTACCCTGAAGTTGGACGGTTTTGTAGGGAGATTATACATCAAAAGTATCCAGTGAGTTTTATTTCCATTGCCCATTTTACTCAATCCTTTCATATTTAATGTAACAGATGAACATAGTGTAACACGTATTACAAAGAATGTCAATCATTTTTTAATGCTTTACGAATTGAACTATCACGCCTATTTTGCTATAATCCAACTAACTTAATTCTTTGCAGAAAACTATCGTAGAAAATGGATTTAATCCTACAATATGATACAACAAAATTCTCCCGGTGTAACTTTTAGAGCAATTGCGCTTGCTGTATTGCTAATCCCGCTTAACAACTACTGGATTCTCTACATGGAAACAGGTGTAACGTGGACGCAGTATCCTACCACCATGTCCATGTTCTTCAACGCAGTCTTTATCCTGTTCGCTCTCACCAGCTTAAATTTCATAGCAAGAAAATGGTCTCCTCGTATAGCTTTCAGTCAGGGAGAGTTGCTTACGATATACATAATGCTCAACCTTGCAAGCAGTGTCTGTGCCACAGACATGATACAGGTTCTAATGCCAATGCTTGGGCATCCTTTCTGGTTCGCATCACCAGAAAACGAATGGCAAGAGCTTTTCTGGCGTTACATTCCAAAATGGCTGACAGTTTCAGATAACTCTGTCCTTTCAGGTTATTACAGCGGAGAATCAACCTTTTACGAAGCCTATAAGATCAAGGCATGGCTGTCGCCGATTTTATGGTGGACGGGGTTCTTCTTTGCTCTGCTTTTTGTCATGTTCTGCATAAACGTCATAGTAAGACGGCAATGGACTGAACGAGAGAAGCTATCGTACCCCATAGCGCAATTACCTTATGAGCTTACTGCTGTGGACTCAAAGAGAAACTACTTCAAAAACAAGCTATTCTGGATTGCTTTTGGTGCGGTGGGAACCATTGACATCATAAATAGCCTAAATTTCTTTTTTCCGTCTGTTCCGGGGCTATTTATCAGGACAAACCTTAATCTTTTTTTCACAGAAAAGCCTATTTCCGCCATCGGATGGACGCCATTCGCACTATATCCATTCATAATTGGATTGGGTTATCTCATGCCATTGGACCTTTCATTCTCGTGCTGGTTCTTCTATCTCTTTCGAAAGTCAGAGATGATACTTGGATCGATACTAGGCATACGTTCTCTGCCAAATTTCCCTTATGACCGTGAGCAATCTTTGGGTGCATACATCGGACTTTCCATTTTTGCGCTGTGGTCAGGCAGGCGTTACATAAAAGGGATACTGAAATTGGCAGTTTTCCGTTCTGAAGACGATGCGTCAGAACCATTACGATACCGTACTGCGTTATTCGGAATATTGATAGGCATCGCATTTTTAGTATTCTTTTTTTATAGGGCAGGGATGTCCATCTGGGTGATCTTGCTGGCGTTTGGCATATACTATGCTTTATCTGTCGGCATAACACGGATGCGTGCAGAATCTGGTGCGCCTGCACACGATTTGCACTTTATGGGACCGGATTACGTACTGCCTGCTGTATTCGGAACCCGTAAATTAGGCGAAACGAACCTGACCGTTCTGACGTTCTTCTATTCCTTTAACCGTGCGCATAGAGCGCATCCAATGCCTCATCAGTTAGAGGGTTTTAAGCTTGGAGAGCAAACCGGCATGAAAATGTGGAGGCTTGGTTTAGCTATGAACATCGCCGTATTAGTAGGTCTGCTGGCATCGTTCATAGTCTATCTTGACGTATCCTACCGTTTCGGTGGAAACGGATGGACTGGATGGGAGTCATTCAACAGATTGCAGGGGTGGTTGAGCTATCCTTCTGGCACAGACTATCCTGCGGTGAGTTTCATCGGCGGAGGGATAATATTCAGCGTATTCCTGCAACTGATGCGGACACGATTCCCCTGGTGGCCATTCCATGCGGTAGGATATGCGGTATCAGGCGCTGCTGATTGGTGCATGAACTGGATATGGGCTTCCATTCTGGTAAGCTGGGCGATCAAATTGATCCTTCTGCGCTACGGTGGAGTCAAAGCATATCGCAGGGCAATGCCATTGTTTATCGGAATAGTTCTAGGCGAGTTTGTTGTTGGTAGCCTGTTCAGCCTCGGAGGACTGGCTTTCAATACCAGAGTATATGCCTTCAAAAACTGGTAATACAAAAGTCATTCCTTATGCACCAGCAAATGAATATGTCTGCAAGAAGCTTAACTTCTACAAGCTTGTAATAATTGTATTGATAATAGAATACAATTATGCAATAATATTGATGTGGTAAACAACAGACAATTCGATAAAAGGAGTTAGATATGAAAGCAAAACCAAGAAAAGAAACATCAGAGAATATCCCGGCAAGCAAGAGACGTATATCATGTAATCTTCCTGAGACAACGATCACCAAACTGGATAAGATGTCGAAGGAAATCACATTTACAGATCGTGGTAAGAGTAGAATAATAGAAGGTGCAATAGAGTTTGCCTATGATAACCCCGAAGTCTTTAAGAATTCGCTCAGGAAAAAGGAGTTGGAAAATGACGGTAAAAGAAAATAAAATTGGAGAATTTAACTTAAATGAAATATATTGCATTGATTGTGTAGAAGGTATGAAGAAATTACCTGAACATTCAATAGATTTAGTTGTAACTTCACCGCCTTATGATGATCTTAGAAATTATAATGGTTATAAATTTAATTTTGAAAAAATTGCTGAAGGGTTATTTAGGGTCTTAAAAAAAGGGGGAATTCTTGTTTGGGTAGTTGGTGACAAAATTAAAAATGGTGATAGATCATTAACTAGTTTTAAGCAGGCATTATTTTTTCAAGAAGTTGGGTTTAATGTACATGATATTATGATTTATAGAAAGAAAAATACTCCTTTTATGAGGACTAATGCATATACTAATTGTTATGAATTCATGTTTGTTTTGTCTAAAGGGAAGCCTAATACATTTAATCCGTTAAAAACAAAAACTGCAAGAAATGGAAGAGAGAAACTTGTATTTAATAAAAAAGCTGATGGAATTAATAAAAAAGTGTGGGGAGAGTTGAAAGAAGAAAAAACCCTAACAAATATTTGGGATTATGCTGTAGGATTGCATGGTTCTACCAGTGATAAGATAGCATTTCAACATACTGCAATATTTCCTGAAAAATTGGCTGAAGATCATATTCTTTCTTGGACTAAAGAAGGAGATATAGTTTTTGACCCTATGTGTGGTTCTGGAACAACGTGTAAAATGGCAAAAATTAATAATAGAAAATTTATTGGTATGGATATATCGGAAGAGTATTGTGAACTCTCAAAATCTCGTGTTAATTTAGTAGAAAATCAGTTGTTAATCGAGTTACTGTAATGGTACCTGAAAATCAAAAAAAGATTGGATAAACTTTCTTAAGAATATTTTTTCAAATAATCCATGACTTTTTGAAGGATAGTGATGTTATCTTTAAATCTTCCTAATCCGGTGTTACAACTATCACATATCCATTCTCTTGCCTTTCCTGTTAAATGGTCGTGATCTTTTACCAAATTTGCTGTTACTCCTACAATAGTTGTTTTATTACATAAGGGACATGTGAAAAGATATTTTGGTTTTATTGCTTCTAATTTTCTTTCTTCTGAAGGAATAAAATTATCCCCATCAATTTTAACTCTACAATCTCTACAACTGGGTCTCGTGGTTTTTCTTCCCTTTGCATCCGTTTGATTTATTTCAAATTCTGTAGCATCTTCTTTTAATAAGTGACATACGTTGCATATTTTTTTAGGGTATGGTTTTCCAGTTTTATGAACATCTAAAAATTGTACCATATCTTCAGTTGTAATTAGAGTTTCCTTTTTACCAATAAAAAAGATAGTAATATTTTTATCTGAAACTCCTACTAAAAAACCGACAGACCTTTCCTCTATATCTTCGATTTTTTTTATGGCAACTACAAAATCATTAACTTTTATTTTTGACATTTCATTTTTTCTTTAGTGTTTGATAGTGTTAAGCAAGTAATGCTCTTTCTTAGTTACAGATGAAATACTTGATAGCTCCAATGTGATTACTAAGCTTTTTGGAAAAAGAAAGAGTTTTCCTGACCAAACAGAATACCCTTTGTCTCAATGCGCAATTTTTTCATGGTTACCATCCTTTGTTGAGATGTTTCTTTACAAAGTATAAACATAATTCCCTTATTTGTCAACCTAATATTCCAGCATTACATGTAGCGCACTATCCCATTTCGATTCATCCAGTTTGCTACTGCTTGAAAACGCTCAAGAGGCACTGAGATTCCATCCGCCGCAGGGCAGAGAATAAAATTAGATCGCCGTAATCTGGGAGTATACAATTCGTCCAATGCTTCAGTAAACAATCTCGTCAATGTAGTGATCTTCATGCTCAGTTTCAGCACACTCCTCGCATACATATATCGCATCCTGTTCTTCGTTAGAACAATCAACGCATACATAAACCGCTACTGTCTTTTTTCCTTTGTCTTTGCAGTGTTCACAGTAGTGATATTTCGGCTTGTTCTGCTCTGAGATACGAGGATATTTAGCGTTTGCCTCTGGAGGTTCTATCGCTTGCAGTATTATTTCATGTTCTATCCAATCACCAAAGTCATATACGTATTTCAGACGATCTTCTACATTAAGACCTATTTCAGCGATTTTCAGTTTGGCGCCGGTTCCGTCGCCAGTTGGGTCTACATCACCAAGTTCAATCTCCCGAAAACGTTTAGTTTCCCCTCGTTTAGCCATCTTCCAAAATCCGCCAAGATGGTCCCATGTATCGTGATTAAAAGCACTGCGGAGAATACCATCAAATTGAGCCAACGTTTGTTTCCCCTGAATCTCTATAATCCGCCAGACATTTGTTCTATACTTTAGCATAGCCTTGAAACAATATACCTGATCTACCTGTTGGGATGCGACTTTTTGTTTTTTGACCGTAGGTTTCCCATCAATAAAAGCTTCGATTGGACTTCGTTTTTCGGGATAGGTTATAGAAAAATCATCGAATTTCATTCGTGGGTCATTACCTAACACGTCAATCCAATGATCCCCCGGGTATCCTTTTGTGTCTGATAAGCGTAGATATGCTGTGATTACAGATTCTCTTGTGTAAATACTTTCATTAACTGATCCCTCCAGCATACCAAATAATATATCAGCCAGTTCTTTGTTCTTATCTGCAATCTCATTCTCATGGCTTCGACGCTCATTCTTTGATTCCAGTCTCAGTTGAAATCGCTTTGGTTCCCATGATTCGATGGTTACAAGGAAACTATCGCCGGGTTTTACGAGTTTCATTTGTCCCCAACTTGATAAGTCAAAAGCATTGGTACTGTAATCGTAATCGCCCAGAAACCCAGTGGCACGTTGCTTAATTGATATAATTTTTTTAGGTAAAGGATTATCTTTTTCATCAACAAGCTCGAAACTTTCCGAACCCGCACGTCTGGCGATAAATGCACGAAAGGACGGATCTATTATCAATACTTTTCTACTTGCCTCCAGATTAGAAAGTGGGATACGAAATCGAACACCGTGCATAGCAACACGCAGTGGGATGATAGTTCCTTTGTCGAGAAATGCAATGGATTCCCCTTCAAAATGACTTTTTAGGTTATTGTGTATATTGGCAGATGGTTTTTTGCTGGAAGATGGGCGGATCTCCAGAACCTTGTTGTAAAAATCATTAATATCCATAGGTCCGCTTAATTCTACTAGAACACGTTCTATTGCTTCATTAATGGTTGGTAGTTCAGATTTAGGCATCGGAGTCCTCCTTTTACTGTGTTTTTTCAGGCATATATTACCTTGCTTAACTTGACAATGTTAAATTTCAACGTAGCTTCCAGCTTGGTTTTTGAACACGAGTTTGTGAGTTGCCAACTTAGAAAGCTGGACTGCAATTGCATTTATTTTTAATTTTACATTGGCAAGTTAAGCTTTTATCTTTTGCATAAGGCTTTGGGTATTTCTCTAAGAATTTACCACTATTTTATTGGTTTGTCAAGGTGATAGCATTACTTTAACTTAATCAAACACTCTAAATCCAGAAGGCGTAAGTTGGAATACCAAGAAAAATCCCGATCAGCGTCCAGAATCCACCAACGATCAACTCCCCAAGTATCAATCCGAGAAACAAAAAATTGAATCGCCTTAGAACTCTCAAGCCTCCGTATCTGAGTACGAAAAGCTTGACCAGCCAGCTTATAAAAAGAGGCATCCAGATTAGATTCATAGACCAGCTTGGCGCAAGGGCATATCCCAACGGATGAAATGGGAACCAGATAAATCTGAATCTGACTATCATCATAATTATTGTAAAGACAGCGCCGAAGGACAGGAATCCCAAGCTTGAATAATCAGGTGATGATGGATAGAAAAACCATCTCTGAAGCCTCGATAGCCCCTCCCATCCAAATCCACCGCCGAACCCGCTTTTGTAATAGGAATGAAGGAAAGCCCATAGTGATGACACACTTCCAAAGAAAGCCGCTATTATCGTCGCATATACGAATCTCCTCATACTCAAATTCAGGTTTTCTGCTATTTTGAATGATTCCAACTGATGGGGCATGGCGTGCCCCCTATAATCTCTATTGAACCCGTAGTAAAGTGTTAATATGCTTAGAGTTGTCGGATTGAATCTCCGTGTGCCAAAGACTGTTGTGATAAAAGTGTCAGGCCCCGTTGAACCAACCGACCATAAGTCATGGACTGGCGCTCCAAGCTCTGCCCTTAAACGAGTCACCGATAGCGATATAGCGAAATATATCGCAAAGAATAAAATCGCAACCCATAAACTCATGCCCGCTTTGACCGAAAATGCGACAAGTAAGGAAAATCCGATGATCACACCCAATATTGCGCTTCGATAACGCATCGGTTCACCTTTGTCTTCCTGAGTGGAACGGAATAAACTGAGAAAGACATTGACGAGGTATCGTCTGCACCGCCATAAAGCAACTCCGAGAACTGCTAGATATGCCCCAAGCATCTGCTCATTTGGTCGAAAAGAAACCGCACTTGGTGCTAAACCTGTCGCTTTACCTATGACCAGCAAAATCTTATAGAAGATATAAAAAAACCAGCACGAAAAAGACAAATCAAGGGGTATGAGGAATCCAAGCCCGATAGCAAAAGGGTAAAAAGATATAGGTTGCCAACCAACCGCACTCCACGCACTTGAAGCAAAAAGATAGCTGATGTCACGGGCTTTTATCGGTATACTTGGGATTGATGGATAAATGAAGGCGAAACCGTTCAGCAAGTTGATAAAGGCAGTTATAGTGAAACCAATAATAACCATCCTATTTTTGAGGAAACCCATGCTCCCAGCATCGCCTATGAGTTCAAGAGGCAGACGAACTATGGGATACGTGAGCTTTTCGTTATCCATCCACTGCTTTCTTATAATCACGTTTAGACAGAACATGACGAATACCAGAACAGTAAGGAATCCAGACCATGCCAGTATTATAGGCATCCATGCTTTGATATACCCGATATATTCGGAAAGATAGAATCCTGTCTTGTCCTCGTAAAGTCCAACTAAGGCGACTTTATCATGAGCGGTTAGCCATGTTGGAAAATAGCCCTGAAAAACTTTCCATTCGTTTTCTGGCGTAGCGAACCAGAACGCCTGCCCTAGATGCGATGCAAGCACCTGCATCAGATCATGCCCGCCGATGAATGAAGAGATGCACAGCATATAGTAGATCGTCAGCAATTCACCGCTTCTCAAAGCAAGATTTGGATACAGCTTTCTTAAAGGAATATTCAGCAGGATCAGTATTGATAGTATAAAAATGACGTTGAAAAAGAGTGAGATACAGGTAGGATGGCCTGAATACCTGACGAATTCGGACTGTATGAGCCAATAAGCATTAATAGGAATAATAAGAAAAGCGATGATCAGAGATCGGGGTGTGATGCACGATGTATTAACTTTAGTCTCCTTTACTTATAATGACTTATTCTTTGTCATTTCCGCGCAGGCGGGAATCTAGTATAAAAGTGAAGGGTGAGGTGTAACTCGTCATACTAATAAATGATAGCATCTTCTCATATTAGAGTCAACGGCGAAGTGCAGGTCTTAAATAGAAAAATTTGATGAAGTAGTCAACCTATGCCGAGAATATAACGTCAAACTCATACAAGCTTAAAACATGGACTACAATGCACACAAAAAAATGAAATGGTCTAATAACAAGTTGGACTAACAAGAAAGGATATGAAAATGGCTGTAGATGTTCTCTATAGTGTGTTGGGAGAAGTTGATGCGTCGGAAATGCGTTGGATTCATCCACATGAACACTTGCTGATCAGCATGGAAGAATACCATGGAGAGACAATTGCCAAATACCCGGGCAACATGGAGTATGCGCGCCGTCAGATAATCAATATGTTAAAGGAACTTCGGCAGTATGGAGTAAACGGGCTGATCGATCCAACTCCGATGGGTATAGGTCGTGATAAGGCTTACGTAGAGTTTGCCAAATCTGTATCCCGCTCTTCCGGTGTACATATTTTCCTAGCCACAGGGCTTTACGTGCCGTCTAATTGGCCACAATGGGCTAAGGAATGGACAGCAGATCAGATCAGTAATCTCTTCACCAAAGAGCTTGAATATGGTATTGGTGACACAGGTGTGCGCCCTTGCTTCATAAAGGCGGCGGTTGGCGGGGAGTTTACTGCAAATGAAGAGAAGATGCTTACTGCCTGTGCAATTGCTCAACGACGTACAGGTTCTGCTATTCACATTCACAGCACCGGTTGTCGACGCGATATTGTGGATTTGCTCATATCATTAGGCGTAGACTCTGCACGTATCTATCTTGCACATATTGATATGAATACTTCTGAAGAAGAATTTCTCTGGCTTGCTGAACGTCACATTCGGTTCGTCACAACAAACTGGGATTTTCCATACCATATAGATCAAGCGGAGGCGCGCCGTCTGCTGAATGTCCTGATCGAAAAAGGTTATCTCGATCAGATTCTCATTAGTATTGATTTTGCGTTAGCAATCGAAAGTCGTTGGTCTGTCGGTATCTGGACTTGGGATAACCCCGACCGTACCTCATACGCATACCTGCATACTGGCGTACTTCCCAAGCTGCGCGCTGCGGGGTTTACGGATGTACAGATAGAAAAGATTATGCACGATAACCCGCTTGAAATGCTTCGTTGGAAGTAGACATACGACTACATAAAAATTTCCTGAAAAGAGGAAATATGAGCAAAATAGCCATCTATTGCAATAATGGCAAATTTAAAATATTCTTTTACTATTGACCGAACCCAAAGGTTAGAATACAATATTTAACGTCATAAATATAAAGAACGAATCGTTACAAAATTGGTATAATTTTGTATACGTGATATTGTAAACGTCAGTAATCGGTTATCTATTATGAAGGGTACTTTTCTAACTGGAGGTGTAGTCAATGTTACGAACTTTTGGTATAGTCTGTATAGTTTTGTTAGCAGTAATACTTATTGGATGTAGTTCCACTGGCAAGTCTTTAATGGCAAAACAGATGTGGAGTGAAAACTATGCAAAAGAAAAAGGAGTGGAAGCCACATCCCCGCTTATGGTGGATGGTGATAGAAGCACCTTTGGGGAAACACAACTACCAAGCGACTCTAGCACCGGTTCAACAAGATATACAGAGGCAGTCGTAAAGCTTCCTGAACCAAAGAAAATACGAAAAATCGTTATCAATAGCGATAACCTTCAATCATTTACGGTCTATTCGGGAGGAGATAAACCCGACGATTGGAAGTCTTTGAGTGAAATTAAGAACATTGAAGGTGGCAAGATAGAAATACCTGTTTCTGTGACTACCGATAGGATCAGGATAAAGATTGACAGAACGTCAGATGACACTACAACACCGGGTGGACGTGGTAGTCAAGCGAGATTAAAACGAGCTCCAGCAAAAATAAAAGAGATCGAACTCTATGGTATGGTGGAAGCGACTACACCAACCGTTCCGCCTGCCGTAGCAACTGCCGGAACCGCAGTCACAACTTCTGGTGCTACTCCTGGTACTTCAGCAACTGCTACTTCTGGTTCTGCAACTACCGCTAGCACGCCTGCAAGTAAGCCTGAAGTTCCAAAGGGTCCACCTGTTACAGCAACGCTTGAAACAACTCAAAAGACTTTCCCAATTGCAGGACCTATTCCTCTAAAGATAAACATCAAAACAGGCGCAGATGAGCAGACAGTATTAGATGAAATCATGAGTAGTAAGGTACTATCTACTAAGCTTATTGTAAAAAGCTCAACAGGGGAAATTATAGCATCCTCTAAACCAACTCCTCCTCTTTCGAGTCCAAAGCCTAAGAGATTTGTAGATAAACCAGTTGATGTGCGTGATGCTAAGATCCTTGATCCAAATTCTGTCCTTGCTGTTGACGTAGCTAACTTGCTGGCTTACTATCCGATAAAAACCCCCGGAACTTATACTGTTCAACTTAGTACGTGGATAGAATTGAATAACAAGTTTGTTGGCAGAGAACAAACACAGAAAGAAGACATTGATGCTCAGATCAGGGAGGTTAACTCTAAGGCTAATTATACACCCGAAGAGAAGGCGGGTCTTATACAAAGTCTCAAGGATGATCTGCAACAATCACAGAAAGTTAAAGCCAAGAGATACATAGAAGCTAATACAAAAGGTGTCCCGTTCAAACTTGAATCAGACACGATTGAGTTGATCGTGCAATAATACTTGAAAGGTGGTCATTGTATGAATACTAATGACATCAGAGAGCACCTGCTGTCAAAAGCACCATGGGTCAACCGTGAGACAACTGTTGATACAGTTAAATCAGGTAATCCAATAAAAGAGATCAAATCCATAGCAGTCGGTTGGATGAGTACTATTGACAACCTTCGTCTTGCTCACGAAAAGGGATGTGATCTGTTTATCACTCACGAACCTACTTTCTGGCATCATTCTCAGGATGAGAAGCCAACTCGTGAGGAAGTGCCGGGTATCGAAAAGCAGAAGTTTCTTGAAGAAACTGGTCTTGTGATACTTAGAGTCCATGATATATGGGACCCCTGGCCTGAGATTGGCATACGTGATTCATGGGCAAACGGACTTGGATTGAAAAATAGAATTGCAGAAGACAGCAGTAAATTCGTAGCTGTCTACGATTTTCCAAAAACGACTCTGGGGAATTTTGCAAAATACGTTGCCGAAAAGGTACGACCGTTGGGACAGGACAGTGTATGGGTTCTAGGGGAACCAGAATGGTCTATATCTCATCCCGCTGTTGGAACTGGTTGTGGGACCCCTGGACTTGGTATGATTAAAGAAGGCGCAGATGTAGTGATCGTCTGTGATGATGGTTTTAGCTATTGGCATTTGGGCGAAAGATTTTACGAGATGGGAGTCGGTGTTATCATGGTTTCTCATGGTACGTCTGAAATGTGGGGGATTGAGAATCTATCTCGTTATATAAAAGAAACCTTCCCACAGTTGGAAGTTACCTATCTTGACAAACATGCTCGTTATTGGACTGTCACAGGATAGTGATAGTCTGTTGTTTTGATAAAAAAAGATGACAAAATCTTGCCAAATGTCATTCCAGCGAAGACTGGAATCTAGTAATACTATAAAGTTCATTATTAGAGAGGAAGCAACTGTTTATGAAAGAAAACAAAAAGAAACCTGCACCGCTTGAATTTAAGCCTGATATAGAAGAAACTGCCAAAAGATGGGATGCCTACTATGCTGGCGACATAATTGACCGACCTATAATCTGTGTAACTGCTCCACGAGAGGGTATACAGGGTGGAAGAGGCAGCAATTATTATGATCGTACTTATGGAGATATGGATGACATTATTGACGGGGCAATCCAATCTGCACGAGCCACTTATTACGGTGGTGAATCTGTTCCTTCATTCTGGGTCAGCTTCGGACCCGATGAAGCGGCTGTTTTTACAGGCGCTGAGTTCAAGTGGAGCAAAGATTCTGGTGATACGAACTGGTCTGTTCCTTACGTTACTGATTGGGAAAAAGACCTTCCCATCACACTCAAAGAAGATCATCCCTTATGGCAGAGGATGCTTGAGTTTTATCGCCGTGCTGGGGAAAAAGTCGCAGGGAAAATGCTGATAACACACATTGACCTACATACGAATATGGATCTCCTTTCGGGGATAAGAGGACCGCAAAAGCTTTGTGAAGACTTGATGGATTGCCCTGAGTTGATTGACAGAGCTATGGATGACGCAAGAGCGATCTTTCCTAAGATATGGTATCCTATTGCCGAAGCGGGTAAGATGGATGAACATGGATATTGTCATGGTATGTACTCTATGGAAGGCGCTGCTACACTTCAATGTGATTTTAGCTGCATGATCAGCCCGGAAATGTTCCGCCGATGGGTTCTGCCTGCACTTGAAGAGGAAGCTGAGATAGTCAAGCACGTAATCTATCATTGGGATGGCCCGGGGGCATTGGTTCATACTGATGATCTGATTGCTAGTAAAGGACTTCATACGCTGTCTTATGTGCCGGGTTCAGGATATGGCGGACATAGCGAATATATAGACCTATTCAAGCGAGTACAGAAAGGCGGTAAGGGGATACAGTTCGGTGGAAGCATGGATGAGATAAAACGGGCGCACAAAGAACTGAAGCCCAATAAAACGTGCTATTTCACATGGGCGCCGAATCAGTCCGAAGCAGAAAAACTGCTGGATTGGTTTGTGAAGAATACTTGATCTATCTACAATTTCTATGCAACATTGTAGGGTCGAACCTATGTATTTGACCCTACAATGCTGTGATTTTGTAGTAAGTTGTATTTGGCAAGGTAACGACGAGGAGGTGATTGATAGGAGAAATTCTAATTAGATGTATCAAGGTTTTGGTTAATAAAAGGTATAATAAACAGAAGGAGAAAAAAGATGAAAAAGTCAATATTTGTATGTTTACTTATCCTGACAGCAACACTTTTTACTTTGCCCGTTTTTGCTCAAAACATTAAAGATGGACTTATTGCATATTGGAGTTTTGATGGTGATGCCAAAGATGGTTCCGGCAATGCAAACAATGGCACAATAACTGGTGGTCCGACTTTTGTGACGGGTAAATTCGGTAAGGCAATTAGCTTCGGCGCTTCAGGCGATTCTGTGGCAGTAAAAGCTAATGAACCCCTCAAATTAAAGGGAGGAGCATTCAGTGTGTCTGCATATATAAAGCCTGCAAGCACAGATCACGGCGACATACTCTATCATGGACTGGGTTGTTCAACGTGGGCAAGCTGGTTTTTGGGTATGCAGGGCGCTGAACCGGATGCCGCTCTTGTAGCTAACAACATTGTTTTTGGTGTACGTACAAGCAATGGCAGTGGTTATACAGCAGTTTCAACTGACGCATCATCGTTTGTAGGGAACTGGGTTCACGTAGCAGTAACACACGATGGAAGTAATTTGACACTCTATATTGATGGCAAACAGAAGAAACAAACAGTTACAAAGGATATACCTTATGACAGTCAGGAGAATTTGTATATGGGCGGTGACGTCGGTTGCGGCGGCCGATCATGGTTTAAGAATAGTTCACTCGATGAGGTTCGTCTTTACAGCCGTGCTTTGACTGATAAAGAGGTTGCCATATTGACAAGTGGTGGATTAGCAGTTGTTAGCTCATCCAGTAAACTTGCCATCACATGGGGAGAGGCTAAGGAGAAATAAACTTATAGAATAGGGTGATTGTAACCTTGAATTTCCTGACATTATCTCCAGTAGGGGCGAAGTATTTTTAGCTGGATCAAGATTTATAGCTAATTTATATTAACATAAAAATACTTCGCCCCTACTAATGTGTTGACTATTTACCTGTTATAAAGAATGAATAGGAGGTAGTGAAAATGAAGCGTTTAATAGTGTTTTGCATTAGTTTTATCATCATTAGTTTATTACTAGCGGGCATAAGTTATGCCAATATAGATCAAAAAAACGTTATGGGGATGTGGCTTTTTAACGATACAGGTGATGTTGGTAAGGATTCCTCTAAAAATGGGAATAATGGTAAAGTAGAGGGTAAACCAGAATGGACTGATAAGGGGAAGTTTGGCGGGGGATTAAATTTTGATGCCATAGATGATCTTATAAAGGTTCCAATGACCATAGATTACAAGGAAATTACAGTCATGGTTTGGGTTAATGAGAGTGGTTCCCCTGTTCGTCCAAGAATCGTCTCAAACGACCACACTGACGTTTCTAATAAAGGCTTCCAACTAATGTATAATACAGCCGGTTCTGGAAGTTGGTTTGATATAGGAACAGGAGGAGGAAACGCCGCCGCACAATTTGCTTATTTAGCTACAAAAGGTGATTGGTACCATTACACCGGAACTTATGATGGCTCAAAAATCAAGGCGTATATAAACGGTGAAATGAAGGCGGAAGGGAGTATATCCGGCACCATAGCTGACTCTGGCATTGATTTATATATTGGGTCATCCACGTATGGATTCAGCGATGGACTAAAAGGCGTGATTGACGAAGTTGCCATTTTCGACAAAGCTTTGAGCGCAGATGACATAACGATAGTTATGAATAATGGTCTTGAAAAATCAACGGGTATGCTTGCTGTTGAAGCAACTGGTAAGCTGGCAACCTGCTGGGGTGTAATAAAACAAAATGAGATTGGTAGATAATGATTAACTTTTTTGGTTTGCAAGACACTTATCGCAAGCTTGCCGTTAGCTATGTTGGATTGGGTGATTAACTCGTGAAAGATACGAGATAATCACCTACCGGATAATAACATCATAATGTAATAGGCAGGTATCCATGTTTGTTGATGGTTCTGGAAATTGCAGTCAGACTCCCCTGCCAGCGATGAACCGGAATGTCTTCGGTGATGCCTATAATAAGACGGTCTCCCGGGGCTGATTCTCTGAGCAGATTTAGTGTTTCCTTCTCCACTTCCTCGTCAGAGCGTATATGGACGGATGACGTGAAATTGATCCAAAGAACTTTGTCCCGCCATGCTTCCATTGCTTCCTTTAAGGTCATGTCGCAGTCCGGTGCGGGAGTGAATGCCTCCACATAGTCTAAACCTGAATCTGCCACCAGATCAGCCCATACCTTGTTGTTGCCATCAAGATGCGCGCCTATTAGTTTGCCATGCTTGTGCATGATTTCAGCGGCTTCATTATAGCATGGGATAACATACTTCTCAAAACGTTCTCTTCCCATCACATGCCCGGTCTCATTGCCACCATAGTTTAAATGGGATACAGGAGACTTGGCAACCAATGGGTAGAGCCTGCGTCGCTGTTCAACCAGTGCGTCATATAGCTTCAGAATCTCATCTCTACGCTCTGCCCATTCTATGGAGAACGCCTCAATTCCCATCCATGAGATCATAATCTGATGTAATGGTGTTAAGCCTACGGAAGATCGCAGTATCACGCCTTCACCAAGTTCAGCGTCTGCTTTGGCGAAACTCTCATAACAAGGCTCATATTCTTCATCCTGTATTATGAATAGAAGAGGTTTATAGTCTTCTGGTCTTTTGAAAAGCTTCTCTATGTTCCAGCTTGTGATTCCCAACGGACGGCTAACGCTGTATAGGTCGCCAGCAGGAGTATGAATATCTGTGCGTGAGTAGGTGATACCATCCTCTGCATAAGTTTTTGACTGTGATGTAACGTTAGGTGTGTGCGTATGGACAACCGGGTATCCTCGATCCACGATGCACATACCCTCGTCACGAAGCTGTTGTCCCAAATCGCCTTGTGGAACCATACATTCGTATATTGTAAATGGCACTTTGTCTGGCTTATCGCCGTAAAGAACTGCCTCAACTCGTTTTCTGGGAGTCATATTTGCTCCTTTCTTGATATTTCATATTTTCTATGAATTTAGTCTAAGATTTATTGAATATAAGCAAGTTTGAGAAATGATTTATCACTATTTTTTATAAGAATAGCACGCAGATGACGCGGATTAAACGGATTTTCACAGATTTTTCTTTTATTATTTCTGATCCGCGTAAATCCGCCCAATCCGCGTTTATCCGCGTGCTATTTCCTAAAGTTTAAAAGGATCTCTTAATTTTGCTTAAGACCATCATAATGTTTGAATATTAACATTAAGTAATCTATTTCCCTGACCCATTCCAGAGAAGCTCTGGTGGAATAGGCTGTTTTTCCAGCCCGGGACCTGATATAAGCAATTCGGGTTTTTCTCCCTGCCAGATACACTTATATTCTTTATTGGGAAAGTAAATATCCTCTTTGCCCTCACGAAAATCTATTCTGAATCATACATTAACAGATTTCCAATTCCCTGTCAATTATCAGATTTGGCTAAATAAGCAATGTCCTATATGGATAACAAAATCCTATTATCAGTAGATTTGATTCTCATTTGTGGTTCAGTGAATTTTCCCAAAAAAATAAATCTGAAAAAACTTGATTACTTAACTTATGTATAGTATAATGTCTGTAGAAGCCTGTAAAATTTAGCATTAGATGGTCTTAAAATCATTAAACAAGTATACCTGCTTGGGATGCGATATGTAAGCTAGAGATAAAAAAATCGGTAAGGTTACTTGGCGTAACTGCGAATAATCTAGTAGACCAGCCCGACCAGCCATATCTGATTGAGGATTTTGAGAGGACAGAGAGGCTAAACAGGACAATTGTGGGTATCAATAACAAGTTTGGGGAGTTCACAATCAAGCCAGCGAGCCTTTTGATGTTGAGGCGTCTGGATACCCAGTAGTTTATAGGAGATATTCCGGTTCCCGAAAAATTATATATGTGATATAATACATAAAACCGTTGATAGAAAACAGTGGCGAAAAGATAGATAAAACGGTTATAATATAATAATGAAATATGGTGGGGCTCCTTTTTTGATTGTTTTAAAAACGAATGACAACAAAACAATCATACAAAAAAAGTTCCCGCCATCTCCATATCAATTTACATTAAATGGACAAAATCGAGTTGTGAGTAATTTGTGAAATGAACAGAAATGAACTAATAGAGTTAGCAAAGATCAGACTCAAAGATGCAGAAGCACTATTGGCGACTGAAAATTATTCAGGTGCTTATTATCTCTGTGGATATGTCATAGAATGTGGGTTAAAGGCCTGCATTGCAAAAAAGACAAAACTTCACGATTTTCCAGATTTAGATACTGTTCGGAATAGCTGGACCCATGATCTGATAAAGCTAGTTAAGACAGCAGGTTTGGAGTCATCCTTAAAACAAAATAGAATAAATGATCCAAAATTTGATGTTTGCTGGAGAGTAGTTGAAGATTGGTCTGAAGAAAGTCGTTATCAAAAAAACAGCAAATTTGAAGCTGAATTTTTATATTTTGCAATAACTGACAATTTACATGGAGTATTAAAATGGTTAGAACAGTATTGGTAGGACTTGATCTAAAAGGTGGAGAAAGGTTACTAAAAATTCTCGATGAAGAAGGGCTTGATATTCGTGCCGCATTTTGGCTCTATTTCCCAGAACCTGAAGAATGGAGGCTTGTTTTTGCGACTCCGATGGTTAGTAAGGAGGGTCCAATAAAAGTGTATTCCTTGATACAATCCATACTGCAAAAACTTGATCCGCCTCCAGATATATCTTTGCAGGATATAACGGTTGCGGATCCTAAAAGTGATAGATTTAAATTCCTACGACAAGATATTCTTATTGAAGATTCATACATATATCGTATGCCTTAGACACATAAAGAGTAAAATCATGTTAATATGGGCTGAAATTGATCTTAGTGCCATATTTCACAACCTGCAACAACTAAAAAGCATAGTCGAACCACAAGGATCCAGCGTATTAGCTGTCATTAAAGACAATGCTTATGGGCACGGTTCTGCTGAAGTAGCGCGCATCGCTGAATCTCAAGCCAGAATGTTTGGCGTTGCCACTGTCGAAGAAGCGGTGCAACTACGTCAGGAAAATATTGTAAAACCCATCCTGATTTTCTGCTGTGTCCTTCCAGAGCAAGCGGATGAAATTGTACGATACAATATAACTCAGACGGTATGCGATCTGCGCACTTGTGAAGCACTATCGGAATCTGCCAAACGATTTGGCAAAAAGGCTAAGGTTCACGTCAAAATTGACACAGGCATGGGGCGCATAGGCGTAGCTTACGATAAAGCGATTGGTTTGATAAAACAAATAATTCAGTTTCCGCATCTTATTGTGGATGGTATTTTCACTCACTTCGCAGTTGCAGATACTGACGAAGATTTCACAAAACTCCAGATAGAGCGATTTAACACAGTGCTTTCGGCTTTAAACGAGATAGGCATACACGTTCCCGTCAGGCACTCCGCAAACAGTGCAGGAATCCTCAATTTTCCATCATCTTACTACGATATGGTCAGACCCGGACTCGCTTTATATGGTTTATATCCATGCGAAAATCCATACCAAAAAATTGATCTCAGACCAGCATTAAGCCTGAAAACAAGAATTGTTTACCTAAAAGAACTTCCCGCAGGACACAGCGTCAGTTATGGACGCACCTATATAACTAACAAACCCACTAAGATTGCTACCTTAGCAGTCGGATACGGTCATGGTTACAGTAGAAAATTATCAAATAAAGGTGAAGTGCTTATAAGAGGTAAGAGAGCGCAGATAACAGGCGTGATATGTATGGATCAGTGCCTTTGTGACGTTACAGATATACCGGATGTATCTGTTGGAGATGAGGTTGTTTTAATCGGCAAGCAGGGAGATCAAGAGATAACAGCAGACGAGATAGCGAACAAGGTAGGAACCATTTCATACGAGATTCTCTGTGGGATCAATGCAAATGTAAAAAGAATTTACAAATCATAGTTATGGAGTGCTGAAGTGATAGCTTCAGCACTTGCATAATCAAACTTACGCATTCCATATTTACTACTTTTTGAGCGATGACCATGTAGTGGCTAACTTGCCGACGCTATCAACCGCTTTGGGAACCTCTGGAATATCGAAATAATCAATCTCAAAAACGGTGTCAATAGAACCGCCCCAGCTTTTGGCAACTATGCCAATCTTGTAATTGCCTTTAGTATAATTTGGTCCGAGTTTCGCATCCACACCGCCGGAAACCCAATTATCATTTTCGGCGCCTTTGGCGAAGAACTCCAGCTTTGTGCCGGTTTTAGTGATTTTGACGTAAACATCCTTATCAATAGCTACCTTTGCAGGATCAATTCCAATAAGAGTGTCAGCACGCCAACGATAAGACCCGCCAACACAATCTTCCAGACGTATGTCTGTATTTGCATAAGGCCCCCATATGCTATACGCCCATTCATCCTCGTTAAAGAATATTGGCCCGAGTTGGCATGCGGGAGCTTGTGTTCCATTAGTAGCAACGTTTACCAGCATCTCAATGCTGAAGTTATCTAGATTTGGTGGGTCCATAAGGAAGCATACACCACCGTCAGTTCCTTTTATATACATGTCGGCTCCGGCTTTCAGTTCCAGCACCAACATTCCTTTCGAAAAACTATATTTTCCTTTGTTTGCCGGGTCACGATAAGTCCACATTTTATCGAGGTTGGGACCATTAAAGTCATCGGTATGCTGCACAGCATAAGCAATACCTGTAATAAAGAATGTTGTCATTACCAATGATGCTAATAATGCTTTTTTCATGGCTCCTCTCCTGATTAGTTATGGGATCGGGTGTTCCCGATTCCGATACAGCTATCTTTTAATATCAGCCCAGGTGGATGCAATTTTGCCAGATGGCGCAACTGCTGTGGTTGCCAATTCAGGAACGTTAAAGTAGTCAAATTGGAAAGTACTATCCACTGAACCACCCCAGCTTTTTGCAATAATACCGATCTTGTAATTGCCTTGAGTATAATTTGGTCCAAGTTTCGAATCTACACCACCAGACACCCATTGATCGCCAGCGGCGCCTTTTGTGAAGAACTCTAACTTTGTTCCAGTCTTCGTAACTTTTAGATAAACATCCTTATCAATGGCTACCTTTGCTGGATCAACTCCGATCAGGGTATCAGCTCGCCAACGATAAGACCCGCCAACACAATCTTCCAGACGTATATCTGTATTTGAATAAGGACCCCATGCAGAATAAGCCCATGCTGTCTCATTGAAGAAAACAATTCCGGGTTGGCACGCTGGAGGCATAGTGCCGTTGACTGCGGCATTTACCATTAACTCTACTGAAAAGTTGTCTAAAGCTGGAGGATTGGTAAGCAACATTACACCACCATCAGTTCCTTTAATATACATATCCGCGCCTGCCTTGAGAGCAAGCACAAGCATGCCGCCAGAGAAACTTATGGTACTCTTGCTGGCGGGATCGCGCAAAGTCCACATTTTCGCAAGGGCTGGTCCATTGAAATCATCAAGGTTTGCCGCTAAGACTGATCCACTAAAAGTGATCAACATCGTTAACGCTAAAAACCAACAGAGCTTTTTCATTACTTTAGCCTCCTGTTCAATTGTATTGTCAGATTTCTCCCGTTATTTATCTGACAATCATTTTAACCAAACGACTCAAAGAAGTTTTTATGAAACTACTAGATCAAAATTCATAAATAGCTTACCAGATAAATATTTCGTTGTCAAGACAGAAATTCCCAAACCAAGCATAAACTTCTTGTCCGCAATATTTTTCAAAGAAAAAACACGAAGACACAAAGAAACACAAAAGATATTAAAAGTTGAAGATTAAAAGTTGAAAAGTTTGAATATCGAGTTCAACCTTAAACATTTAACTTTTAACCCATAATTCTTTGTGTCCTTCGTGTCTTTGTGACTTTGTGTTTAGATTTCCGCGGACGAAAAGTTTATACTTGGCATTAACCGAGTTTCAAAGAGAGTTCATTAGGGTAGTTGAATATTCATGGGAATAATCCACAAACTAATATTGGATACAATTAAATTACAAAAATATTTGACGAATTATGAATACTTATATATCATATATAATTATAATCAATTATAATGATTGTAATCGTTGAAAAATGCCATTTTGACATAGTGATTTGACGTTTTTCACAACCCCCTATGTCCCCCTTTTTTAAGGGGGAATTAGGAAACGTCCTGCTTTATTCCCTCTTATCAAAGGGGGTTTAGGGGGTTGTTTTTACTACACTTTTTGTATTTTTCAACGATTACATGATTACAAAGTTTCTATTTGACATGTTGAAAGAAAATGGAATCCAGAAAAAGTTTAAAGCCTTTTCTTAAAGTCGCTTTTGTCAGATGGATTAGTGATTATTATTTTAACGAGTAGTTTATAAATTGCTTTCAGGAGGGATCGGATAATGACTTCTATAATAGTGAATAAAGCAAAACTTTCTTTGATGGTGGGCGATATTACAAAGCAAAAAACAGACGCAATCGTGAACGCCGCAAATAGCAGTCTACTAGGTGGTGGCGGTGTGGATGGCGCAATCCACAGGGCAGGCGGTCCAAAAATACTAGAGGAATGTATGAAGATCAGAGAAAAACAGGGTGGTTGCGATACAGGCGAAGCAGTCATCACAACAGGCGGAAATTTGCCCGCTAAATACGTTATACACACAGTCGGTCCAATATGGGAAGGCGGGAACCGAAAAGAGCCAGAGCTACTAGCAAGTTGCTACAAAAACTCCCTGAAACTCGCTGTCGAAAATGGCTTAAAGACCATCTCATTCCCATCAATCAGCACAGGCGCCTATGGCTACCCGATAGATCAGGCGGCGAATGTCGCACTAAAAGCGGTCATAGACTTCCTGAAAAAAGACGATTCGCTGGAAGAGGTCATTTTCGTCCTGTTCAACGACATGATATACAAGAGCTATGAAGATGCACTAAAGTTCATTACTGTAGATATTGTATAGATTCGGTTAAAATCTACAAATGATTCAGGAATTCCATATTCTTCGTCAGCAAATATATAGTACATGCCTGGTAACTTGTTATCTATTATCAAGGTATTATTCAGATTAGCATTTATAATTATGATGCTTAGTGCTATACTATACACAGTAAAAAGTGTTAATTATGTTCATGAAATATTTAATCCTGTCTCTAGTTTTGCAATGGACAGATGATTATGACTTTCACTATCAAATCAAATAAATCAGATATTTTTGATGTGGCAATAATCGGTGGAGGACCCGCAGGAATGATAGCCGCAGGAAAAGCGGGTGAAGTCGGCGCAAAAGTTATTCTGCTTGAAAAGAACGCCAGACTTGGACGGAAACTGCTAATAACCGGCAATGGGCGCTGTAACCTCACTCAAGCGGAGTTTAACGTCCGCGAAATGGTCGAAAAATTCGGAGAGAATGGAAAATTCCTCTTTTCATCTCTCACCAGATTTGGCGTAAAAGAAATCATCGGGTTCTTCAACAGTCGTGGTTGCAAAACCAAAATCGAGCGAGGAGACAGAGTATTCCCCGAAAGCGACAATGCTCAGGACGTTCTTGACATACTCATTAGATACATGGCAGAAAATGGCGTGACCGTATCATGCGGTTCAGAAGTGACGAGTTTAGAAAAAGAGGAGAATAGAATAACCCGTCTGATGACAAATAAAAATGAGATTATCGCCAAAAACTACGTCCTCTGCACAGGCGGAAAATCCTTTCCGGGAACAGGGTCCACAGGAGATGGCTTCAAATGGGCAGAAAAACTCGGTCATCACGTAACGGAACTGACGCCGTCACTGACTGCCCTGAACATCAAAGAGGACTGGGTAAAATCCCTGCAAGGTTTAAGCCTTAAAAATGTCGAAATCAGCGTTTTTCAGAATGACGTAAAAAAGGAAAGCATCTTCGGAGAAATGCTTTTCACACACTTCGGCATAAGCGGTCCCATAATATTATCCATAAGTAAAAACGTCGGCAATCTGCTGAAAAAAGGTAAAGTAACGCTATCACTTGACTTAAAGCCTGCTTTAGATTTTACAAAACTGGACAAAAGAATACAGCGTGACTTCCTGAAATACCAGAACAAAAATTACAAAAACTCACTGGATGAGTTACTTCCTCAGAACCTAATACCAATAATCATTGACCTGTCAGGTATCGATCCAGACAAACAGGTAAACAGCATAACAAAAGAAGAAAGGCACAGGCTGGTAAATCTACTCAAAGGCTTAAATGTAACAGTCACAAGTATTCAAGGCTTTGAACACTCTTTAATAACAAACGGTGGTATAGCCATAAAAGAGATCGATCCCAAAACGATGAGATCAAAACTAATAGAAAACCTGTTTTTTGCAGGGGAGATAATTGATGTTGACGGACCGACAGGCGGATATAACTTACAAGTGTGCTGGAGTACCGGTTACATAGCTGGGGAGAACGCCGCCATTTCTATCAAAGAACCAATAAAATAAAGAGGGATGAAATATGAAACGGATGAATGCCTGGCAGGGGATCGTTGAAGCATTAAAAGCTGAGAGAATCGAATACGTATTTGGACTTCCGGGCGGTGACCTTTTTTACGATGCGCTTTATGATAACCCGGAAATTAAGCCCATACTTGTGCGGGAGGAAAGCTCCGGTGTATTTATGGCTATGGGATACGCGCGTATGACAGGGAAGCCCGGAATATGCTACGCCTCAAGCGGGCCGGGTGTAGCTAACCTTGTGCCGGGGATAATGGAGGCGGAGTCTGCATGTGTGCCTGTTATCGCCATCGGTGGCGCATCAAGTACCGCCAACGCAGGCATGGGAGCGTTTCAGGAAGCGGATCAGATATCCATAATGAAGCCTATAACCAAATGGACTGAGCGAGTGACTGACCCGGAGCGTGTTCCATGGGTTATGCGAAGAGCATTCTCAATCTCCGCTAATGGAAAACCCGGACCTGTTTATGTAGAAATTCCAAAAGATATTGGAAAGATAGAAACTGATGTTCCAGATTATGTGCCGTCAGTGTACCCTTTAAGAACATCAGGCGACCCTTATGCCATAGCTGATGCTGTGTCGCTAATCTTAGAGGCACAACATCCCCTTATAATAGCAGGCGGTGGATCCATTTACTCTAAAGCTTATAATCAAGTCGTCCAGTTAGCTGAACTTGTGAATATACCGGTGATGACTACTCCCTGCGGTAGAAGCATAATTCCAGAAGATCATCCCCTTGCTTTTGGTCAGGTGGGTCTATATTTTAGTAAATTAGGAGAGCAAGTTTATGACTCCGCAGACTTACTCATAACGATAGGCTCTCGTAATGAGGATTTTCAGTCAGGCGAGCAATGGTTCTATCCAAAAGGGGCAAAATACATCCAGATAGACATTGACCCGCATGAGATAGGTCGTAACTGGATACCCAATGTCCCAATCGTTGGCGACGCCAGTATGATTTTAACTGATCTTGTTACCTGCATAAAAGATACCATAAGTGATAGCAAAAAAGAAAACGTATGGACTCAAGGGCTTTTGAAGGCTAAAGAAACATACGAGGAAGAGGTTAGATCTGAATGTATGACTGATGAAACCCCGATAAAGTCAAAACGGGTGATATGGGAACTCAATCACGTTTTTGGCAGAAATACTATTCTGGTTAATGAGAATGGCTCTCAGGATCTGTGGTCATATTATCATCCTTATTACAAAGTGCTTGATATTAACTCCTGTATAGCACCCGGTGAGCAGACTTGCATGGGTTTTGGCGTTGCGGGTGCAATCGGCGCCAAGCTGGCGCAACCATCAAAGAAAGTCGTATGTACCACTGGAGACGGCGCATTCCAGATGTTTATGAAAGAATTGCCGACCGCCTTGCAGTATAATGCACCAGTAACCTACGTTGTGCTTAATAATTTCAGTCTTGGATGGACAAAATTCGGTCAAAAACAGCGTGGTAACAGGTTCATAGCAACAGACTTCAAAGTTCAACCTGATTTCGCTAAAATCGCAGAAGCAAATGGATGCTACGGCTTAAAGGTTGAATTGCCGTCAAATATCAGACCTGCTTTGGAACGTGCTTTGAAAGCCAATGCTGAAGGAAAACCTGCTGTTTTGGACTTCCTCGTTGATGGATGGGATTTTGCCCCGGGTTTCTTGAGCTATTATCGCAGACTTAGGTGATCCAAACATAAACTTCTTGTCCGCGGCATCTTTCAATGAAAAAACACAAAGACACGAAGGACACAAAGAAACACAAAGGATATTAAAAGTTGAAGGTTAAAGTAGGGGCATATCGCAATATGCCCCCACGATTTTATGAATCCCTGTAAAGCATCTTTAAAAAAGTATGTTAAAGTTTTCAATAAGCATTAATGGTTTACAGACTTGTGGGTAAAGATTAGTTTTTGAAAGGGGGAATAGTCAAGTTTCCCCCTTTCAAAAAGGGGATAAAGGGGGATTTTAAAACGTTTACCATGTATTGAGACTTAACAAAAAGTTTAATATCATTTTTTAAACTTGCTAAATATTGCGTTTTTAATTTTGTTATACTCATACCAGATACTAAAGGGGGTATGTCAAATGATGTTTCCTCTATTATTGTTAATGTCTATCTTTGGGTTCAATCCTGCAACGGCAACCATCGGTGATCTGACTATATCAATCGCTGACATTGGACAGATCATAGAACTGGAAAAGGAAATACCTGTAACTGTTACCATTAGCAACAAAGGAACTAAAGTTATAACTGGTGAAGTAAATCTTGATGTTATTGACAAATGGAATATAGTCGGCGACCCGATACAGAATTTTAGTGTTCCATCCAATGGTCAACAAGAGATTAAATTTATTTGTGTTGCAGAAAAAGGAACTTACGCCGCCCACTATCCGATACATGCGACAGCCACTTACGAAACAGAATCAGGTATGCAAAGCCTTCATACAGTATTGGTAACAGAGGTGACAAGAGGTGCAGTATTAGGATCAGAGGTTTCTGGTGTACAGCAAAGTACATTGAAACTTAATACACCGGGTCGGCTTTCTTTGCTATCGCTGAATGATGCCCTTGTGTCTTTTCGCCTTGATGAAAACAGCGAAGCTATAACACTACAACCCGGTTGGAGCGGGTCAGATGAAACAACCGGAACTAACGTGGATCGAACTTATGTAGATCGTGGCGATCAAAGACCTGCCATAACAGCACACCCTCCTTGGAAAGCTGGTTGGGGGGTTGTCTGGCTGGATTATTTGATACAGTTGCCAGATGTAAAGCCTTTATTCCTCGATTTTGCCACAGCTATACGTGATAATGTTCCAGATAAAGAGCCGCCAAGCGACGGCGTGCAATTTCAGGTATTTGTCGCACCCACCGATACAGATAATTTCACACAAGTTTTCGATAGATTTTCTGATGCGAAACGCTGGGAAGAAGCAAGAGTTGACCTGAGTACGTTCGCAGGACATGAAATATATCTTCGTCTGCTGATAGGTCCTGGACCGAAGCATGACACTACCTGTGATCAGGCTTATTGGGCTGATCCAATTATAATCGCTGGCATTGAACCATACACAATAGAATCCGAACAGGAACATCAAGTACGCATAAATCAGAGCAAAGAATCTGCTCAAAAGGCGCTAAAAGGTGAGTCAGTGGAAAATTCTTGGCTTCTTGCAGATAATGTCAGTGCCTCAATTGTACCGGGAAAATTTGGCATAATTGATTCTGTATTGACATTTGCCACACCAAAAGGTGACTTGACGATTGATGGATTCAATGTTGACGTGGATGAGCGCCGAGTTGGGAATTGGCGAAGCGGATTTTCATGCGGGCAATGGCAACTGAATGATGACGTCTGGAAACTCCCTGTAAAAGATGGTGATATCAGTTTCGATATTGACATCAAAACGTGGAATGAGAATGGAAGCCTGCGGGTTCAATTCGCAATTGATGGGATAGAAATGGATTTGCGAGGTCAACCGAGATTTACCCATATCTCACTTGGCCCAATAGATCAGAAAGTTCACAGACTGTATGCCGGACATGGTAACGTCTTGCAGGAATCGGGAAAACTCCGTATTGGATATGACGGATTCAATCTGTCAACGTCCTTTGCAGGATTCGATTTCGCCAATGGAATAAGCCTTGTTCAAGCAACAGACATTCCACCCGATGCTGTCAGAATTGACCCCGAAAGAGGTGTTGCCACTCTGGATGCTCATCATGACGTGACCTTCACATTCGTCATTTCTACAGAAGGCGCATTTGATTCCGCTAAAAAGTATCGTGATGTAGTGAAACCGCAGATGGCGCCGGGCGTTCCGAAAATAATAGGAAAGATGTGCCTTGATCAATGGGGCGGTGATTATGCTAAGGCAGGCGACGATCTGGAACATGCCGCACGCTATGGACTTATAGATAGTGTATTCGTCAAGCACACATGGCAGAGATGGGGATATGACTATCGTCTTCCTGATATATACCCGCCTGAAGGTAATTGGGACGATTTCTTGAAGATGGTCAATGCCTGTAAAAATAATGGCATTCTGTTTGCCCCTCACGACAATTACATTGATTTCTATCCCGATGCGACTGGATTTTCGTATCAATACATAATCTTTAACGATGATGGAACTCCTCAAAAAGCATGGTATAATGAAGGACGAAAGGCGCAGAGCTATCGCTGGCTTCCTCATGCGTACCAACCGTGGATGGAGGACAACCTCCAGCTTATTAAAGACGGTTTTGCGCCGACTGGATATTTTATTGACGTATTCAGCGCAATTACACCGATGGACTATTACGATGAATATGGGCAATTTTATCCAAAGACACTTACCGTTCAAGAATGGGGAGATACTTTTGACAGAGTTCGTGAGATTTTACATGGTGCGCCGACCATCAGCGAAGCGGGCCATGATGCACTGATCGGGCATCTGGATTCTGCCGAAGCAGATCACCTCGGTTGGACGCCTGAAACTCGCTCATGGGCATGGAACGTGCCTGCTGTGGACGGTGAGCGTATCCCCTGGCACGATATGGTGACGCATGGAAAATTCGTTCTTCTCGCCGGTGGACTTGGTTCACGTTACTCAGGCAGTGGCTCAAGGGAGATGCACGGCTACGGCAGTGACGACTACCTCAGCATGACCGTACTTGGAGGGCGTAGTCCTATGTGTGATGGGCCCTTCAATCGCAATGCAGTTATGACCTACTGGTTACTGCACGATGTAAGCGCTGAGTTGGCAAATCAGGATATGGAAAAACACACTTTTGCAGATGACGACATACATCGGCAGATCGTGGATTTTGCCAAAGGCGGAAAGGTGATCGCAAATAGAGGCAAAACTGATTGGGAAATAAATAGTCAAATACTCCCGCCTTATGGTTTCACTGCGGAATCAGGTGAATATCGTGCTATGGTTACAAAGCGGGATGGCGTTATTTCAGCATACTCGGAAAGCCCGAATAGCATATTCGTGGATGCAAGAACACCAGAACGTTCAGTCGGTCTACCTCTGCAAGTGGAGATCACAGGTGTCGAACCGCTTGGAGGGAGGCGATTCGCATTGTTGAGCAAATGGTCTGTGCAGTCACCTATAAATGAATCGGGCAGTACATTTATCCATTTCACCAACTCGGAAGTCGCACCTGATGGAGAACACATAGCGTTTCAGGCTAGTTTCCCGATCGGACCGGAACAGTGGGAAAAGGTTGGCGCTTACGAAATACGTACAGAAGCGGAACTCCCTGAGAATCTGCCTTTAGGTGAATACAGGATACGATACGGTATCTACCAACCTGAAAAGGGAGGCGAAAGGTTAGTGTTACCCGGTCGGAGAGATTCGACTGGTAGAAGCATCGGCGGTTCGATAGTTTTTGGAAAGTCAGATGATGGCTCTTTGACGATGCAATTCAAGCCCGTAGCCTCTTCAGCAATATCTGATGAGTATCTCAAGCGTCTTAATGACTCACGCAAAGTCATCAATTTCGGTTTAATAGAGACTAACGGCGCATTCCAGCTACTCAAAGACAAAAAAATGCTAATTCCGTTGCCAGAAAGCGATCCCTTCAAGGTAGTGCTTGACTTAAACGGTCTGAAGCTTCCGGCGAAAATCAGTCGTATCGAAGCATTAAATGAAAATCTTGAAAAGCAGGAGGATATTGAGTTTTCCATTGATGGTGAGAAATTAAAGTTTTCAACAAAGGCAGGATTTTTTGCTTATCGTTTAGTTGAATGATAACACAAAGAATTATGAGCTAAAAGTCAAATGTTTGAGATTGAACGCAATATTCAAACTTTTCAACTTTTAGCATCTAATAATGTCATATAATTGTCACAGAATTGTCATAGTATTGTATTTTTTAGCTTGACATTGGCAATTGGTAGTTATATGATATTTGTTGTATTGGATGAAATTTAGACATAAGGATGTTTTGTTACACATCTTTTTTTATGTGAAAAGTAGCGATTTGAGTAAAGGAAAAGAAGGTGATAGAATATAATTAATTAGAGTATTTGTGGTCAGTCTGTGGGATTGTAATTTACATTTAAGCGGGAGGAACTGAAATGCGAAAATTCATGCTATTCAATATTTTAGTGATGGTTCTTATAATAACGACAAGTGCCTGGGCTATTAATGTCAAAAGTGATCCCGCGCTTGTTGGTCTTTGGCTTTTTGATGAAGGAAGCGGAACAGTTGTAAAGGATTCATCGGGCAATGGTAATGATGGAAAGTCCAGTAGCGACTTTACGTGGGACAATGGAAAGTTTGGCAAAGCTATTGTATCACCAGCAGCAACCGCAAGTTCGATTGTTGTACCCAAATCAGCAAGTCTGGATAAAGTTACTAAAGCTATGACTATCGCCGCTTGGTTCAGAATAGATACTGCCTCTGATACTGGCATTCGCCGACCAAATGCCTTTTTGTTAGAAGATCAGTCCGCTACGGAACCTGTTCCTGACAGTTTCTCTTTCCGTATGTGGACGAGTAAAGGTCTAAGCCCTGGGGTATATGGCAAGACCAAGCTAGTGCAGAAAACATGGAACCATGTAGCTGGAACTTACGACGGCACACAGATGAGTCTTTATATCAACGGTGTTGCCGAGAAGGAACTATTGAGCGACGCTAATGCGGCTGTTGATGGTAAATGGAGCGGTGATGTTGGAACTCCGGCAGATGGGCTTCAACTGAAATTTGCATCAGAGACGCTTATCGGCGCTATAGATGAAGTTATGCTATTCAGCCGAGCTTTGAGTGCGAGTGAGATTAAGGAAATAATGGCAGGCGCTCTTACCTCCGCAACTGCCGTAGACGCAAAGGCAAAACTCACAACAACATGGGCTGATATTAAACGATGATAATTCCTTGCTCTCTAAAACTATATGGGACAGGGCATACCTTAAATGAGATAGGTTAAGACAGAAAAACTTGTGAATCTCATTGACTATCTTCTCAACATAAGGAACATAGACATCCACGTATATGTTTTTGTCGGTGAATTTAATGTATTCACCATACAAACGAAGGGAAGGTAACACTTGCATCTCTCCCTTGTATGAGTTATGTGTTTTGATTTAACAACGATATGATACATGGAGGATGCAAGTTTCTAACCTTTTCTTTGATCTGTTTGTATTTTATGTTTTATATCTCTGAGAGGATTTCTAATTTAAAGGAGGCAAAGGTCATGCGGTGTTTTTTAGTAGTTTTCTTGTTACTGATGCTTTTCTTCTGTACTGCTTCGTATTCCCTGGATCAAAAGGGCCTGGTAGGTCTCTGGCTTTGCGATGATAAAGGTGATACTTTAACCGATTCTTCAGGAAATAAAAATGATGGAAATCTAACTGGTGCCTTCAAATTTGACAAAGGCAAGATTGATGGGTGTATAATCGCTTCGGGAGGCGGAAGTATTGATGTTGCAACGTCAAACAGTGTCAACAGTATAGGTGATGCTGTGACTATAGCTGGATGGTTCCGTGTTGACACAGACTCCGATACAGGCATCAGGCGTCAGAACGCTTATCTATTAGAAGACCAATCATCAACTGAACCCGTGCCTGATAGCTGGTCTTTTAGAATATGGACTACCAGCGGACTCAGCCCCGGCGCTTATGGTACAACTCTAGTGAAAAAGGGAGAATGGACACACATTGCAGGAACTTACGACGGCAAACTCATGAAGCTCTATATCAACGGTGTTGCGGAAAAGGAACTCAAAACTGATGGAAATGCAAATTTCAACGGTGAATGGGCTGGCAAGATTGCGACTCCCGCCGATACACTGCAACTGAAATACAGTGCTGAATCCTATACAGGTGCAATGGATGAGATTATCCTATTCAGCAGAGCGCTGAGTGCCGACGAGATCAAGCAGTTGACCAGGGGATGGAAAAGTGCGCTATCAGTGGAGTCAAAAGATAAATTGGCTGTTACATGGGGTTCAATAAAATCGGTGCAGTAAAAATAATGATACCTTACTGGCAGTAGCCTCTGCAAATGGGAAACTCGCTACTGTACGGGGTGGATTAAAAGCTAATAACTGATTGCAAATTCCACGAACCAAAATATAAAAAAGGCTCTTGATAACTCAAAAGCCTTTTTTATTTTACAAACCAAGATAGAATCTTGGGCTACACATACTTATACACACCATATCATTTAACCAATTATCTCATCTCTAATCTTATCCAACTCAGACTTAGCATTTTGTAATCCTGAATTTGCATAATTCAGCCATTCTTTGTGTTTATCAAGCTTTCCTTTTATGTTGTTTATGGTCTTTGAGACTGATTTCGGCGCAGGTCCGCCAATGTGATTTTTAAGACTAACATTCAACTCTGGTACGCTGAGTTTATTAAATGATTCCTCATCTATGGATATTTCCAGTCCATCATCTTTAGTAGCAGTGTTGATGGCAGAAAGCGTTATCTCGCCTTCTACATCGGAAAGCTTTACAGCGTCTGCAACTATGTGATAAGCCTGCCTGAATGGGATATTGTGGTATCGGGTAAGGTAATCGGCAACGTCAACAGCATTAAGGAATCCTACCTTAGCAAGCCTTTTCATTGTTTCCTTATTTACCTGTATTGTTCTGATAACTTCACGTATAACGACAGGCGCAAGTTCGCACTCAGAAACGAGATCGAATATCAGATATTTTGTATACTGACTGTCACGGTTGTATCCGGACAGGCTGGCTTTTGCGATCTCGAATATTGCTTGCATGATACCGTGTGCAATAGCTGTCTTTGCTCTAGTCACTTCCAGAGGTGCAGGATTGCGCTTCTGCGGCATTATTGAGCTTCCGCCAACAAATTTATCATCAAGCCTTATCATACTTGCTTCTGAGGTCGTCATAAATATGATGTCCTGACATGCTATGCTCAGATGGCTCATCATAAAGCTGATTGCGGATGCAAGTTCAGCTTCTGCCTCCCATCTGGACGAAACGCAGTCAATGCTGTTCTCCTGTATCTCGTCAAATCCCAAAAGTTTTGTCGTCAGTTCTCTATCTAGTTGCCACGATGTCCCATATCCAGCGGCGGCGCCCAATGGATTTCTATTTATGATATTATAAGCAAACTCAAATCTCTCAAGGTCACGCTCTAAAGCCTGTGCATAAGAAGCAAGTAAATGCCCAAATGTAGAGATGGTTGCATGTTGATAATGCGTGAATCCGGGCATGACTGTTTCCAGATGCTCACCAGCGATTTTCAGTATAACTTCCACAAGCTGGACCAAGTTATCAATAAATTGTAGTGCTTTATCCCTGAGATACATCCTCATGTCGCAGACGATCTGGTCGTTCCTGCTTCGTCCTGTGTGTATCTTACGACCTATCTCAGAGTCGAAATTCTCAGTGACGTAGCTTTCAATGTTCATGTGTACGTCTTCTTTTTTTGGATCAAGCTTGAATTGCCCGCTTTCGTATAGTTCTCTGATTTTGAGTAAAGACGAAAGGATCACCTTTATCTCATCTCTGGTCAATACTCCCTGTTTGTAGAGCATAACATCGTGGGATTCCGTATTCCATAAGTCGTAAGGTATAAGAATTTCATCTGCCATAGGCAAGGCTTTGACGTCCCTGCCTGCTGAATACATAACACTCAATTCCTCTGGTTTTCCTGTCAGCCTATGTCCCCAGACAACACCCATTCAAAAAGCCTCCTTATTATAAACCTACGGTTTTCTCCATGACCTGCAAATATCTACCATAAGCTTCATCCCATCCAGAAGCGATTGCAGGATCATATACAGTAACCTTAAATGATCTTCGGATCAGATTTCTTGCTTCTGCAATGGATTTGACGTATCCCCTTGCTAACGCCTGTAGCATTATGTTACCAATAGCTGTTGCCTCAACCGGTCCTGCTATCACCTGTCGTCCGGTAGCATCAGCGGCAAACTGGCACAGAAGCGTATTTTGGCACCCGCCGCCTATGATGTGAATAACATCAATGCGTTTTTTCAGCATCTCCTCAAGCTTTTCAAGCACCCACCTATATTTGAGCGCAAGGCTTTCCAGAGCGCATCGCAGTATAGCTCCCTTTGTCTCTGGAACTGTTTGTCCGGTATTTTTGCAGAAATCTACTATTCTTTGTGGCATGTCGCCATGACTGAGAAACGGCTCATAGTTTGGCTCTATCACAGATACTAAAGGTTTGGCTTCCTCTGCCATTTTAACTAAATCGCCATAAGAATAATTTTGTCCTGCATCTTCCCACGTACTTCTGCATTGCTGAATAAGCCATAGACCCATGATGTTTTTCAGGAATCTATAAGTATTGCCGACGCCTCCTTCATTAGTGAAATTATATTCGAGAGACGCATTGCTGATAATTGGTTCTGGAATCTCTACACCCATCAGTGACCACGTACCAGAACTAATATAAGCCCAATTTTCTCCTTTTGCTGGAACTGATGCAACGGCACATGCTGTATCGTGACATGCTGGCGCTATTACTAGAACGTTGCCAAGACCAACCTCGTTCCGAATTGATGGCAATAATGGACCAACCACCGTCGCCGATGGTATGATTTCAGGAAGGATTTGGTACGGCAGTCCCAATCTCTCAAATAATTGCTTAGACCAGCTTTTTTTACGTGGATCATAGAATTGAGTTGTGGTTGCTATAGAAAACTCAGAAACCTTTCTGCCTGTGAATAAAAAGTTGTATAAATCAGGCATCATAAGCAATTTGTCAGTCACTTCCAGTATTGGTGATTTTGCAAGCGACATAGCCAATAATTGGAAAAGTGTATTCAGCTTCATAAATTGGATGCCTGTCATCTGGTAAATCTCTTCTTTTGGCACGATACGGAAAGCCTCTTCCATCATTCCGTCAGTGCGTTTATCACGATAATGATATGGCGCCCCTAATATGCTATTGTCTCTGCCGACGAGTGCGTAATCCACACCCCAATTATCAAACCCGATACCATCCAGTTTTGGTCCGTGCTTTTGGACACTTATCTCAAGAGCCTGTTTCATCTCTTTATGCATCTGTAAAACGTCCCAATATAAGCTGTCAAATACGCGCACTGGCGTGTTGAGAAACCTATGGATTTCCTCAAGAGCTAGAGAATCATTATTTAGAGAGCCAACTACGGCACGTCCGCTTTCCGCTCCCATATCAATTGCTATAAATTTCGCTTCCATTTTTACTCTCCTAAAACTATTCCTTGGCTTTATCATATAATAGGAATCCAGTAAAATATCTATGGATGTCCAGATAATGTTTTTTAAAACGGAATAATCACGAATTACACAAATAGAAATAAGAAAAATTCGTAAAATTCGTGTTTAAAACTCTTTTTTTGAATGTCTATAGCATATCCTTAAAAGTTGATTAAAAAGATATAAGTCGCAATGAAGCAAAACCATGAGCTTTCATATTAAGTTTTACTTTACCATCTATTATGGGCAATTCTTCCTGATCACGCTCTAGCAAGTCAGTTCTGATCGCCCTTTGATAGCCTTTAACTTTAACCTCGACAGTATCAGATTTTCCGCCTGTTTCCCATAAGCGCATTATATATCCATTATCTTCGGCAGGCTTAAAGCATGTTGCGATTATGCGATCAGATGGGATTATAATTGATTTATTGTTTGATTCTATGCCTCCATTCGCTATCAATAAAGGATTAGCAACAGAACGGCTCCATGCGAAGGCTTTTGCCTCGTTGTATCCACCAGTATGCGCCATTAATGAGTAGCGGAATCGGAAATCTGTTACGCCATTCTGATCCTTAACGACTTCACGATAGTTCTGGTCATTGCCAAGTGCCTCAAACGTGATCGGGTCAAGGTCAAGACGAAGCACAAAAACATCCAATGGTGCAATTGTTATCCCTAATCCATCAGGTGTTGAAACATCTACGAATCCCTGAATGGCAAACCTGCGCGTATCTGCACCGATAAGGAGATCACCATCAGGTTGAGGTTTTGGACGGATTACTGCGCCGGTCGTTTCAACTCGCAATACTGCATCATCCCATAATATTGGGAATATCTGACATAGACGTTCTTCTTTTGTTGTAACAGGCTTGTTGATGTGGATATCAAAGTCTATTCTATCAAGGTCTGAATACACCGTTATGAAATTAGACACTTTAATATCGCTTGCTATGCCTGTAACCTTCAACTTTGCAAGCACGCTTCCTATTGTTACTACCTCTGACTTAACATCAGTTAGTATATGTTCTTCACCGTCAAAATAAACTGTCTGGCAAAGTGTGCGACCCGTTTTTTCAACGATTTCCGTACCTGTCGGTTTATAGATAATGCTAGATATGCCGCCAGTTTTTTGATCTATCTTGAGATGATAATATGGGCTTTCTAGTTCCAGATTAGTCACTTTAAGTTTTCCAGAAGAAGTTTTTGCCGCATTTTTCCCAAATTGAAGCGTTTTTAGCCCGAATCCTGCGATCTCCGGGGATACAAAATACATAAAGGTTTTGCCATCTTCCTTGACGTATTGATGTTCAAGCGATAATCCAGTATCTTCCGGGCTTTCTACACAGACAAGCTCTGTTCTTGACACGCTCAAGCTGTTGAATAGCGTAAGATGATCATTATTCTCTTTAATCAGGATTTTCCATGCCTTTTGTATGAGATTCTGGCTGATCTGATTCAGTTCTTCATTCCATTTTCGTCTTAGATCGGTATTGTGCTGTCTATTATTGTCGTCTGTGCCGTTCCATGCGTGATCGGATAACATTGACATGCACCATTCGGCACGCTCACGCTCAGATTGTGTGGCTTCTTTCAGTTCTGGTTGAATATGGCACGCCATGCTCAACAATGTCTCTGCTGAAATATATTTTCGATCGCATTCACGCATGTCTGTAACGTTTTTCGCAAGACAAACGGGCCACAAATCCCACGAATGACCAAAACAACCTTTAATCTTCATAAGAAATGGTTTTTTCTTTTCAATCTCATCTATCGCTGAACAGAATTGAGGAAATATGGCATTAACCAGCTTTGGATGTAAATCGGGAGTTTTGTTGTAATTTATAATGGCATCCGAAAACTCTCGTGTTTGTGACCCGCTGTTCGGTGAAATGTCGCCATGAGTTCCACTTGCAAGGATAGCTTTTTGTGGGTACTGGCTGTAATGCGGTAACCATTCTGACGTAATAATACTGGGCTTGCGAAGTAAACGATTGCCTTGCATATAGCTTGCGCTTAAACAAGCCCATGGGTCCATCGCAACCTTTATCTGACTGCCATCAGGTCCCTTAAAGATAAAAACTGGTGGATTCGTTAGTTCTTTGAACGTAGAATCATAGCCATAAAATGGATTAGATAACCACTTTATACCACAGCCTGCAAGTATCGAAGCGACTCCCCAAGGTAATGAAGGTTCTTCGATATGTTCAGCAATGTCAATACTGATTCCCCATTCTTTTTCCAATCGTCTTGCGGGATAGAATGTTCTGATGGCGCTTTCCACGCTTTGAAACGCCCACAGTGAATTGCATAGATAAGGGCTAACGAATACTCTACCTTCTTTTATTCGTTTGATAAGTTCATTTTTACGTTCTGGATACTTTTCTACGAAGCAAAGCGCCTCCTGAGTTACAGCCATGTTGTATCTGTCTTGATTTTCTGGTGCTTCACCATCTGTTCGATTCATCTCGTCAAGGTGCGATCTCACGATGTCAGCAAAGGCTTGGCGTGTCTGTTCCTCTGTGTAACCCCAGGTATAGTCAGGACAGTTGTCGTTAGTGATGTATATAGTCCATTCCGATATATTATCAGGCAGTGTTGTATTCAGAAAAAGACACATCGCTATTGCTTCAAACATGAAATAAACCTCCGTTATTCAGTAATTACCATCTTTTTCGTAGCGGAAAAGCTACCCGCTTCGATAGTATAGAAATAAATTCCACTGCTCACAGTCTCACCTGCTTCATTTTTACCGTCCCAATGAGCAGACTTATCGCTAGTTGTGTATGATCCTGCCTGTTTATGTCCTAAATTTATTGTGCGTATAAGTTGTCCCATCTCATTATGTATCCTGATCACTACATCAGCATTATCAGCATTTTCTGACAAATAATAAGGTATCCATGTCTCTGGATTGAAGGGATTTGGGTAGTTCTGATACAGTTCATTTTGCTTTATTTTACCCCATGTTATCGGTTGCTTTTCATCGGATGTTACAGCTTGGTTATTAGGCTGGCTAGTCGAATGATATACCTTGATACATTGGTTTCCAGTATCAACAACATAGACAAAACCTGATGTGCTTACAGCTATGCCACAAGGACCTGATAATCCCATCTCTTTAGTTCCATGAGTTCCCCATTTAGTCAGGAATTCACCTTCTGGACTGAACTTCTGGATACGATGATTACTAAAATCAGTTACGTATACATCCCCGAAACTATCCACTGTTACACCTGTTGGTGGAGAAAACTGTCCATCGCCATGACCCCATGTCCCCCATTTAGTAATAAACTTTCCATTTTTGTCAAATTTCTGGATGCGACTATTGCTGACATCCGCCACATATACATTCCCGGTTCTATCTACTGCTATACTATCAGGCCAGCTAAATTGCCCATCATCTATGCCTTTTTTGCCCCATTGGGTTAGAAAAACACTATTTGAGTCAAACTTAATGACATAATTGTGTAATCTATCAGTTATATATACATTTTTTGAATTATCTACTGCTATGCTACTTGGGCATTCAGTCTGCGCATCCCATTTCTTCAGAAAATCACCTTTTGAATCGAACTTCTGGATGCGATGATTACTCCCATCAGCTACATAAACGTTACCTGAACTATCTATCGCTACGTCATAAGGATAATCAAACTGTCCGCTTTTATCGCCTTGCCCACCCCATTTAGCTATAAAATTCCCATCTTGGTCGAATTTCTGAATACGGTTATTTCCAGTATCCACCACATACACATTTCCAGATAGATCCGTTGCTACTCTATTTGGCACTTTGAACTGTCCATTTTCTGAACCAACACTCCATTTTGCCAGAAATGCACCTTCCGAAGTAAACTTCTGGATGCGGTCGTTCCCTTCATCAGATACGTAAACGTTCCCGTCTTTATCTACTGTGACATCATCAGGAAAACTAAACTGCCCATTACCGGAGCCTTGAACGCCCCATTGGGTTATATACTTTCCATCCGAAGTGAATTTTTGGATACGATGATTATTACGTTCAGATACATATATATTTCCTGAATCATCCACAGCTACACCATCTGGAAGATTGAATTGACCATCGAGAGCGCCCTGTTTTCCCCATTGGGTTATATACTTTCCCTCAGAAGTAAACTTCTGGATGCGATCATTGACAAGATCAGCTACGTAAACGTTCCCTGAGTCATCAACTGCTATCCCGTTCGGACCATCAAACTGCCCTTTGGTAGAACCATTACTCCCCCACTTGGTTATAAAAACACCCTCAGAAGTGAATTTCTGGATACGATCGTTTCCAGTGTCTGCTACGTAAATGTTCCCAGAATTGTCAACTGTTACTCCGTATGGAATAGCGAACTGTCCATCACCCGCACCCATTGTGCTACCCAATTTATTCAGCAGAATCCCATCTGGAGAGAATATAAAAATGCAGTGATATATTGAGTCTGCTACATAGACATTTCCTTCTTTATCCAATGCTACATCCTCAGGATAACCGATCTGCGTACCACCAATGTTATCTGACCCAAATGAATTCAGGAAAACGCCATCAGAAGTGAATTTCTGAACTCGATAGTTCCTATAATCAGCCACGTATACGTTTCCCGAACTATCAGTTGTCAATCCCCTTGGAAACCAAAGACCCGTTCCATCCGATGGAAACGCTCGCACAAAGACGTATTCCTCCTGTGCAGATGAAACTAATGGGTATATTAGATAGGTTAAAATCATCATTAGAAAAATGAGATATAGTGCTACATTTCTAACCATAATCAACCTCCCTATGCCATTAACCTTCATAGCATTTGCTTCTATATTTTGTATCACTCAATGGGTCCGAAATGCTCACCCCATTGTTTGGCTAAGTCCTTGCCAATATCGTTAATTTTGACTTTTTCATTATCAGAAAGCGGTTTATAGTTCTTTACGGTTTCAACAGCCTTGCGAATCTCATCCTCATTTTTTAACCCAATTACGACTGTAGAAACACCTTCCAGACCAAGCGAATACCTTATTGCATGAGTATAATGCTCTTCTGGAAGCAATGCAGGCATTGGCTTGTCATATTGCATACCAACCGCCCCTCCAAGCACCTTCATAGCCGCTATTCCCGTCTTATGCTTTATCGCTTCGGGCAGAACCTTTTCCTCAAAGTTATACGTGTGCTTGTCAACGAAGTTAAGTGCTGACATCACAAGGTCGATCTCATCTGTTTCAAGAGCTTTCAGGAAATTCATGGGTTTTTGATGGCCGCTGATGCCGATAAATTTTACTAGACCTGATTTCTTAGCCTCGATCAGTCCTTCTAATGCGCCACCTTTGCCAAGAACCGTACCATAATCAAGTCCGCCGAAGTCGTGTATATGTACAGCGTCAATATGATCGGTTTGCATTTTCTTTAAACTTTCGTTTATTTGTCTTAATGCGCCGTCCCTGCTTGTTTCCTCGACCTTTGTAACCAGAAAGACCTCATTTCTGCGCTGTCTCATTATGGGTCCGAGTTTTTCCTCACCGTCACCATAAGTTGGGGCAACGTCTATGTAGTTTATGCCAAGATCAATACAAAGGTTAATTAGCTTCTCAGCGTCGGGCTGTGCCATCCTGCTTATACCAATAGGCCCCATTCCAAGTGCCAGTATAGAGACTTCCGTATCAGTTCTGCCGAGAACTCTCTTTGGAATTCCTGTTTTATCTTCTGCATTGGATACCGAAACTCCGCTCAATGCAAGTGTGGTGATAATTCCAGCTTTCTTTATAAAATCCCGTCTTGTAATCTTTTCTGACAAAAAAAATGCCTCCTCTCTTTTCATCCTTCATCCTTCCGCCTTCATCCTTTCTCTCTGTGTCTTTGTGTTTATTTTCATTTTATCTTTTAGAATTCGGTGACTTCACCATCGCCTTTTATTTTTCGTTGGGTTTTAGTATTCATATCAATGACTGTGGTAGGTTCAATGGTCCCGCTTCTAGTATATCCTCTGTCTTCCCAAAATCCGCCGATCATGCCGTGAATGAACTCAATGCGCTTTAGCCATTTGCAACTCTTGTATCCCCAGAGATTTGGTACGACCATCCGCAAAGGTCCGCCGTATTCTGGTTCCAGTGGTTCCCCGTCAACTGCATAAACAAGCATAACCTTTGGATAACTCAATTCCTTTAAGGGAACTGCGGTTGTGTATCCACTATAACTATAAAAATTAACGTGATCAGCTATTGGATCAAGCTCAATATTTTTAATAAAGTCGTTCCACGTTACACCGTCCCAATTAGCACGGACAGACCATTGACTCACAGACGTCAAACGAGAGTTAATTCGACTAAAAGGCATCTTCTTAATTTCGCTTAAAGAAAATGACTTTTCCTCTTTGACCAAGCCATCAACAGTGACGATATAATCAGCTTCAGATAAATCAGGAACACCCTCAACAGCAAAAACTGGACAATCCAGCCTTGATAATATACTCATAATTACTAACCTCTATGTAAGAAGAACTGTTTTTTAAGCTTTACTGTGTTTTAAGGTTTGACCATGTAGTGGCAAGTTTACCAGCAGGAGAAACCGCAAGCACGTTTGATAAACCATCGTTCATAATACTTTGAATATCCTCTTGTTTCAGTGCAGTGTTGAAAATCATAACTTCATCTATTATGCCCGGTGTATAGTATGGCGTTGCTCCTGCATTTGCCCCGCCGCCAATTCTTACAGGTTGACCAGTAACTATAATATCACCTGAGAAACTCACATTTCCATCCTCTTTCCCATTGACATATAGTCTTAAAATACCTCCATCGTAAGTCTGAGCAACATGATACCATGTTTCGAGTTCGGCGGTTGTTTTTCCATCAAAATAATGGGCAGTACCATCCGCAGTCCATATATGCGATCTAAATTTGTTGACATCAGATGAAGTAAGCAAATATTGCCTTTCTGCATTCTCACCGTCTTTACTGATTATGTCACGGTGCTGTCCTGCATTACCCTTTATATATACCCAGCATCCCATGCTCATAGCCTTCGTTGGGTTTAGCCCCGGTATATTAGCTACTTCAACGTTATCACTTGTCCCATTAAAGCTTAAAGCTTTGCCAAACTTTCCGTCAATCCATGCCGCACCAGTAATTTTACCGTCATTATTCTTCCCGGCGGAATCTTTGACTGCATTACCTTTCCCTTCATCAAAAAACCACATCCCAATACATGTCTCCATATCAATTTTGGCATAACTTTGAAAAGCAGACATAAGGCTAACGAGGATCAAACTTATAAAGAAAATGGATAATCTTGTTATTAATCTATTCATTTTTGATTTCCTCCCTGTCAAGATAAGCCTGATGAAACTAACAATTTTATGAAATCGTTTTAACTATACCACCTTCTACCATATTTGGCAAGTAATTTTCCATAAGTTTCACATATATTGACTCATTATCAGTTATATGCTATATTTGATATATACGAATAGGCAAGCACGCTATACTATAAAATCAAAGGCTGATACATCCATAGGTAAAATCCCAAAGGAGCTTGATTTTCTAGCATTTGAAGCAAGGAAATATAAAGTTGAATGTAAAACGTGATAAGTTTTATTAAAAAAAGGGGAGATATTATGGCAAGATTTGTAGGCGTTTCCAGCATATCTTTTAGTACTGGCACAGGAGAAGACCCAGAAAAGATGCAAAGAGCTATAGGAATGTGGGAAAATTATATTGATACCACATCTCTTGATAAACCTGACATTATCATTTTACCAGAAATCTTCTTGCAGAATACCGCAAGTTCATCTAGCAAGAAGGAAAAAAACGAAAAAGCAGACCTTCTACCTGAAGGTGACGCAATCACAAAATTCATTTCACGTAAGTCAAAAGAACAAAGAACATATATATTCGCATCCTATTGGCGAAGGGACGAAAAGGGCAGAGGGAGATATAACAGCGCAGTTCTGTTTGATCGGGAAGGAAAAGTGGCTGGAGCTTATGACAAGGTGTTTCCAACTATCGGAGAGATGGAGGATGGCACACTTCCGGGAAAAGAGGCAAAAATCTTTCAGACAGATTTTGGTCGTATTGGCGCTATTATATGCTTTGACCTGAATTTTCCGGAACTTCTTGCGGATTATAAAAGTAAGGGTGTAGAATTATTATGTATGCTTTCAGCTTTCAGGGGTGGATTTATGGTTAAGGCGGCGGCTTTCAAAAACCAGATATATGTTGCAACCAGTACACCCGGTGAAAATAGTGTTATCGTTGATCCTCTGGGGCGCACTCTAGCAGAATCTAGTGCTTATGGAAGAATCATTTTCGCAAAGATAAACCTTGATTCGCAAATCGTTCACATTGACTATAATCAGCAGAGAGTTGCTGATATGAAGAAGAAATATCAAGAATACGTCAGGATCGAAGTAGCAAGCCCGGAGGCTGTATATTTTATCTCCTCGCTTCATCCAGAGAAATCTGTTCAGGATATGATTGCGGAATTTGAGGTAGAAACACGAGATGAATACCTTGATCGAGCAAGAAGAGAAAGGATGAGATATTTACCTAAAGACTGACACCAGGGCAAGACATCTGCTCAAAGCGGACAAAACACATTTGTCGTCTTTGAGTTATGAAATAGTATATGGAGCCGTATTAGGATATAGGTATGGAAAAGTTTGGCTAGAACAATATAGGAGAACCTTACCTTAATTCTTCCTTTTACGACTCCATATTAACCTAATTCTGGATTAATCCAATTTTAAGTCTTCATATATATAGACACCAAAAACGGGCAAAATGTGACACAAAAATAAAATTTTTTTTGTGATTGTTAAAAAAATACAAAAAACGCATAAAAAACTCTTAGGAAGGAGAAAAATCATCATGATAACAGGTTTGGCGCATATATGTTTCAGTGTTTCTAATCTTGAGGAATCAATCTCTTTTTATAAGGATAAATTGGGATTGTCACCGGCTTTTGATTTTATTAATGATAAGGGTGAAAGATTTGGAATTTATCTTCACGTTGGCGGGCGAAATTTCATTGAGCTTTTCAAAGGCAATCCAGAGCAACCTGATCCAAAGCAATCGTATAAACATTTCTGTCTGGAAGTAGATGACATTCAATCAACCGCATCCGAACTCAAAAAACAAGGTGTAGAAGTATCCGAAGTCAAAATGGGGGGTGACAATAGCTGGCAGGCATGGCTATCAGACCCGGACGGCAACCGTATTGAGTTACACCAATATACGCAAAATAGCAAACAGAACGTTGGTCTAATATAAAAGAAAAGATACAAGATACTGGATGCAAGACAGAAAGCAGTATCTAAAGCATAAATTTCTCGTCCGCGGAAATCCAAACACCAAGTCACAAAGACACGAAAGACACAAAGAATTATGAGTTAAAAGTTAGATGTTTAGGGTTGAACACGATATTCAAGCTTTTCAACTTTTAACCTTCAACTTTTAATATCCTTTGTGTTTTTTCTTTGAAAAATACCGCGGATAAAAACTTTATGCTTGGGCTTTATAAGGTTTGTATAATATCCTTTATACCAGCATTAGTTATTTGCGCATCACCCCGTCTATGAAATAGGCAACCTTCCCATCACCGGCACGATTTACTGAAGTTTCGAGTTCGACTCCATGAAGTTCTACGTCAACTTTGACGTTGCCGACAGCACTCAATAGCCCAGTTGATAGCGTTTAATAGCAAACGCTGAAAAGCTGTGCTGCTAAAATCATCCGGGCAACCAAGTGATGTGTAAAACACTCGACTGTCATAGCTGATATTAGTCCATGCAACAATCTGATCGCTTTCCACATTTTGCCTTTCAGCCATCAAAAGCGGGGTTGCTGTCAGTGAAAGAGGCATAACTCGATAAAGTGGATTTTTTGTATTTATTTCCATATCCTCAAGACCATTCATTATCGGATGTGAAATGTACTGAGGAATGGGTTTTATAACAAAACCTGCTTCGGAATTTGAATTGCACATCCCAAGAAAATTGCAGCCCAAGACTTCACGATTAAAATTATTCCAGATAACCCGTCCACGCCCGGCAGACTTTCGACCTTTTTCATCGGCAAAGGCTACAACACTTGGACGAAGGGCAATTATCGGTTTATCCGCATTAAAGATGAAACGTCCAAGCCTGTCCATCTGCCATGCAGGGAGAAAACGCCTTTCCATACTTAAAATGAGCAGATCAGCATCATAGAGTGCATCTAAATCCTGTATACTATTTCTGCGTTTTGGGGTCGCATAGCAAAATGTACAGCAGAAATTGCCTTCCAGATACTCTTTTGCGAAAGCGGGTAGTGTTTGTTGGGTATCACACGAATCCTCTGCAATAACGAATACGATATGTTTACACTTGTCCTGACTCATATTTGCTAATTGAAGAAGCTGTCGGCTTAAAAATGATGGTCCTCCGTATTTCTCCAGATGGCGTTGTACAATGGCTGAACCTTTCGCAGGGAAAAGATCGGGGTCTGGTGTCTCTAAATCCGCATCATAGCCGTTTCCAGTGATGGCTTCGACTACATCGCTGATAAAGAACACACGATAACCTCGCCGCCTTGTATGGTGCAATCCAAACATTCGATATTGCGGGAGACACATATTTGAGGCAATACCAAGATAGATGATAGTGTCATAACCTCGTGATACTAGGATGTTAATAGCTTCTGCCTCATTATTTGCATCGCCTATCAAGTCAGTTTCCGCTAACTCTACGTCTTTGTTTGCCATAACGTTCCATTTTTGTGTATCCCACGGCAGACCTTTCTTACGGCATGGCAAATCAGGACCACATTCGCAAGTTCCGGTGTAATGCCAGGGCGGCATTGGCGGTTCATAAGGGATTTTTGGTGGTGCATCCTGTGATGGAATTGCTAATACAGCTTTACGTTGCGGCGTATCTGCCCAATTTGGCTGGCGCACTTTTCTTGGCGGAAGTGGATCTTTGTTTTCGATACCATCTGCAGGCGCATGTACGATCTGTATCCCTAACCTACGCAATGCTCTCAACGTCTGATTGAAACGTGGAACCATGTTTTTTGCACGTTCGAGAAATGTCACATCTGGATGATAATCCCACATATCAATCACAAAAGCAACTGTTTTTGCAGGATCAATAGTTACAGTCTCTCGTATCAGGTTGCCCTGATTACCTCTTCGTTGAATGTTCAATTTAAATGATGTATTACTCATTTTTATTTTCCTTGTTTAATAATAAAAGGATTAAAAGTTGAAGGTTAAAAGTTGAAAAGTTTGAATATCGAGTTCAACCTTAAACATTTAACTTTTAACTCATAATTCTTTGTGTCCTTCGTGTCTTTGTGACTTTGTGTTTAGATTTCCGCGGACGAGAAGTTTATGCTTGGCCACCTGTGAATCTACTTGCCATTTCACTCGAAACGTGCTATCTTTTTCTTGTATTCCTAATACCATAGTTACCTCCTTCTATGAATGTCAATTTGGTAATACCATTTTGATTTTATCATTGTGCATAATTTGACGGTTGGGAAATATCAGTAGGTCGGGTTGAAGCAATGAAACTCGACTATACTAATATTTTGTTGGGTTTCGTTCCTCAACCCAACCTACATTAATGCACAATAAAAAGATAAAACTGGTATAATCTATGGTATTTTTCTCTTTTTGGCAAGCTTTTCCTTTTGACGATAAACATTCTATTAGCTTTGACTAACTGCCGTTGAAGATGGGGCGGCAGTCTGTGGTAAACACAAGCCATACCCCATTAATATAGTTTAACATAAAGCAAGTAACATTTCTGTAATTATTATTATAAGATAAACACGGATACGATTAGAAGATTTTAGATTACAGATTTAAGATTGGGAAATTAAACATAATCTTCAATTCTTAATCTGTTTCAAAAAGCGGAGGTGTATTATGAAGATATTAGTTTTCGGCGCGCATCCGGATGATCCCGAATCGGGATGCGGCGGACTTGCCGCTCAATCAGTAAAGACAGGTCACGAAGTAGTTTTTATGTATGCTACTGCTTTCCGACAGGGAAGGCAATATTTTGATCGTCCTGAAAGGGAAGTAAGGACAGAGGAAGCTCTTTCTGCCTGTAAAGTTATCGGCGTTCGTGGGATTGTGCTGGACTACCAACATGAAGGTATAGACGTCAACTCTCAAAATATAGAAAGAATTACTGGGATTTTGATGAGCGAACATCCTGACGTGGTAATCGCACATTGGCCCGTGGATACGCATCCAGATCACCGATGTGTTGGCACGCTTGCGCTTAGTGCATATCTTCGTCCAGAGACAAATTTTGAATTTTACTATTTCGAGGTTATGAGTGGGTTACAATCTATACATTTTAATCCGACTCACTATATAGATATTTCAGACGTAGCAGAAATAAAGCATCAATCATTACTTTGTCATAAGAGTCAGGATGGTGAATCAGTGTGGCAAGATCACGAACTGATGCACAAGTTCAGAGGGCGTGAATGTGGCGTTGAGAGGGCAGAAGCCTATATCCGCATTGATCGAAAGAAAACAGCGCAAAAAACATTGTAGCATAATCTCCGTTTCTGTTCCTTATAGTATGATAACCAAACTCCGGAGTAAGCACGATGAAAGACGATATCTTGGTGGAACAGACTCTTGCGGGAGATAAGCAAGCTTTCAATAGCCTGATAACAGATTACTATGCAGACATATATGGTATGATTCTGTCTTGGGTGAAAAATCCAGAGGATGCGAAGGACTTGGCTCAGGACGTTTTCATATCAGCATACTTCGATCTGCCTTCTCTAAAGGATCATAAGCTATTCTATTCATGGATTAGACAAATAGCAAGGCACAAATGCCAGAACTTGAAAAGAGAGCAGATTGACCTTGCTCCTCTCCACGATGATCTAATCTCCAAAGAACCTTCCACAGATGAAGTGCTTATCCTGCGTGAGACGTTGGCGAAAGTTATGGAAGCCATTGATAATTTGCCAGAATCGGAAAAAAGGTTGCTTAAAGAGCATTATCTTGATGATGTGAGTTATGATGAACTGGAAGCAAAGCATGGAGTCTCCACCAAAGCGTTAGTTGTGCGATTGGTTAGAATAAGACGAAAGATAAGGGATCAATTGGAGAAAACGCTGTCTGCGTTTGTGGCGTTTTTCCATGATCATACCGAAAGCATACTGACAGGAGGAATGGAGACCATGAAATTGAGTGTAAAGACAAAGCTGATCGCTGGTGGGATAGCAGTAATGCTTTTATTAGGCGGTGCTGGTATTTTAGTAAGGCAATATTATATGCAATATACTTCAAAACAGAAATCACAAGAAAATTATTTACAGCTACCTGCAAAATCAGTTTCCGATGATAGAAAACGCATTAATAATATTCTTCCAAACAAAAAAGTAATAAAAACTCATATAGAAAAGCCAAATTCTGAGACTATTGAAGTAAAATCGTTTTCCATACCAAAGAAAGTTCCTACAGCACAAAGCAATGATGATGAAATCAAGAATTTTCATGACTGGATTTTAAATTGGGGTAAAAGAGATACTCTTGATCAAAAGGAAAAATTGAATAATACACAAAAATTTGGGTTTGATACTGAGCAAGATAAAAAACAAGTAGAGTCTGTTATTTTTAATCAATGGAAGAGGGGTTACGAAACTTATGACATAGAAAAGTATATGTCATCAATATGGGAAGATAGTTTTTTCTACGTTAGTGATAGAGGAACACCTGATGATTTAACAGATGATATTATATTCAGAGGAGGACAAAAGGAGTGTGAATCTGCAAAAAGAATATTTAATAATTACAGAAGAATAGAATTGAATCTTTATCCTCGATCTGATGTTGAGTTCCTAAGCGATAAGAATGCTATGGTTAAATATGATTATAAAATCACATTTTCTGATCCTAATTATGTCTGCAATGGCAATATGATAATAATACTTGAGCGTCGAGAAAGTTCCATAGGTAGAAGCGATTGGCGCATACTTGAATGGTATGATTATGCTGTATTAAAATAAAAAAATATAATATGATAGTAATACAGTTTAAGAAAAAAGAAAGTGAATTTTAATATTATCTAGTAAAAGACGAGATTTCTTGCTCTTTACCACGAATTGTCGCTTTGATTAATGAAGATAAGAATTCGCTGGCATCAAGGGTTTCTATTGGTATGGCACGTAAATATTAATGTCTGTCATTGAGAAATGTTTACGATTCAATGTTCGCAAATCCCAATTTTTTTCAAACGTCTGCTTGTTCCTTTTCTTATTTCACGGACATATTCATCAGTATCATGAATATCATCTCTATCTGACCATATCCCTTTTGCCATTCTCATTTTAGCTAAATTTGTGTTATGCTCTTCATTAACAGAAAATAGCTGGTCTACTGCAATATTCAGGATTTCCGAGATTGATTTATTATACTCCATACTTAGAGTCCTTAAAGTGTCAAATTGTTGATCGGATAATTCTATTTCTACCGTCTTCATTTTATATTCACCGCCTTGCATAACATCAAAGAAAACAATTATTGTGCAGTAATAACAAACCAACGCCAAATGTCATTCCCGTGCAAGCGGGAATCCAGAGAAATATTTTTTCAACTATTACCAGTTAAAAATATTCTGATACCAAGTAGTTATACCTATTTTAGTTAGAAATGATACTTATTCTTTTTGACATATAGACTGAACTGATATATAATGGCTAACCGTAGCTATAAAAACCAAAGAAAGAAAGGTGATTACTACGGCTAAACCATTAA
>Ga0315282_10000872_pt1 | contig 59124 bp, 42 predicted proteins | sample YL17G07_20_MG_FD_203693 | JGI IMG/M metagenome (GOLD analysis project Ga0315282, IMG submission 203693) | Sediment microbial communities from Yellowstone Lake, YNP, Wyoming, USA - YL17G07_20 | ecosystem: Environmental > Aquatic > Freshwater > Lake > Sediment | place: USA: Wyoming | collected...
TACCACCACCAGTCCATGGTCGGTAGTGCCAGGGCGCCACCGCTTAAAGATGTCGTAGGCAAATAGAGTCGCCGTTGAATTCAGCGCCGCCGAACAGGTCTGCATCGCCGCGGCCAACATGGCGGCAGTCACCAGGCCTTTGAACCCGGCCGGCAGCAGGCGCGTGATCATAAAGGTGTAAGTATCGGCCGCCACCAGCGGAGCGTCCCCGCCGAACGCGCCTTTCTGCACCAGCGCTACGCAGATGACACCCGGCAGGACAAAGAGAAATACCGGAAGTATTTTGAGGAACGAGCAAAACAGCGGGCCAATGCGCGCCTGCGTTTCATCCCGCGCGGCCATCACGCGCTGCACCATCGTCTGGTCGGCGCACCAATACCAGATCCCAATGACCGGGTATCCTAACAGGATGGAATACCAGGGCAGCCCCGATGGGTCCGACGCCCCCCGGCTCATGCTAAGAAAATTAGCCGTGGACGCCGGGATCTCAGGCGCCGTCCCTGCCAACGGGTGCGCGTGGGAAGCCAGCGTGGCTGCCATTTCCGCCCAGCCGCCCACCTTTATCCAGGCGGCGGCAGTGATCACCACCGCGCCCACCAGCAGGAGTACCGTCTGAATGCTCTCCGTCCACACCACCGCCAGCAACCCGCCCACCATCGTGTAGATGCCCGTCAGCACGCCAAGCACGACGATGAAAAATAATAGCGCGTCCACGCCGAGCACTGTGGCTCCCGGCGCCATTCCGAGGATGCCGCGCAAAACCCAGGCGGCTGTGTACAGCGCGATGCCGATGTGGATGACGATGGCCGAAAACAGGCTGACGATGGTGAGGATGTCGCGGCATTGCCGGTTAAAGCGCCGCTCGAGAAAGTCCGGCAAGGTCGGCACGCGCGAGCGCAGATACAGCGGAGCGAAGAACAGCGAAAGCAGAATCAGCATGAACCCGGCCATCCACTCGAAATTGCCGAACACCAGGCCGTACTTGTATGCCGCCTCCGCCAGGCTCACCAGGTGGACCGTGGAGATGTTGGCCGCAAACATCGCCAGCCCGATGACCGGCCACCTCAGAGTATTGCCCCCCAGAAAATAGTGGCCGCCCTCGCCGCCCCCGCGACGGCGCACCGTGCCGGCGTAGCAACCCAATGCCACTACGCCCGCAAGGTAAACGCCGATGATGACCAAGTCCAGGTTTCCGATCGCGAGGTTCATTGCATCAGCTCCGGATCGCGCCCGATATGCGCAGCGAGATCGCGTGCCGGCACGGTGTGCGCTCCGGCATCGCCACCTTCAAGCCGCTCTCACCAACGGTGGCGCGCAGGGCGCCCGGTATGCCGACCATTTCCACCTTCGCCGGCTTCACCCCAGCCAGCGACTGGATCACCAGTTCCTTCCCCGGAACGCCCAGGCAGATGGCGTATAGCGTGCTGCCCTTGCGGGTGAACCGCAGGTCCTCCGCCGTGTACGGCTTGGCCTTTCGCTCGGCCATCCCGCCGGCTTCGGTCTGTGTCGGACCCTCGCCATACCGTTCCCACGGCCGCGTCGAGTAGATGGCTTCGCCGTTGATGGCCATCCACTCCGAGAACTCGGCCAGGAAACTCTCTTCTCCCGCATCCAGTGAGCCGTCCGGCCGCAGAGGAACGTTCAACAGCAGGCAGCCGTTCTTGCTGACAATATCGGCCAGCATGTGGATGATCTTCGAGGCGGGCTGATAAGCAATGTCGCGCTTGTAATACCAGTCGCCGATGCACGTGTCGGTCTGCCAGGGCGACGGCCAGATGCGATCCACCACGCCGCGCTCAACATCCAGCACGCCGGCGCCTTCCACGTAGTCGCCGTGATCGGTAAACCGCCCCTGCCAGTTCTTGATGTTGAAAATGGCCTCGTTACGCCCCTTGTGCCATGCGACGCTGCGGTTGTACATGTGCGCCACCACGCGCCGGCCCACCTCGCCGAACGGCACGCCGCCGTCGTAGTACATCAGGTCAGGCTGGTAGCTGTCGATTAGATCCAGCGTGCGTTCGTACCAGTTCCGCACAAACGCCTCCGACGGATTCCTCGGATAGGACGAAGCGTTGTCCTCATGCGGAGGGAAGTACAGATCCTGGTAGTTCTGGTCGTTGCCGTCGTACGGCACTCCGGCGTGCGGACCGCTCTTGTCTGCACCCTTGTTCACGTTGAACCAGCTCCACGACCGCGCGTTGTGTTCAGTCACGCCGAAGCGTAACCCTTGCTTCAGCGCCGCCTCGCGCCACAGTCCCACCACGTCTTTCTTCGGCCCGAAGTTCACAGAGTTCCAGCGGTGATGCTTCGAGTTCCAGCAGTCGAAATTGTCGTGATGGTTGGCGATGGCGACAAAGTACTTCGCACCCGCTTTCTTGTACAGGCCCATCAGGCGCTCGGGGTCCCACAGTTCCCCCTTCCAGAGCGGAATGATGTCCTTGTACCCGAACTTCGAGGGATGGCCGTATTTCCCGACGTGGTGCTTGTATTGCGCACTGCCCTCGATATACATGTTGCGCGCGTACCAGTCGCCCACCTGCGGCACAGCTTCGGGCCCCCACACGGCCCAGATCCCTAGCTTGGCGTCACGGAACCATTCGGGACACTGATACTTCTTCAGCGAATCCCAGTCTGGCGTGAACGGCCCGGTGGCGATATCAGAATGTGCCTTCTGGCCCTTTGCCGCAGCCGCGGCGCCAAGCGCGGAAAGGACAGCCCGCCGTGTGATCGCACTCATCAAGGTGTTTCTCCCAGGTAGTTGCCGTATCCCAGCATCGAAACCGCGCAGCACAGAATGGCCAGGCCCGTGGCAATGGAGACGCGTGTCAATAGGCGGCATCCCTTCCACTCCCGCAGGATCATCCCCAGTCCGTTGCTGATCAGAACCAGCATGATCATGTGAATCGCCCAACTCGAAAAAGCGTACGCCGGACCCAAGCGCACGTGGCCGAGGTTGTAGAAAAAGAACTGGCCATACCATAGCGTGCCCGTCATCACGGCCAGCATGTAGTTGCGGCCCAAGCTCGCCGGTTCCTTGCCCGGCGCGAGTTGGCGCAACTCACCCAGCGTCCTGTTCCGGCGCGCCAGCCAGAGCGTATATACAATCACAGTGACGAATGCGCCCGAGTTGGCAAACAGGTACGCCACATTCCCTTTCCAGATACCCGCCCCATATTGCTCAGCCAGAGCGACCACCGGCGCGGCCGCATCCAGGGCGAAACCATACACCGCCGATAGCACGCCGGCCAGCAGTGACAGCAGCAGTCCTTTCACCAGCGAAAAGCTGCCGCGCCCACCCTGGCCCGCATCCAGGTCCTGCTCCTTGAGCCGTCCCGCGAAGCCGCAAACGGCAATGCCCACGGCGCCTGCCGCCACGCCCCCCAGCACCCACCCGGCGCCTGGCCGGCCGCCAATCGCACCCAATTGTCCGCGTACCAGCGGCGGCACCAGCGTGCCCAGCACGCTGGAAAGCCCCACCGCTATGCAATAGGTCAGCGAGAAACCGATGTAGCGGATGGAGACGTTGAACGCCGTACCGCCCACCCCGTAGGCCATCCCCATCAGAAACGAAAGCAGCATGGCCTCACGCGGCGCGCCGGCCAGTACCTGCCGCAGGTTCGGGATGGTCGCCATGGCGCCGATAGCCGGCCACAGCAGCCAGCACCACGCCGCCTGCGTCATCCAGAAGATCTCCCACGACCAGCGCCGGATGAAGCGCTGCGGCACGTAGCAGTTGGCGGCAAGCAGTCCGCCTGCGGCGTGAAACCCGATTCCGAGAGGTAGGCTGGGAGTGATCATCTAGAACCTGCCGTACTGGTTGTAGGCGTCCAGCGGCAGGACACCCTCCAGAATCGCCTTTCGTACCAGATTTTCCGTGTGCACCACTTCCTCGGCCTTCGTGATCACTTCCTCCGCAACCTGTCGCGGAATGATCAGCACGCCGTCGCGGTCGCCCAACACGAAGTCTCCCGGATCTATCGCCACGCCCCCGACGGCAATCGCGACGTTGTGCTTCTTCAATTGCCACCGCCCCAGGATGTCCCGCGGAGTCCGGTACCGGCAAAACACAGGGAACCCAAGCCGCACCATGTACTCGGTATCGCGGGCGCCGCCGTCGATCACCGCCCCGCGGGCTCCGCGAAACTTCGCTGTCTCGCTGGAGAGTTCCCCAAGGTGCGCGGCCACCTCGTCGTTGGTCTCGTACACCAGAACATCGCCAACGCGAATCTCGCCCAGCATGGTCAGGAACGGCACATAGATGATTCCGGGATCATCGCAATCGGAGTGCCCGCCGCGCAGCGTCAGTGCCCGTCCGGCCAGCGTCGCACCCGGCACAATGGATTGAATGGACGCCGGCAGCGTCTGGCTCCGGTAGCCCATTTCGTCGAGGATGTCACTCACCGCGCCGGTGTATGGAATGGCGGCAAGGCGTTCAATGAGTGCGGAATCCGAATCGGAATACATGGCGTGTCACACCTCGGCGCAAAGATCCTGAACCTTGTACGGGATGAAGTACTCGCGGTGACCCAGCGCCTCCGATTTCGAGAGCCGCCCCGCTGCAATCTCAACAATCGACTGGAAGATCTCTCGCCCAACTTCCTCAATCGACGCTTCACCGGTCATGATGCGTCCAGCGTTGACGTCCATGTCGCCGCTCATGCGGGCGTAGGTCTTGGGATTTCCGCACACTTTCAGCACCGGCGAGATCACGCTCCCAATGACACTGCCCCGACCCGTCGTGAACGCTACAATGTGCGATCCGCAGGAGATCAGGTCGAGGATGCCTTCGGAGTCATTTGGATTGGAGTAGCCGAACAGAAAGGGGTGATCGTCCGGCACAGAATCCAAAACGTAGAGACCCTTGCCGCCAGGGCGTTCGGCCACCTTGATTACGCCTTGCACCGGTCGCGTGCCGCACTTGGCAAAGGCCCCCATCGATTTCTCTTCAATCGTCGTCAGGCCACCCTCGTGATTGCCGGGCGCAAAGGAGAACTGGTCGATCTGCAGTGAAAACCGCTCCGCCTTCTCCACCGCCTCGCGCAGCCGCCGCGCCACATCGCCGTTCACCCCGCGCCGGGCCACAATCTCCGCACAGCCGATCATCTCCAGCGTCTCTTCGATAATCACCGTGCCGCCGCCATCCGCCAGTAGATCGAAAGCATGACCGACGGCCGGGTTCGCGGCGATGCCCGACGTGGCGTCGGAACCGCCGCACTCCGTGCCCACAACCAAATCCGAAACGGACATAGGCACGCGCTGTGTACGGTCCATTTCCCCCAGCATCCGGGCGGCGGCGGCACGGCCCTGCTCGATCGCGGCCAGCGTACCGCCTGCCTCCTGTATCCGCACCACCTCAACGGGCCGCCCACTCGTGCGGATGGCTTCAGCCATGTGCCCTGCGTCCGTCCCCTCGCAACCGAGGCTCACCAGCAGCACGGCCCCGACGTTGGGATGCGTCGCTAGCGCAGTCATCAGCCGCGCCGCGTACTCGTTGCGGTAGCAGCCCGGGAAGCCCAAAGCATGGACACGCGGGTCCATCTCCGCAATGCGCTGCGATACGAAGGCCGAGCACTCCACCGTGTGAATACTCACCAGAACATTGCGGATTCCGGGACGCCCGCCCTGCCGCGCATAGCCGAGGATCCCGCTCATCCTGCCTGCGCCTCCTTTTTCGCCACGAAATAGGATTTTGAGTTGTGCCCGTGGACCCAGGCCCCCGCCTCGATGGTCTGCGTGGCGAAAGCGATGGGCACGCCGTATTTCAGAACCGCCCCGCCGGCGGCTATCGAACTCCGGGCGATCTTGTGCGCGAAGGGGATCTGCTCCCTCGCGCTGATGGTCTCTCCCGTCGACAGCCGGAGTTCGGCGCCCGGCAAAATCTCATCAAGAGCAACGGCGACGTTGTCGGCGGCATCGAGAACCAGCGCCATGGCCTGCGGCATGCACCAAGCATACGCGAGCCCTTTCAGAAGCGGCAATTCCGAAGTATTGAATTGTATCTTTATCTCTTTTGAATGACGGCGGCGCTGAGCGGCTGTAGACTATCTGCGGAGACGTCTAACTATGCGCCCCGGACTCGCTCATCTCGTCTCGTCAACGGTCCTGCTCGCCGTTGGCGCAACCGCCGCCGAAAACGAAAGGGCTGCTTTCTATCGGCCGCCCCAGTTGTTCGTCATGACCGGTTTCATTGCCAACACCACCAGCGGAACATGGGGGACTGACTTCGTCGGTTCGGGCAACTGGACGACTGAGAAGCAGTTGTCGGCCCTCGCTGCGTGGAACAAGGGGCTTGGCAAGGACTACGACCCCGACAAAGAGTTGCTGGCCTTTAAGAACTCCGGTGCCACCGGCATCATCTTTTATGACAAGTGGCACGACGGCCTGGTGCCCCACGACACCAAGCTCACCGGGTACAAGACCGAGCGCGACCTGGTGGGCCCCACTCTGCGCGCCGCTCGCAAGCACGGACTCAAGACCGTCGTGTACTACTCCGTGGGCCTCGACTCCAACCCGGATCAGCGCTTCAAGGACTGGGTGTGCGTCGATGCGCATGGGCGCCCCATGGGCCGGGCATTTCCAACGGACTGGATGTCGTTCCACTCGCCCTACCGCCAGTTCGTCATCGATCATCTGGTAGAGATCCTCAAAATGCACGGGCCTTTCGACGGCTTCTGGCTCGACCTGTACACCCAGCCAGTGCCCACCTACGACCGCTACACCCGCGCCGCTTTCGAGAAGCGTTACGGCAAGCCCTTGGAGAAAGGCAGCCCAGCCGAACACGTCGATTTTGAACTGGAAACGCGCCGCGAGTTTCTATTGGAGATTCGCAAGGCCGTCACGGCAGTGCAGCCCACGATTGGACTCACCTACAACGGCGCCGGCACGGGAGACATGGCACATCCCAAGCTGGTGGATCGCGTGGATAAGTTGGTGGACTGGTTCTCGATGGAGGGCCATACCTGGGCGGGCATCGACCGCGGCGCCACCGGTGGCCACAATGCAGATCGCCCCGGCGAAGTCGGCATTCTGCTCAGTTCTTCGTGGTACGTGCCCATGGAGGATACGGCTCCGCCACCAGCAATGACCGTGGACGAGGCCGTCTCCTCCGCTGCCTGGGCATTTGTCCGTGGCGCCAACGTCTATGCCGCAATGACGCCCGGCCACTCCGGCCGCTTCGATCAGGCCTCGGACGTGAAACTGCTCGGCGCCGTCGGCACCTGGCTTAGGCAACAGAAGCAGTGGATTGAGGGCGCCGTGCAATACGCCGACATCGGCATCGTGCGCGGCGCCAATGCTCCAGGCCTCGGGCGGCCTCCGGCAGTGAGCGAGTTCTGGCCCATGACTTACCAGCGCGCCGCCGCCAAGGGTGCCGAGCCCGGCAAAGACCTGGACGTGGCCCTGCGGGACGCCGGCTACTTCAGCGAGTTGCTCGGCACTGCCTTCGCCCGGCAGCCTGAAGACTGGAAATCGCACCGCCTGCTAGTCCTCCCTGAGAACGCAGTCGTGGATGACGCCACCGCGAAGGCTGTCCGCGAGTACGTCAGCGCGGGCGGTAAGCTCCTGGCCTTCGGCAACGCATCGCGGCTCGATCCACAGGGAAATCGACGCGCCGACTTCGCCCTCAGCGACGTCTTCGGCGTGAACCTCGCCGGAGAGTTGCCTGGCTATAGGCGACTCAAATTAGAGCCGTCCTCGGGGCTGTCCGCACAAATCAGGGCCAATCCCGGCGCGCTCCAGGTGATACCCACCACGGCACGAGTCCTTGCGCGGTGGAATTCCGCCGGAGACGCGCCCGCGATTCTGGAAAACCGCTTCGGCCGGGGCCTCGTCCTGTACGTCACCGCCGACGAGCTCTCGTGCCTCCAGAGCAAGGCACTCATCGAGGAACTGGCTGGCCGTCTGATCGGCGCGCCAGTGGTCAAGGTGAAGGGCTCCCGGCAATACACGCTGCTGATGAACCGTCGCGGTAACGATCTACTTCTCTACCTCTTCAATCGCTCCACAGGTTCGCGCGCCTACGTGGAAAGCGCGATGGTGCCGGAAAACCTGGAGCCGCTCCCTTCCGAGCCGGTCCAGATCAGCGTGGACACTCGCGTCCTGCGCGACGTGACGGGCATCGAAGTTCTGCCGGCGGGTCAGACCGCCCGGCTCAGTGTTCGTGATGGCGAGCTCCGGGCCTGGGTCGACGCAACCGGCTCGGTGACGGCGCTCCGTCTGGTTCAGCGTCGGCCCGAGTAATCTCCGCAACGAAAAGGACCACCCTCTATGACCACTCGAAGAACTTTCCTCCAGACCGCCTCCGCGCTGGCCCCGGCCGCGCTATGGGCTGCTCCGAAGCTGCCGCCGCCCGGTGGCATCAAGTCCTTTTGCATCGACTTCAACTGGCACCGCAAGGATGGCAAGGCCCAGTGGATCAACTCCTTCGCCAAGCCGGGCCATTGGGCCGATGCCGATCCGCAGCAGCACGTTGACTGGTATGCGGCGCTCGGCGCCAATGTCATCCAGACATTCGCTGTCTCCTGCAATGGCTACGCCTGGTACAAGGGCGGCGCCGTGCCGTCCCAACCCGGGCTGAAATACGATTTCCTGCCCGAAATGGTCCGCCTCGGCCACAAGAAGAACATGCTGGTCACCGGCTACTTCTGCGCCGGCGCCAATACCAAGTTCGCCCAGGACCACCCGGACCTCAGCTACGGCACGCCCAGCACCCTGCACATTCCTTTCACCGACGACTACCTGGCCTATCTCTCCCGCTCCATCGCCGATGCAGTGAAGCGTACCGGGATGGACGGCTTCATGATCGATTGGATCTGGAACCCCAACACCGAACTGCGCAAACCGGGCTGGATTGAGCCGGAAAAGAAGCTCTACACTCAGCTCACTGGCAGGCCATTCCCGGCCGCCGGTCCGCCCGCCGCCGACGTGCTGGACTACGAGCGCAAGGCGATCGAGCGCTGCTGGCGCGCGGTGCGAAAGGCCGCCAAGGGCGTGAGGCGCGATTGCGTCATCTGGCTCTCCTGTAGCAACCTCGCAGCCCCCACCGTCGAGGGCGCCGCCTGGCTCAAGGAAGTCGATTGGGTGATGAACGAGTCGCCCAACCGCGCCCTCTTTGAATCGGCCCGCAAAGCCGTGGGGCCTCAAACCCGCATGCTGCAGTGTCTGGTGGGCTGGCCGCTGCACGACGCCGCCACCTACGTCGCCGACGCCACCACCAAGGGCATCGATCTCTACGGCTTCGCCGAGCCGCGGGACAACTCGCTGCCGCTGCCCGTGGAGGAGTACCGGAAACGCGGTCCCGCGGGATTCCCCGGCACAACCGGACCCGACGTGAACGACCGCAACATCGCCACTCTGGCGCGCTACTATCGGGGCTTGCCTCTGCGATGAAGATTAGCGAGATCTACATCCGGATGTGCCGCAACCCTCAGCCGGCCATGGCCGGCTCGGAAATGCGCGCCGGCGGTGCATCGAGTTTCGACTTCCTCGTGATCAGCATGACGACCGACGAAGGCATTCAGGGCCATTCGTTCGGGTTCGCCGGCAGAGGCGCGCGCATGGCGGGTGAGATCGCCCGCGAAGCGATGAAGCCGTTCTTCCTGGGCAAAGACCCGCTGGCGCGGGAGAGGCACTACCAGGAGTTCCGGACCTACGACCGCTGGTGGAACCACGTGCCCATCTACAGCTACGGCCCCTTCGACATCTGTCTGTGGGACATAGCCGCGAAGATGGCCGGCCTTCCTCTCTACCGCCTCCTCGGCGCCTACCGCGACAAAGTGCCGGTCTACGCCAGTTCCTTCGTTCTGGAAGGGCCCGAGGCCTATGCCCGGCAGGCGCTGGCGGTGAAACAGCGCGGCTGGCACGCCTACAAGGTGCATCCGCCGGGCGAGTTCGACCTCGACCTTCAGATCTACAAAGCCTGCCGTCAGTCGGTTGGTCCCGGCTTCAAGCTGATGGCCGATCCGGTCTGCGCCTACGATCACGCCCAGGCCCTGCGCATGGGCCGGCAATTGGAAAAGCTCGACTACTATTGGCTGGAGGAACCCCTCTTTGACGTGGACTTCGGGGGGCTGCGCAAGCTCGCCGCCTCTCTGGATATCCCCATTTGTGGAACGGAGGTGCTGGCCGGCAACCATCACGCCATCGCCGAGTGCATCGCCACCGGCGTGGTGGATATCGTGCGCAGCGACGTGAGTTGGAAGCACGGCGTGACGGCGGTGATGAAAACCGCTCACCTGGCTGAATCATTCGGGATGAACTGCGAAATCCACACCGCCATCTACCACCCCCTGGAGGTTGTGAACCTCCAATGCTGCTGCGCCATGCGCAACTGCGAGTTCTTTGAGCTCCTCTATCCGCTGGAGTACATGAACTTCGGCATGCGCACGCCGTTGAACATCGATGCCGAGGGATTTGCGCATCCGCCGGAAGTCCCAGGCACGGGTTTCGATCCCGATTGGGATTTCATCGAGAATGCGACCGTGGAGGTTTTTTAGGAGGATTTCCATGAAGACCCGTGTGACACGCAGGACGGCGCTTCGCCTCGCCTGCGGCTGCTCTTTGATGGCCAGCACGGCCGGCGCGCAGCACAAGCGGGCCGCCCTCTACGCCGTGCCGAACTTCCACCCCGGATGCATGGGCTGGCTGGCGCCCTACCACGTCGAGCGCAATTACTGCCTCTACTCCTACCTCCAACACCAGGGTGTGGCGGCCCGCGATCCGGAGTATCGCTTTGCGTTTTCCGAGATCCCCCACCTCATCACGATGATGGAGTTCGAGCCTGCCAGGGTCGCCGAGTTCCGTAAGTTGGCCGCCAAGGGGCAGATCGAAATGGTAAACGCTTTTGTCCTGGAGCCGACCATCAACCTCTCCGGCGGCGAAGCGCTGGTGATGCAGGGTGTAGAGGGTCTGCGCTGGTACTCGCAGGTCATGCGGGCGAAACCCCGCCATTGCTGGATGATTGACGTCACCGGCTGGCATGAGCAGATGGCGCAGATTGTCAGCGGCCTCGGGCTCGACTCGTTTGTCTACTGCCGCTACAACCCCCTCGCCAAGGTTACCGACGCAGCGGGCGCGGTATCGGCTGACAGTCCCGCCATCCACTGGCTGCAATCTCCCGACGGGACGCGCACGCTGGCTGTGAATCCCGGTCATTACTCCGGTCCGCTGCGGGAATTCCTTGTGGCCGGCAAGGCGTTGCCGGCGGCGCAAACCGTCGAGCTCCTCGATAAGCTCTTCGAGCAGCAGTCCCGCCGCCATCCCGCGGGCGCTCCCTTGCTCGCGCTGGCGGGCACGGCCGACTATTCGCTGCCGTTCCAGTATCGTGGCTACCCCGCCGAAATGCTTGCGGCCTGGAACGCCGGCCGCCCGGCAAAGCCTGTCCGGATCTCCACTTTCAGCGACTGGCTCGACGTGTTCCGCAAGGACCTGGACGCCGGTGCATTTCAACTCCCCACCGTCCGCGGCGGCTCGGCGATTTATGGCTGGACTGCATTCTGGGTGAACGCGCCCGAAATGAAGCAGTGGTACCGGCGCGCCGAGCACCATCTACAGGCTGCCGAGGCTCTGGCCACCGCCGCCAGCTTGAAGGGCCAGGTCCGCTATCCAACCCAGGCGTTCTCAAATTCCTGGTTCCTGATGGCATTGAACATGGACCGCGCCTTGTTGTGGGGCGTGGCCGTGAACGGTGTCTGGAAGCACGACAAGGTGTGGGATGCCTGCGACCGTTTCGCTTACGTAGACCAGGCTGCCGCTGCTGCCGAGGCCGCGGCCTGGGCGCAGCTAGGCAAAAACGGCAGCGCCATCGCCCTGTTCAATCCCACCAACTGGAAACGCGACGGCCTCATCGAAATTCCGGCCCAGCCCGGCCGGACCGTCGAAGGAGCGCAGTTGCTGGAGGACCGCGCCACCATCCTGGTCCGCGCGTCCCTGCCGGCCATGGGCGCGACCTCTCTGCCGCTGCGCGAAGGCAGCCCGTCCGAAGGCGCTTCCGCTCCGCTCCCGGAGACCATCGAGAACAGCTTCTACCGCGCCCGCATCGATCCCGCCACCGGCGCGCTCGTCAGCCTGATCTTGAAGCCATCGGGGCGCGAGTTCCTGGGCGGGCCCGCCAATGTCGTCCTGGCCCAGATCCGCGATCCCAAGCAGAAGCACCGCGAGGCCTATCATGAGATTCCGCTGCACTCCGGGCGCGTCACGGCGGTAAGCTCCAGCGGCGCCAAGCCATCGCTCACCTGCCGCATTGGGCCGCTGGCGACCATTGTCGAATTGACCGTGCCATTCCAGGGCGGCCCGTTGCGCCGCGTCATGCGGTTCTACGCCGATTCACCGCGCATCGACTTCATTGTCGAGACTAACGACGTTCCGGATGGAACCATCATCACGGCCGAGTTTCCTCTCGCCGGCGCCGTCACCGAGGTGCGCCGCGCCATTCCCTATGGCTTCGCCCACGCGCCCTGGTCTGAGGCGAACCCTCACTTGCTGGGCTTCAACGCAGGCATCCTGCCCGTCATCCGCTGGGCCGACTACGGGTTGCGGGATGGCGGCGGAGTGGCCCTGCTCGACCGCGGCGTGCCCGGCCGCGAACTGGTGGGTAACAAGCTGATCATCCATCTGAACAACGTCTGCGACCGGTACTACTGGGACGCGGCCGACTGGACCAACGGCAAGGGCCGCCGCCGCTTCCAATACGCGCTCTATGCCCACGAGACACCGTGGCCCCAGGCCCGCGTTCCGCAGATGGCTTGGGAGTATAACGCGCCGCCGCTGGCCGCCCCGGGAACGGTGTTGAGCCACGATCAGTCGTTCCTGGAGACCTCCGGAAACCTGATTGTCGAGGCTCTGCGCCGCACCGGCAAGGAGATCGAGCTGCGGCTGGTGGAGTGCCTCGGCGTGGCTGGCCCGGCAACGGTGAAGTTGAATCTCCCGCACGGCGCCGCCGCTCTCACGGACCTGACGGGCGGCCGCCGGACCGCACTGAAGGCGCGCACGCGGACCGCCGGCAGCGCGGAGTATGCTTTCAACGTCCGGCCACAGCAGATCATCACGCTTCGTTTCGACGCGTCAGTTGCGGTTGAGCCGGTGGAAGCGCTCACCACCTTCGATTCCGTCGTGCCCGTGGCAAAACGCGCGGCCACCCGTGGCTTCAAGCACCCCGACCTCAACGGTCACCCACCCTTGACAGGAGTGCCCGAATGGAAGAGCCGCGAATCGGCCTCTCTCCCGGCGCAGACACCCGAGCCGCGACGATCTTGAACGAGGTAAAATCAACCAGAACGTGAACCCGCTCATCGCATCGAGGCCTGTCATGAGAATCACACACAGCAAAGCGTTTGCCGCATTAGTATTCGCCCTGTTGATGCCAGCCATCGGTGCTCAGCAGATCCCGGATTACACCGTTTATCTCATCCCCAACACACACGGCACCATCGCCGGTTGGTTGGTCAACTTCGACACCGAACGCAGTTATGTCCTGAACAACCACCTGGACCACCTGGACCGCCTCGCCTCCGACAAGACCGCCACGCTGGCCATCTCTGAAGTCCCCAACGTCATGGCGCTGCTCAAGTTCGCACCACAGCGAACGGAGGAAATCCGGCGCCTGGCAGAGCAGCGCCGGGTGGAGTTCGTCAACGGCCTCTTCCTGGAGCCCACGGTGAACCTCTCCGGCGGCGAGGCCTTGGCCCAGATGGGCGTGCTGGGGCTGCGCTGGTACCAGGAGGTGTTCGGCCTGCGCCCTCGCTTCGCGTGGATGATCGATGTTTGCGGTATGCACCGGCAGATGCCGCAGATCATCGCCTCATGCGGCCTGGAGGCGCTCTTCTTCTCGCGCAATAATCCAATGGAAAAGGATGCGTTCTGGTGGGTGTCACCCGATGGCACCCGTTCGCTTGCCATCGCTCTGGGTCCTGGCTATTCCGGCGGACGGACACTATTCAACAGTACCGAGGCGCTCTCCCCATCGCAGATGCAGGAAATGGCGGCGACTTTGGAGACCGCGCGTCGATATTCGGCCAGTCCCCAGCACCTGTTGATGGTGGCCGGCGGGGGCGACTACAGCCTGGCGCCCCTCCGCCCTTCCTACCCCGCGGAGTTCCTGGCCCAGTGGGCGCGCCAGTTCCCCAACGTGGCACTGAAGATGGCCACCCCTGGCCAGTACGTCGACGTCTTGCAGGCCGAGATCGGCGAAAACCGGGTTCGACTGGCCGACTACCGCGGCGATGCCGCATACAGCTATAACGCCTTCTGGATGAACATGCCCGAAGTGAAGCGGGACTATCGACGCTCGGAGCACCTGCTACAAGCTGGCGAGATGCTGGCCGCCGCGGCCAGTCTCCTCAAGGATCGCCCCTACCCCGCGCAGGAATTCTACAACTCCTGGATCCAGATGATGATCAACATGGACCGCAATGTGCTCTGGGGTGCGGGCAGCGGTTCTCCCTTCTACGACTCGCACCATTGGAACGTTTGGGATCGCTTCCAGTGGGTGGAGCGCCAGGCGGGCGCCGCGCTACGGGATGGTTTGGCCGCTTTCACCGCAGCCGGCGATTCGATTGCTGTGTTCAACCCCCTGAACTGGCAGCGACAGGATCCGGTGACGATCACGGCGCCGCCCGGCAGGCATCCCGACGGCGCCCTTTGCCAAGCCCGGCCCGGAACTGACGAAGCGGTGTGTTTCCTGTCCCAACCCGCAACCGGCATTGCCACCGTGCGGTTAGCCTCTGGCTCTGCCCCCGCACCCACCGTCTCCAATGCCGCTCCAGCGGAAATCACTACGCGCTATTACGTCGCCCGGTTCGATGCCGGCAACGGCTCGCTCCTCTCAGTGCGCGACCGCCGCACCGGCAAGGAGTACCTCGGCGGACCGGCGAACGTTTTGCACAGCGAGAGCGTGGAGGGCGTCGTGAAGGATCCAACCAACTGGATGGCGCCGCGCCCGCTGCGTAAGATCACAGATTCCACCGGACGCCACAAAGCCGCCTGGCAGGTGTTCCGCGGTCCACTGGCCACCACCGTGGTCGCCCGCTCCGGATTCGCCGGCGGGTCGCTGGTGGAGCGGAAAGTCACGTTTTACGAGAACTACCCGCGCATCGACTTTCAGACTACCCTGGACATGCGTGCGCGGAATCTCCTGGTAACAACGGATTTCCCCCTGGCCGGAAGGGTGGTGGACCGCACCCGCGGCATCCCCTTCGGCTTTGCCTCTGATAACCCGGCTGAAATGAAGCCTCCGAACAGCTACTTCCTGATGGGCGATCACCGGACCTATGGTTTCTCAACGGCGATCCAGCCCGCCGTTCGCTGGTCGGAATACGGCTTGGAGGGAGGCGGAGGAGTGGCACTGCTCGATCGTGGGCTGACCAGCCACGAACTCAACGGCGCCACGGTCTCGCTGGCGCTGCTGAACGCCCAGGATTCCTACCGCGGGCTCGATAATGTTCTGCTCGCCGGCCAGGGCGTCCGGACTTTTGAGTACGCTCTCTGGCCCCACACCGCCGGTTGGCGGGAGGCGGCCATTCCGCGGCGCGCCTGGGAGTACAACACCCCTCTCATTGTTAGCGAGGGCCACGGAGCCTCGTCCTCTCCCGCACTCCTCGCCACCTCTGACAACGTGATTGTGGAAGCACTGCGACGCGTGGAGGGGGATATCGAAATCCGCCTGGTAGAGTGGGCCGGCCGGGAGGGCCAGGGGGAAGTCACTCTCCACCTGCCGCATCTGGATGCCCGCCTCACCAACTTGATGGGCGAGAAGGCGCAGGCGCTTCCAGCGGTTGCTCCGGGCGTCTACCGCTTCCCGCTCCGCCCACAGCAGATCGTTACGCTGCGCTTCCGGACAGCCACCGCCGTGCCGCGCAGCGCCGCCATCCGCGACTGGGCGCCGCTGGTTCCGCGCTTCAAGCGGCAACCGCTGGAAGTGCTCGAACCGGTGAAGGGCTATCCGGCCGTTACACGCCAGCCCACGGAGGACAGTTTCGGCGCGAAGGCGCGGCAGTAGCGCCGGTCGTTAGAGAAGCAGCAAAATGCAACGCCGATGCAGTTCTGGCCGCAAAGACCTGTTCGTTCTCGACACGCGGCCATGTTTGATCGGACCTCGGCAGGTGAATGAAAGGAGACGTTCATGACTCTCACGCGCCGCACCGCCACACGCTTGCTGGCCGGAGTGCCGGTGCTCCTTCCCCAGGCGCGCGGAGAATCTACTTCCGCCGCGGAGCGAATGGGTCGTTACAACGTCGTTTGGAACAGCCCTTCCAAAGATGCCACCGGCGTCATGCCCATCGGCAACGGCGACATCGCCGCCGGCGTGTATGCCATCGAAAACGGCGATCTGTATCTGCTGCTGTCGAAGAACGATGCCTACACATACATGGGCGACATCTTCAAGACCGGCCGCGTGCGCGTTTCGCTCAACCCCAACCCCTTTCAACCCGGCAGAGCCTTTCGCCAAACACTCGATTTGCAGAGCGGCTCCATTCTGATCGAGGCCGATGGCGTTACGCTGCGTATCTGGGCCGACGCCAACCGCCCGGTCTTTCATGTCGAGATCAACTCGCCCCGCCAGATCGCCGTTACGGCACAGCCGGAGTTCTGGAAACGCTTCGACACCTGCGCGTACAACGTCACTGATTACTACAGCAAATCGAGTCTCTTGCCACCCGGCGTCGAGCCGGCTCAGGATGTGCGATTGGAACGAGACGGAAAACTGTTATGGTATTACCCTGTCGGCGACCGCAGCGTCTATCCCGACGACCTGAAGTTCTACCAGGTCGAGCACATGGCGGAGAAGTTCCCCGATCCGTATCGCTACAACACCTTCGGCAACCTGCTCGAAAGTCCTGCGTTGCAGTTGAAAGATGGCGTGCTTCGCGGTGCAGGCAAACGATTCGACATCCGCATACACGCCCTGGCGTTGCAGGCGCGGAAACCTGAGACATGGATTCAGGCGATTGAGCGGCAGGCGGCGGCGTCGCTGAACGCGGCCACCGATTGGGAGAAGCACCGTGCCTGGTGGGCAAGCTTCTGGGAGCGAAGCTGGATCATGACGTCGGATCGGACACTGCCGGCGAATGTGCGCGAAAAGCTCAACGGCGAACCTTCGAAGACGGGCCTTCGCGAAGAAAGAGATGGCGCCGCGCTTGTCGCCCAGAGCTACAACGTCTTTCGCTTTCTGATGGCCTGCCAGAGCCGCGGCCGCGTTCAGGCGAAGTTCAACGGGGGGCTTTTCACTCAGCAATTGCGCGTGGGCGCAGCGGACAGGAATAGGCGCACAGGTGCTATCTTGCAGGCCGGCGGAACACGGCTCACCCATGAGGACGACCGGCTCTGGGCTCGCCGCTTCACTTACCAGAACCAGCGGCTGCTTTACTGGCCCTTGCTCGCCAGCGGCGACTTCGATCTCTTGAAGCCGTTCTTCGCCTACTACTCGGACGTGTTGCCGATGCGTAAGGCAATCACCAAGGCCTGGTTTGGCCACGATGGTGCCTACTATCGGGAGAACATCGAACCGACGGGCGCCGAGCGCGACTGTGGCCAGGATGGCAGGCCGCCCAAGGGCGCGCCCGGCGAGGCTGCGAAGTACTATCACGACTACTACTTCACCAGCGGCCTGGAGACAGTAGCCATGATGAGCGACTACGTAAATTACTCCGGTGACATGGCATTTCGAGACCAGGTCCTAGTGCCGTTTGCGCGGGAAATATTGTTGTTCTTCGACCTCCACTACCGGCGCGGCACGGACCGTAGACTCCGCCTCGATCCGGCGCAGGTGGTGGAAACCTGGTGGCTCGCCGTAAACCCCTCCCCGGATATTGCCGGTTTGCGGTTTTGTCTCGACGAATTACTCGCCATGAAAGCCGGCACGGCCGAAGACCAGGCCCGCTGGCGCAAGTTCCGCGCTGAAATCCCGGATGTGCCACTGCAAGCAATTGAGGGGCGGCAGGCCATCGCGCCGGCTGAGAAATGGGCACAGCGGCACAACGCCGAGAACGGAGAACTCTACCCGGTCTTTCCGTTCCGCTGCTTCGGAGTCGGGCTCGGTTCTGGTGATCTGGTCGATTGGACGATGCACATTCCGCAGATGCCCTACAAGACGCCGTGCTACATCTTCCGAAACCTGAGCGGCAAGGCTTTTGAGGAGTTGATGGGGGAGGCCGGCGCGGACATTGCGGTGCCGCGAGTGGGCCGGGGGTGCGCGTTCGGGGACTTCGACAATGATGGCGATGTGGACATACTGCTGGCCGCGGTGGGTGAGCCGCCGGTGCTGTTCCGCAATGATGTTTCGGGGGATGGGCGGTGGCTGAAGGTGAGGCTGATTGGGACGAAGTCGAATCGCAGCGCGATCGGAGCGCGGGTGCTGGCGCGGTACGGAGACCGGATTCAGGCACAAGAGCGCATGGCGCAATCGAGCTTCCTTTGCTCGAACGATCCGCGGCTGCACTTCGGGTTGGGCGCGGTGGAGAAGGCCGACCTGGAGGTGTGGTGGCCGAGCGGCCGCCGCGACCGGTTTGAGGGCGTGGCGGCCGGGCAGTTGGTAACGATCCGCGAAGGGGAAGGGATCGTCGCGAAAGATAAAATGGCGCCTACTTCAGCTTCACGGCCAGCACTGTAGCGACAGGATCGGGCGCCGACCCGGGCAGCTCGATTTCGAGACGGCCGGCCTGCTGGGTGAAGGGCAGAGCCTTGCCGCCATCGAGCATTGTCACGGCGGCAACGCGCGCGTCGAGTCCCTCGACTTGCAGCTTCCCGCTGGGCCAATCAAACACGTGCAGGTAGACGGTCTTGGCTTTTTGGGTGGTGCGGCCGAAGGCGACTTTTTGGAGCGGCCCGTAGGTGGTGCCGTAGATGGAATCGCCGTTCACCTTGAGCCATTTCCCGATGGCGAGGAGACGCTCTTCGAACTCCGGCTGGATAGTGCCTTCGGGAGTCGGCCCGACATTCAGCAGGAAGTTCCCGCCCTTGCTGGCCACGTCGATCAGCGTGCGGATGAGATGTGAGGAGGACTTGAACTTGGAGTCGTTGGCGTTGTAGCCCCAGGTGTTGTTGATGGTCATGCAGGTCTCCCAGAGGCGGAAGTCCTCGGGGGCGGGCACACCGGAGCCGGTGCTGTGGTCGGTGAGGTCCTCGCCGCCCAGCTTCGGTCCCTTACGGGTGGGGATGGACTTGGGGCTGAACTGCTCGGGGGTGTCGTAGTCGCCGGGCAGGCCGATGCGGTTGTTGATCAGGGTGGCGGGCTGGAGGCGATGGATGAGGTCGTGAGCATGGGTCCCGTTGTACTTCTGCTGCTGACCCAAACCGTCGAACCAGATGAGGGCGACATCACCGTAGCGCGTGAGCAATTCAGTCAATTGCAGCTCCATGTAGTTGAGGTACAGGGGCCACTCCGGCCTGGCCGGCTGACCTTGCCAGTTTGTGCTGGAGAGCTTGGAGGTGTCGCGGAAACCGGGATGATTCATGTCCGGGGGCGAGTAGTAGAAGCCGAGAGGCATTCCTTCTTTCTTGGCGGCCGCGACCAGTTGGGCAACGATGTCTTTCTTGTAGGGCGTGTTGGTGATCTTGTAGTCGGTGTAGGCGGAATCGAACATGTTGAAGCCGTCGTGGTGCTTGGTGGTGAACACCATGTAGCGCTGGCCGGCCGCCTTGGCGAGGCGCACGAATGCGGCGGCGTCGAACTTCTCGGGATTGAAACGGGCTGGCAGGGCGCGGTAGTCGGCCTCGGTGATTCCTCCCTCTTTGGGCCTCATGATGGGCCAGGATGCCTCGACGCTGGCGAGCGAATACGGTCCCCAGTGAATGAACATTCCGAACTTGGCATCGCGGTACCATTTCGTTCGCTCACCCTCGGAAGGGGCAGCGCCGGATAAGATGACGGCCCCAAGAAGGGCGGCCAACATCAATTGCTTTTTCATCGAGATACTCCCATGACGAAATCAGACAGACGCAAGACCGTAGGCCTCAATGGCCGTAGCTGAGCAAACTCGCTGCCGTTCGGTGGCGGACAGAGCGCCAAGAACGCAAGAGAGCCAGCGGGCATAGGTGACGCCCAGCAGGCAGACGGGCCAGTCCGAGCCGAACATCAGGCGGCGTGGGCCGAAGGCCTCCAGGACGGTGTCGATGTAGGGGGCGAGACCGGCTGGACTCCAGTTGGCGGGATCAGCCTCCGTGATCAGACCGGAGAGTTTACAGTAGACGTTCGGCCGTTTGGCGAGCTCGAGAATGTTCTCCCTCCAGGGTGAGAGAATCCGCTCCCGAATGCGTGGCTTGGCGATGTGGTCGAGAATGAACACCTGGTCCGGGTGGCGATCGACAAAGCGGATGGTCTGGGGGAGATGCCGTTCGCCAATCAGGATATCGTAGCGTAGGCCCAATGGGCGGAGGGCGCGGATTCCGGCGTTGAAATCTTCACGGAGGATGAAATCGTCGTCGGGTTCGCCTTGGATAACGTGGCGCACGCCGACGAGCCCTTTATCGGCGGCAAGGGGGGTGAGGAGCTCCGGCAGTTGCGGGTCGACGAGAGGAACCCAGCCGACGACTCCGCGGATGAAGGCGTGGTGTCTGGCGAAATCGAGCAGCCAGGCGGTTTCTTCCAGATTCTGCCGTGCCTGGACGGACACCACGCCAGCGACGCCACAGGCGGCAAGTAAGGGCGCGAGGTTGTCTGGAAGAAAGTCGCGCCGCAAGGCTTCCATCGAGTCGTCAATCCAGGCGTATTCGGCGGCGGAGTAGCGCCAGAAGTGCTGATGTGCGTCAATGACGCCGGAGGGTGGAGTGGTGGGCGGGATCACGGTTGCGGTCCTCCAACCGGACTAGGTTTCGACGCCTCGATGTTTGCGCTTGCGAAAGAGTATTTTATAACGTAAACTGACTTTTCGCAAGGGGCAGCTATGCCGGAGTGCCGCATTCGTTCACTAGCGACATACGACGCACGATTCCCGCTCTGCGAGGGTGCAGGATCGGACGCGGTGCATTCGGAGTCTGAGTACTGTTTCGCAGTGACACTACTGGAAACCGAGTGTGGGATGACTGGGACGGGATTGGTGTTGACTCTTGGCGCGGGGAATCGATTGGTGTGCGACGCGATCGAGTTGCTGGGGCAGACATTGGTGGGGCGCGAGATCGAGGAACTGATGGCGGATTTCGGGTCGGTCTCGAAGGCGCTGGCGGATCATCCTCAGTTGCGTTGGCTGGGACCACATAAAGGAGTCGTCCATCTGGCCCTGGCATCGCTGACGAATGCCTGCTTCGATCTATGGGCGAAGTCGCGGGGCGTTCCATTGTGGCGGCTGCTGCTGGATCTGAGTGCGGAAGCAGTGGTGCGATTGCTGGACCTGAGTTACCTGGAGGACGTGCTGACGGCAGGGGAGGCGGAGGGAATCCTGCGGCAGCATGCAGCGACGCGGGAGGGGCGCGCCGATGTGCTGAAGAGCGGGTATCGCGGTTACGACACGTCTGTGGGCTGGTTTGGGTATGAGGACAGCCGGGTGGCCGAATTAGCGCGCGTGGCCTTGGATCAGGGATTCGACGCTTTCAAACTCAAAGTGGGTTCCAGGGATGGCGCGCGGGACGAGCGGCGGGCGCACATGTTGCGCCAGCTGGTGGGGCCGGATGCGTTGGTCATGCTGGACGTCAACCAGCAATGGACGTTGCCGCAGGCCATGGAGATGTGTCATTCCTTGCGGGCTGTGAATCCATACTGGATCGAGGAGCCGACGCATCCCGACGATGTGGACGCGCACGTGAAGCTGGCAAAGGCCATTGCGCCGATGCGCATCGCGGCGGGCGAGCACATCCCGAACCGGGTGCTGTTCAAGAACTTCATGGTGTCGGGCGCCCTGAGTTTTGTTCAGGTGGACTGCACGCGGGTAGCGGGTGTGAGCGAATTTCTGACGGTGAGCCTGATGGCGCGAAAGCTGGGACTGCCGGTGGTTCCACACGTCGGCGACATGGGCCAGGTGCACCAGCATCTTGTGCTGTTCAACCACATCGCGATGGGGCATGAGGCGCTCTTTCTGGAGTATATTCCCCACGTGAAGCTGCATTTCGTCCACCCGGCGAAGGTCCTGGGCGGGGTCTATCGGACGCCCGAGGAGCCGGGCAGTTCGTGCGATCTGGTAGTATTGACAGCCGTTGCAGCAGTTACGCAGGGGAGCAGCTTGTGAGCACAGCAGTCTGGATCGGGCTTGGGCTTTCGTTGATTGCGGGGGTGATGTCGGGCAACTGCATGCTGCCCTCCAAGTTCGTCCGAAAGTGGGAATGGGAGAACATGTGGCTGGTGTTCACCGTGGTGAGCCTGGTGCTGGCGCCGGCGGCGCTCACGGCACTAATGGTGCGGGATGCGGCCGGATTGTATCGCAGCCTCTCGCTGGAGCAGTATGCGCTCCCATTCGTCTTCGGCTTTGGCTGGGGCATTGCGCAGGTACTCTTCGGGCTGTCCATTGCGCGGCTTGGGCTGGCGCTGGGCTATGCGGTGATCGTGGGATTGGGAGCGTTGCTTGGCACGATGGTGCCCATCCTGTTTCAGCGGATCGAAGTACTGGGCACGGCCAACGGAGCGCTGATTCTGTGCGGCGTGGCCCTGATGGTGGCAGGCATTGCGGTTTCCGGTAAGGCGGGACGACTGCGGGAGCAGGAATCGAACGCAGCCGCGCAGGCGTCGCCGGGAAGCGGATATGTGGCGGCCCTGGCGGTGGCCGTACTTTGCGGAGTTATGGCTCCGATGCTCAATTTTGCGCTGGCCTTTGGACAAGAGATCGGCGATGAAGCTGTGCGCCGGGGCACTGCGTCAGCCAATGCGGCCTATGCTGTATGGCCGGTCGCGCTGGCAGGCGGCCTGGTGCCAAATCTGGCGTATAGCATTTATCTGCTCCACCAAAACCGCACATGGAACCGGTTCCGGCCCTTCTTTCCGGACTTCTGGTTTCCAGTACTGATGGGCTTGCTGTGGATGGGTGCGATTGCGGTCTACGGGAACTCGGCGGTGTTTCTCGGCGCGCTGGGCACGTCGGTGGGCTGGGGGCTCTTCGAGATCTTCATGATCATCACGGCCAACGTGTCCGGCGTGATAACCGGCGAGTGGAAATCCGCATCCGGCCGGGCCAGGAGGCTGTTGCGATTTGGCTTGGCGCTGCTGGCGGTGGCCACAATTCTGATGGCGCTGGGGAACCGGTGATGTGGGACCGCCGGCGTCGGAGCGTAAGGAGAACAGTCATCATGCGTTATTTGAGAGCGGCGCGAGTCGCCCTGCTGGCGGTGGTGATGGCCGCCGGCACGGCATCTACCGCGCAGGAGAACAAGTACGGGATCAAGGTTCCGGCCGGGCCGTACAAGGACACTTGGGAATCGCTGAAGGCGCACAAAGACCCGGCGTGGTTTCTGGACGCCAAACTGGGCATCTACACGCACTGGGGCCCGATCACGGTGGCAACGGAGGACGCGCCATCCGACATGGAATGGTATGGGCAGCAGCTCTACTTTCCCACGCACGCGGCGTTCAATTACCACAAGCAGAAGTACGGCGACCAGAACACGTTCGGCTACAAGGACATGATTCCGCTTTTCAAGGCGGAGAAGTTCAACGCCGAGGAATGGGCCGACCTGTTTGCCAAAGCGGGCGCCAAGTTCGCCGGCCCGGTGGCGGTCCATCACGACAATTTCGCGCTGTGGGATTCCAAGGTGACTCGCTGGAACAGCGTGGGCATGGGACCGCATCGCGACTTCACCGGAGAGTTGGAGAAGGCGTACCGCAAGCGCGGGATGAAGTTCATTATGACGTTTCATCATGGATGGGCGTGGCGCTATTTCGAGCCGGCCTATGCGTTTGACGGCAAGGATCCGCAGTACTGGGATCTCTACGCCGGCCCACATGACACAGGCGCGCCCGGGCCGACGTCTCCTGGAGCACAGGCTGCCGCCGGTACGCGCCCGCAGGGCGCCCCGCCGAGCGTCGCGTACCTGGAGAAGTGGCTGGCGATGGTGAACGAGCCGGTAGCGAAGTACAAGCCGGATCTGATCTGGTTTGACTTCGAACTGCAGCGCCTGATTCCAGCAGAGTACCAGCGCAAAATGTTCGCGGACTACTACAACTGGGCGGCGGCCAACAAGATGGAGTCCGGCGTGGCTCACAAGTTCCGCGAGATCCAGCAATACACGGGGATCCTGGATTTTGAGCGCGGGCGCGAGGACGGTATCAAGACGTATCCGTGGCTGACCGACACGGCGCTGGGGCCGTGGTTCAATCACAACGTGCTGAAGTACCGCACGACGGACGATCTTGTGGACACCTTCATCGATATCGTCTCCAAGAACGGCTGCCTGCTTTTGAACGTGGGGCCACATGCTGACGGGAGCATCCCTGACAGGGCGAAGACGATGCTTCTGTCCATGGGCGACTGGCTGAAGCTGAACGGCGAGGCCATCTACGGCACACGGCCATGGGTGATTTTCGGCGAGGGTCCGACCAAGAACGCCGGCGGAGGATTCAGCGAGAGGAAGGACAAACCCTACGCAGCGGACGATATCCGGTTCACCACGAAGGGTGAAAACCTTTATGCCATCCCGCTGGCCTGGCCGGAGGGCGGACGCGTGGTGGTCAAGTCACTGGCCAAAGGAGCGAGTGGAACTGGAGTGGTCCAGACGGTTAGTCTGCTCGGCTCCAAGGCCAAGCTGAAGTGGGCGCAAACAGAGGAAGGGCTCGTCGTGACGTTGCCGGCGGCCAAACCGTGCGACTTCGCCTACACGCTGAAAATTACGGGAAAGGACCTGCGGCAGTTCAAGCCCTAGGCGTGGGCCCTTGCGAGGTAAACAGTGCGGGAGTCAATCCAAGCGCCCGCGTGATTTGGGCGGCGCATGCTTGAACCGCAGGCACTAGCTCCTTCTCGGCGCCATGGTTTCTGCCGCCGGCCAGGAAGGGCACGGCGAGCGTTGCGGTCACTCCGGTTTCCGGATTGCCGACAATCACCGCCACGTCTTTGCCGATCCGGGCGATGCTCTCCATTGTCGTGAATCCCTGACGGCGAAGCGTCTTGAACTCGGCGTGGAGACGGGCCCGCTCTGCCCGGCCCATGGACTGGTAATCGGCGTCGGCGGCGAGAAATGCGGCCTGGGCATCCGGTTCCATGAAGGCGATCAACAGACGTCCCGACGCGAATGGGACCGGATTGACCTGCGAACCCACTTCCACCGAGAGCCGCACGCGGTCGGGGCTGAGTTCCTCAGCGACGAGGACGAGCCTTCCGTGAGCCAGGACGCTGAGGTGGCAGGACTCGTGGATTGTGTCGGCGAGTGCGCGCATGGGGAAAGCGGCGGCCTTGAGCAACTGGTCAACGGGTGAATGGGTGTGCGCGAGTTCGTATAGTTTCAGAGTCAGATGATAGGCGCCGGAGACCGGGTCGCGGGCGATATAGGCGCGCTTCTCCAGGGCGTCGATAATGCGGAAGAGGATGCTGGAAGATCGATCCAGCGCGCGGGCAAGCTCCGTCAGGGTCTGCGGGCCGGAAGCCGAGGCCAGCGCCTCGAGCACGTCGAGGCCCTTTTCCAGGGCGGGTACGAAGTAAGAGGGCTTGTCTTTCTGGCTCATGGGTCCTTGTCCGATTTTACCTGCAAATGTAGATTGACAGCTGAGTTGCAGTATGACAAGATCTTTTTACCTGCAAAAGTGACGGCCGAATGCCGGTTGCCGGCGCGGGAAGCGTACGACATGACATCCAAGCAGCGGGTTCTCCGCAACTACACATTTCAATCGATCGACCGTTTCACCATCGATTTTTGTGCGTCCTCGGACGTCTATCGCCGAATGCGCGAGCACTTCGGAGTGGCTGACGATCTGGCCCTGATGGAGACGCTGCACGTCGACTTCCGTTATCCGAAGCCCAATTGGATCGGATTCCCCCTGGTTGACCTGGACGGCAATGACACCGACTATTTTGGCATTCCCAGGAAGGGTGTTGGCGACTTCGGCTATCCGATCCGTCATCCCCTGGCTGACGTCTCGTCTGTGGCGGAGGTCGACGCATACCCGTACTGGCCGACGCCGGAGATGTGGGACTACGACCAGTACGCAAGAGACTGCGAGCGATTCGAAGAGTATGCGGTGCTTGGCGGCGCGTGGGCCTGGTTCTTTGAGGCGGGCTGCGAGCTGGTGGGCATGGACCGGTTCTTCTTTCTGATGGCGGATCAGCCTGAAGTGGCGCACGCCATTCTGGAGAAGACGACGTCGTTTATGGAGCGTACGTCGGAGATCATGTTCGAGAAGGCGGGCCGCCATATCGATATCTGTTTCACCGGCGACGACTACGGCTTCCAAGGGGGGCCGATGATGGGGCGGCGGATGTTTGAGGACTTTGCGCGGCCGTACCTGCAGCGAATCTACGACGTCGGCAAACGGAACGGAAAGCTGATGATGCACCACTCCTGTGGCAGCGTGGCTTCGCTGATTCCAACGTTGCTCGAGATGGGCCTGAACATCCTGGAACCGATTCAGGTGAAGGCGGCAGGAATGGACCCGGCTGAACTGGCGGAGAAGTACGGCGGCAAGCTCTGTTTCCACGGCTCTATCGACACGCAGGGCACGCTGCCGTTCGGGACGCCGGATGACGTGCGACGGGAGGTCCGGTTGCGGGTGGAGACGTTCAAGCCATATGGTGGATTCACGATTGCGCCCTCGCAGCATCTGCTCGAGGACATTCCGACGGAGAACATTGTGGCGATGTACGACGAGGCGTGGCGGGCGGCGTGGTTGAAGTAGGCCGGGCGAGAGCCTTGCCGGGGCGCAGCTGAGAAGGAGTTGTTTATGAAAAGGCATGTGAAGAAAGCTAGTGGCCTAAGCCGGAGAGGATTCCTGGCTGCGGCGGCGGCCGCCCCGCTGATGGGGCAGGGGAATGCCGGAAGCGCTTTGAAGGGGCGGCGCGTGTACGTCGCGCCGAATTTCCATTCGGCCAGTTGCGGCTGGCTCACCAATTTCTCGATGGAGCGAGTGTACTGCGCAAACACTTACTTCGACCACCTGGACAGGGTCCGGGACGACCCTGAGTATGCCTTTGTCCTCTCCGAAGTCAACAACATGATTGCCATGATGAACTTCAAGCCGGAGAGGATGGCGGAGCTGAAGAAGGGCATCCAGGATCGGCGCGTCGAGCTCGTGAACGGATTTTTCCTGGAGTCCACCATCAATCTCTCCGGCGGTGAGGCGTTGGTGCGGCTGGGTGTGGAGGGCCTGCGCTGGCAACAGAAGATGTTTGGCGTTCGGCCGCGTTTTGCCTGGACCATCGACGTGTGCGGGACGCACGATCAGATGGCGCAGATTTCTGCCGGCCTCGGACTGGAAGCAATGGTCTACACTCGCAAGAATCCGACGGGCAGCGCGGTGCATTGGTCCGTTTCGCCGGACGGCACGCGCCTGTTGACCCTGTCGCCAGGCCACTACAGCGAACTGCGTACCATCATGGTCGCCAAGGAACCGCTGACTTCGGCGGAGACCGCCGAGGTGGAGAAGACCCTCACAGACAAGTTGAAAATCACGCCGCCAGGAGCGCCCATCCTGTTGCTGGCGGGTAATGGCGACTACGCGCTGGCGCCTGTGCGCAAGGAATTCCCGAAGGAGTTCCTGGACCAGTGGAAGCAGAACCCCGACCACCCGGAGATTCGCTTCTCGATCCTGGGCAAGTACGTGGACGAATTGCAGGCCCTGGACCGGTCGGGCAGGCTGAAGATCCCCACGATGCCGGGCGGGACCGCTTACGACTTCGATTCGTTTTGGATCGAGTGCCCGCGTGTGAAATCCTCGTATCGAAAGTGCGAGCACCTGCTCCAGGCGGCTGAATCTCTGGCCACGGCCGCCAGCCTGCAACAGAAGCACGCATATCCTTCTCAGGAGCTCCACAACGCCTGGAGTTTGATGTTCCTGAACATGGACCGCAACACGTTGTGGGGTTCAGCCGGCGGCATGGTTTTCGAGCACGAGAAGTCCTGGGATGTGAAGGACCGGTTTGAATGGGTGGAGCAACACTCCTCTTCGGCGGCAGCAGACGCCGGCGCGGCACTGCTTCCGGCCGGCGATGGTCTGGGCCTGTATAACCCGTTGAACTGGAAGCGGCGGGATCCGATACTGCTGCCTCAGGGATTGGACGGTGTGGCAGGACAGTCCGCGGAGGGTGGGATGGTGCTGTGCCAACCGGAGTTGGTGCCATGCGGCCTGGGTGGCTGGAAGAAGTCGACGAAGGCGCCTGCGGCAGTTCGGGAGGCGCCGCTGCCCGCGAGCATTATTACGAAGCACTATGAAGTTCGGATTGACGCGAAGTCCGGCGCGATAGCGAGCGTGAAGATGCGCGCCAGCGGGAAAGAGATGCTCGGCGGACCGGCGAACGTGGTTGTGGCCGAGAAGCCGAAATCGCAGAAGGGAGACCCGGGCGATTTCATGCTGCCGCGGCCGGGACGCGACCGGTTGGACTCCACCAGCGAGCACGAACAGATCATCAAGGTGCGGCAGGGACCGCTGGCGACGGTGGTGGAGGTGGAGGGCAAGTTCATCGGAGGCGGGATGTGCCGCCGGACGATGACGCTTCACAACGACTACCCGCGCATCGACTGCACGACGGAGTTGAACGATCTGCCGAATCTGACGGTGGTGGTGGCCGAGTTCCCACTCGCGGGCGAGATCAGTGAAGTCCGGCGCGGCATTCCGTACGGCTTCTCGCACGGAGCGTGGGCCAAGCCCAACGACGAACTTCATGGATGGACGAAGGGCATCGTGCCGGCGGTCCGCTGGTCACACTACGCGCTGGCAAGTGGCGGCGGGGCGGCCATTCTGGATCGCGGTGTGACAGGGCGTGAGTTAAACGGCAACACTCCGATTCTCTATCTGTACAACGCCACTGACAAGTACTACGGCTACCCGAATCCGTGGCTCAGTGGAAAAGGCCGCCATGTCCTTCACTACGCTCTCGTGCTCCACGAAGGCGATTGGAAACAGGCGGCGATTCCACAAATGGCGTGGGAGTTCAACTGCCAACCGGTGGTAATTGCGAACCGTGCAGCTCGACCGGCGAAATCGTTCCTCAGCACGTCGGGCAATGTTGTGGTGGAGGCGATGCGGCGGATTGGCGGCGACACTGAGGTGCGCCTGGCGGAGTGCCTGGGATACGCAGGAACCGCGGAGGTGACGCTCACGCTGCCGCATAAGTCCGCGGCCCAGACCGACATGAACGGCGCCCATGCGAAGCCGCTTGCGGGCGGCCCGAGATACACCTTCGCGGTCCGGCCCCAGCAGATTGTGACGTTGCGCTTTGGCGCCGCCTCGACCGTTGCTGAGGCCGAACTGATCACGAAATGGGATGCGATGGTGCCGGCGGCCAAATTGCCGATGCTGCACGAATATTCCAGCGAGAAGGGACACCCGCCCAAGGGGAACTAAAACATGGCTGAACTACAGAAACTCTTTGACGCGATTGTGAACGGTGATGCGAAAGCAGCGCGGGCGCTAACCGAGCAAGCGCTGGCGGACAACGTGCCACCAGGGGAGATCATCTCCGGTTACATGATTCCGGCCATGGACGATGTCGGCGCGAAGTTCGAATGCGAAGACTATTTCGTGCCGGAACTCCTGCTGTCTGGGAGAGCCATGAAGGGGGCACTCGAATTGCTGCGGCCGCTGCTGGCCGCCTCCGGAACGGAGCCGACGGGCCGAGTGGTCATCGGCACGGTGAAGGGCGACCTTCACGACATCGGCAAGAACCTGGTGACGTCCCTACTGGAAGGCGGCGGCTTTGAAGTCCACGACCTCGGCGCGGACGTATCGCCGGAGAAGTTCATTGAGGCGGCTCGCAGCCACAAGGCGGACATTGTGGCGCTGTCGGCCCTACTCACAGTGACAATGCCCGCGATGAAGACTACGGTTGAGGCGTTCTGTCAGGCGGGTCTTCGCGACAGTGTCAAGATCATCATCGGCGGCGCGCCGGTGACTGCTCAATATGCGCAGGCGATCGGAGCCGATGGCTACAGCGAGTCCGCAAGCGCGGCCGTTGCCCTGGCTCGCAGCCTGATGGGGAATAACTGACGTGTCTCGCGTCTTCTCAAGCTTGGCCGTCGACGGTGCTGACGAACTCCTTTACGGCCGTGCGCCCTTCCCCCTGGCGTGCGGACTGGGGCTCACCATCGGCGGCGGCCAGGTCTATCCGGAGGTGAACTTCACTCTCCCGGCCATCATGATCGACTCCTCCAACTGGAGCGCGATCATCAAGCACTACCAGGAGATGGCGACCAACATCTTGAAGCGGGCTGTCACTCTGCGCGTGCCCGGCATCGTGTTGGAATTCGAGCTCCTGCCCGCGATGACGGAGACGCCGGAGTGGGGCGCCGAAATCACCACCCTGCTAAAACGGCAACTTGAGCAGGCCCATTCCCGTTACGGGCTGCGGAGCGCGCTGCGGGTTACGCCTACCGACATGCGGGACCAGGCCAAGCCACCCATTCTGCGAAAGGGTGCACCATGGGAGCAGTTATCGAAGTCGTTTGAGCACAACATCGCGGCGGGCGCCGACATCATGTCCATCGAATCGATCGGCGGCAAGGAAGTCCACGACCAGGGTTTGATGTACGGTGATGTGCGGGCCATCGTGTTCGCGCTCGGGGTTCTGGCGCCGCGCGACATGGCTTGGCTGTGGAAACACATCTGCGAGATGTGTGCCGCGGCAGGAGTGGTTCCAGGAGGTGACACCGCTTGCGGCTTCGCTAACACTGCCATGCAGTTGGCGCATCAGAAGATGCTTCCAGAAGTCCTGGCCGCCGTCGTCCGCGCCATGAGTGCAGTTCGCAGCCTGGTGGCATTTGAGCAGGGCGCGCGCGGCCCCTCCAAGGACTGCGCCTATGAAGGCCCCGTCATCAAGGCCATCACCGGATGCCCGATCTCGATGGAGGGCAAGTCAGCTACCTGCGCGCACTTCAGCCCTGTGGGCAACATCGCCGCCGCCATGTGCGATCTCTGGAGCAATGAATCCGTCCAGAACGTCAGGTTGCTTTCCGGCAATGCGCCTGAAGCGTATGCGGAGTTGCTCGCCTACGACTGCCGGCTGATGAACACCGCTTCGGCCCGAGGCCAGGCTCTCACCCTGCGCCAGTGGTTGACGGAATCAGACGAGTGGTTGAGTCCTCAGGCGGCGGTCCTCTCGCCCGAGGCCACAGTGCGAATTGCGCGGGCTATTGTAGCGGAGCAGGAGCCGTATGGGCGGACGGTGGCGGCCGGCAGGGCCGCGGTCGAAATTCTACGGGAAGGGCTTGCGTCCGGACAGTTGAACCTCGCCGCGAAGGAACGAGACTGGCTGGACAAGATTGACCGGGAACTGGACACGCTGCCTCCGAATGGGGAAGATCTGCGCGCTGATCTGGAGGACTCGTTCGGCAGCCTCTATGATCCGGCCAGCTATGGGTGGACCTGAGATGCAGCGCACAGCAAACTGCCTGTTAAAGCTCGATCGGATGAACAAGGCCCTGCGCCACCAGGAGCCGGATCGGGTACCAATCAGCGACTTCTTCTGGGGGAGCTTTCTGAAGCGCTGGCGCACGGAACTTGGGCTCGCCTCCGACGCCGATGTTTACCGCTACTACGATCTCGACTGGCAGGTGGCCGGCCCCAACATGGATCCGCACATCGGGCCATTCGAAGTGCTGCACGACGACGAGGCCGAGGTGACCGTGCGCACTGGATTCGGCGCCACGATCCGCAAGAAGTTCGATCAGGCGATGCCTGCCTATCTCGCCTTCGCCACCGACACCATCGAGAAGATGGAGGCATTCCAGTTCGACGATCCGTTCGACGACCGGCGCTTCTTCAGTTCCGGCGATGATCAGATCAATGGAGTGGGCGACGGGTTTTCCCGGAACCTTGCGCCGTTTGTCGAGCGCGTGGCCGGGGTGTACGAGGATTTCCCGGTCTTTGGCTCCGTCTGCGAGGCGCACGAAATGATCTGGCGCATCATTGGCTCGGAGAACGTGATGCTCTGGATGGGGATGTACCCAGATGCGATTGCGCGGTTCGTCGAGCGTCTCCATGAATTCAACCTGGGGATCCTGCGGGGCCAGATTCAGGCCGCCGGCGGACGGCTGGCGGGTGTGGTGATCTGGGGAGACGTCGCCTACAAGAAGGGCATGCTCTTCTCTCCTACGTTCTGGCGGCAACACTTCAAACCGGGCGTCAAAGCGATGATCGACGAGTGCCACGCAAGTGGACTGCCGGTGATCTACCATGGGTGCGGCAACGTCAACCGCATCTTCGAGGACTTCATTGAGGTGGGCGTCGATGCCTACAACCCCCTGGAATTCAAGGCGGGACTGGATGCCGTGGACCTGCGGCGCCGGTTCGGTCACCGCATCGGCTTCTGCGGCAACATGGACGTGCAACTGTGGGCGGCGGGTACCCAGGAAGAGTTGCGCGCCGCTGTGCTCACCAAGCTCAATGCCGCCAAGGGTGGCGGCTTCATCTTCCAGTCGGATCATTCGGTGCCCGGCAACGTGCCGGGCGAAAGCTACGACTACGTAGTCCGCCTGGTGAGGGAGCATGGCGTGTATCCGCTGAGGCTGGGAGAATTCGATCTGCCGGAAGTTCGTTGACGAGAGGTGATGGAGGGGGCATGACGCGTTACGGAATGGTTCTCGGAGTGAAGCCGGAGGACGAGGAGAAGTACAAGCAATACCATGCTGCCGTCTGGCCTGCCGTGCTGGAAATGATCCGGCAATGCAACATCCGCAACTACTCGATCTATCTAAAGGACCACACGCTATTCAGCTACTTCGAGTATCACGGCTATGACTTTGCGGCTGACATGGCCATGATGGCCGCCGACAAGACGACACAGGAATGGTGGCGCATCATGATCCCGATGCAGGTTCCCTGGCCGGCTCGCAAGGAAGGGGAATGGTGGGCCGGAATGGAGGAGGTCTTCCACGCCGACTGACCGCATCGATCGTTAACCGCCGGCTAATCGCCCGTTTCAATAGATCGAATTGCCGGTTGTAGCCAGGGCGGCTAAAGTAGTTTCAGAGCTTTGGGTCTCAAGGCGACTTGCGGCCTGGCGATCGCGGGGATGAGAGGAGCCGGCATGAGACGTGGATTGATGGCCGCGGCTTTCATGGTTGCCTGCACGCAGCGGGCGCCGGCGCAAACGGCAGCCGATCTCGGGCGGGCCGAATGGTACCGGCCTCCACGACTGACGGTGATGATGGGCTTCACCAATGGTCCTCAGCATCAACGCTTCACGGTCCGAACGTGGAGTTCCGAGATTGGCGCGAGATTCGATGCAGAGCCGGTGGCCGGCCGCGCCTTCCTGGCTGCCGCTTCCGAGGCGGACCTCGGCGCCAAGGCTCCTCTGCTCGAAGAACTTTGGAACGCGGCGATCGGGCAGCCGAGCTACCGTGTGCTGGACCATCCGGAGCGATGTACGGGACGCTTGCGCAAGTTGCCGGGCAAGACAATCCTCCACGTGATCGATACTCCCACTGCGCAGGAGGGGCCGATGAATCGCTACCGGCCCCTTTACACCAAGCTGGCGCTCAACGCGAAGATCTTCTCCTTCACGCGCGCCACCGTCAGGCCCGACCGGCGCGTGCTGGGAGTGTTGCCAGACGGGGACTGGCTGGTTAATAAGACGTTCCCCGACCGTGAACTCACCATTTCCCTGGAGTAGAGCCTCCCATGACTTCGCGCGAACGTGTGCTGACGACATTCGCCCACCAGGAGCCGGACCGTGCGCCGGCTTGGTGCGGGGCCTCCGATGAGTTCATCGAGAAGGCGAAGCGCCACCTCGCGATCCCGGATGACGAGGAGTTGTTCGTGCGGTTCGGCGACGATTTCCGTCGCGTCTTCGCCTCCGCGCCTGCCCCCGAGACTCCCTTGATGCCCGGCGCGACTTACCGATCCGTCTTCGGCGTCGACCGTCACGGATTCGGCTATGGCATGCCGATGGGGCATCCGCTGGCCGAAGCGTCCTTGTCCGAAGTGGACGGCTATTGCTGGCCTGACCCCAGCAGCGTGGACGTCTCCCGCATCCGTCATGACGCGCTTGCGTGGCGTGAGCACTACGCCATTCTGGGCGGCGACTGGTCGCCATTCTGGCACGACGCCATCGACCTCATGGGAATGGAGAGCCTGCTGCTGGCCATGCACGACCAGCCCGAATTGGTCGATGCCCTGCTTGGGCACATTGTCAGCTACTATTTTGACGTCAGCCGCCGCACCTTTGATGCTGCCGGCGGCGCCATCGACGTCTTCTTCATCGGGAACGACTTCGGCTCCCAGCGCGGCCCTCTCGTCAGCCCGGCAACGTTCCGCCGGTTCCTGCTGCCTCAACTGTCGCGCTTGATCCGGCTCGGGCATGACTACAGCCTAAAGGTCATGCTTCATTGCTGCGGCAGCTATGCGACGCTCATCCCGGACATGATCGCGGCGGAGTTGGACGCGTTACAGGCATTGCAGCCCTGCGGCCGCGGCATGGAGCCCGACTCCCTCAAGGCGCAGTTCGGTACCCGCCTGGTCTTTGCCGGATGTATCGACTCTCACCACGCTCTGATCAAGGGCACGCCGGCATCGGTCCAAGCTGAGACCCGGCGTGTTCTCGACATCATGATGCCAGGTGGCGGATTCGTCCTCTCCGCCAGTCATGACAAGCTCCTGGAAGAGACGCCAGTTGAAAACGTGCTGGCTATGTTCGACGTGCCCCGCGACTACTCCAATCGATAAAGGAGTTGCTCCCACAAAAAGCGCTTTTATTGACAAAACTGTGATCCGACTCTAAAATCAGGAACAAGCCCACATGAGCGCACCCATCCTTGAACGTCCCATCGTCATCATCGGGGCTGGTGGCATCGTCCGCGACGCCCACCTTCCGGCCTACTCCAAGGCAGGCTTCGTCCTCCAGGGTATTTTCGACGTTCAGCGGGAGCGTGCGGAGGAGTTGGGCCGGCAGTACGGAATCCCTGTTTTCGGGACATTGGGCGAGGCCATAGGGGCAGCGCATCCGGAGGCGGTCTTCGATCTGGCCGTGCCGCCAGCATCCATCGAAGAGATTCTTGAAGCGCTTCCGGATAACCGTGGCGTACTCATCCAGAAGCCGATGGGCGAAAACATCGTGCAGGCTCGGTCCATCCGCGACATCTGCCGGGCTAAGGGACTGGTGGGGGCGGTCAACTTCCAGTTGCGATTTGCTCCGCCGGTGGCGCTGGCGCGCTCCATCATCCGCAAAGGCCAGATCGGCGATGTGATCGACATGGAGGTGCGCATGACGTGCTACACCCCATGGCAAATGTGGCCGTTTCTCGAGAAGACTCCCCGCGTGGAGATCCTGCACCACTCGGTGCATTACGTCGACCTCATCCGATCTTTCCTCGGCGACCCCAATAACGTATATGCCTTGAGCACGCGCCATCCGCTCGCGCCGCGTCTGGCCTCCACCCGCTCTAGCATTATCATGAACTACGGCGAGATGGTGCGCGCCAACATCGGAACCAATCACGGCCACGCCTATGGCCCGAGGCACCAGGAGAGCTTCGTGAAGTGGGAGGGCACCAAAGGGGCCATCAAGGTCCGGCTGGGTGTGATGCTCGACTACCCCACAGGGCAGGCCGATCAGTTTGAGTATGTGCTTCTGCAGGACGGCAAGGCGCCAGAGTGGCAGAGCGTGCCCATGGAGGGATCGTGGTTTCCGGAGGCCTTCATGCGGAGCATGGGCAGCCTCCTCTCCTATATGGATGGTTCCTCCAAGAACCTGCCCTCCTCGGTGGAAGACGCCTACCGGACCATGGCCGTGGTCGAGGCGGCATACGATTCCATTGCCGGCGGCGGGACCGCAGTGCACTATGACTGAGCTGCGCGGCATCACCTGGAACCATACACGTGGCTATGTGCCCATGGCCGCCACGGCCCAGAGATATTCGGAGCTGCACCCGGGAATTGACATTCGGTGGGAGAAGCGTTCGCTGCAGCAGTTTGCGGATTGGCCGATAGAGAAATTGGCTGAAGTGTACGACCTGCTGGTGATTGATCATCCGTTCTCCGGTCATGCCGCCGCGCACGATGTCCTGCTCCCGCTCGAAGAGCTCCTGCCTCGCGGTCTCCTCGATGACCAGGCGTCGCATGCCGTTGGCGCCTCCGACGCCAGTTACTCCTACGGCGGCCACAAGTGGGCCCTCGCCATTGATGCCGCAACTCCCGTCTGCGGCTATCGGCCGGATCTTCTGGATCGGGCCGGCGCCGCGCCGCCGCGCACGTGGGAAGAGCTGCTGGCGCTGGCAGACCGTGGACTGGTGGCAGTCCCGGCCATTGGGATAGACAGCCTGATGAACTTCTACATGCTGTGCGATGCTCTTGGCGAAGAGCCGTTTCGCAGTGAGGACGTAATCGCGAGCGACGCGATCGGACTCCGGGCGCTCGACATGCTGGCTTCGTTGATCCGCCGCTGCGAGCCTGGCTGCCTCCAACGTAATCCCATCGCCATCTGGGACTTCTTAGCCTTGAGTAGTTCGGTGGCGCTGTGCCCGTTTGCCTACGGATATTCGAACTACTCTCGGCCTGGTTACGGCGCCCACGTTCTGGATTTTGGCACGCTCATTAGCACGCCCGAAGGCAGGCCATTCCGATCCACCCTCGGCGGCGCCGGACTCGCCATCTCATCCCGCTGCACGAACATCGACGCGGCGATCGGCTATTGCGAGTTCGTAGCAAGCTCCGCTTGCCAGCGTACACTATATTTCGACTCCGGAGGCCAGCCCGGCCATCGCCAGGCCTGGCTGGACCCGGAGGTGAACCGCCGCTGCGGCAGATTCTTCACCGGCACACTGCAGACCCTGGACGACGCATGGCTCAGGCCACGCTACGACGGATACCTTCACTTTCAGGACGCTGCCAGCCCGGTGGTCCACTCGTTTCTGCGTGGACAAATCGTCGCCGAGCAGGCACTCGTCGAGATGAACCGCCTCTACATTGCGTCCCGGAGTTCACTATGAAGCCACTCACAGGCCTGCTCGTCGTCGATTTCAGCCAGTTCCTCGCCGGCCCGTCTGCGTCGCTGCGGCTGGCCGACCTGGGAGCCCGCGTCATCAAGATCGAGCGGCCCATCGGCGGCGATCTCTGCCGCCAGTTGTACGTGTCCAATCTGGAGCTCGATGGCGACAGCACAATTTTCCACACAATCAACCGCAACAAGGAGAGCTTTGCGGCCGACCTCAAGAAGGCCGAAGACTCCGAGATCGTCCGCGAGCTTGTGCGCAGGGCGGACGTGGTCATCCAGAACTTCCGCCCCGGCATCATGGAGAAGCTCGGCTTCCACTATGAAGCGGTGCACGAATACAATCCGCGCGTCGTTTATGGAGAGGTCACGGGCTACGGGAAGGTAGGTCCATGGCGGGACAAGCCGGGCCAAGACCTTCTGGCGCAAAGCCTGACAGGGCTGCCGTGGTTGAACGGTGACGCCGGCCAGCCGCCCGTTCCATTCGGTCTCGCTATCGCGGACCTCTTCGCGGGAGCACACCTGGTGCAGGGCATCCTGGCCTGTCTGGTGCGTCGCGGAGCTACAGGTGAGGGCGGAAGGGTCGAGGTGAGCCTGATGGAATCCATCCTGGATTTCCAGTTCGAGGTCATCACCACGCACCTGAACGACGGCGGACTGCTGCCCCAACGCAGCGCCGTCAACAATGCCCACGCATACCTCGGCGCTCCCTACGGGATCTACGCCACCGCTGACGGATTCCTCGCACTGGCGATGGGCTCCGTTGGCCGGTTGGGCGAATTGCTCGGATGTCCTGAACTGCTGGAGTTTACGGACGTGAAGCAATACTTCACCGAGCGCGACCAGATCAAGGCGATCCTTTCCCGGCATCTCGCCACACAAACGACTGCACACTGGCTATCCATCCTGGAGCCCGCCGACATCTGGTGCTCCGACGTTCTCACGTGGCCGAAGCTAATGGAGCACGAGGCCTTCCAGGCGCTGGACTTCACGCAGGAGGTGACGAGGCGCGAGGGCGTAACCCTGCAGACCACGCGCTGCCCCATCCGCATCGACGGCGAGATCTACAAATCTCCAAAGGGCGCACCCAGCCTCGGCCAGCACACAGGCGCAATCCTCGACGAGTTTCTTCGGTACAGGCAGGAGGTGGTGAAGTGAACCCGAATCCGGATCCCACGAAACACAAGGATCTTCCGCAGTTCAATACCGAGACATGGTTATACGAGGATTTCGAAGTCGACTGGCGCATCAGGTCCGTGCGGCGCACCATCTCCGAGGGCGAGAGCATGCTGTTCAACTCCCTCGTCCTGGACTGCCACCCGTACGTCGCCGACGAAATCTTCGCGCGGGAAGAGGGTGTATTCGGGCGGCGCCTTGTCGCTGGCTCCATGGTGTTCAGTTACGGCTTGGGCCTAATGGCACACAACAACGTCAATACGTTCAGCTACGGATACGACAAGCTGCGTTTCATCAAGCCCGTCTTCATCGGCGACACCATCTACACCATTCGCACGAATCTCGAGAAGAGGCCGAAGTACAAAGAAATGGGCCTTGTGCGGGTCTCTTATGAGGTCTTCAAAAACGAAGGCGAGCTGGTGCTCTATTGTGAGCATCTGCAGACAGTGAAGTACCGCCATCCCGAGAACTTCCCCCAGCCGGCGGAGAAGCAATGAGACAGGGCAGGTTCCGGGTTGCCGTCCGGAGGTTTGGTCCGTTCGAATCAGCCATCGCCAAACAATGGGAGACCTTCGAACGCGGTGCGCGCACGGGGCTGGAACTCGAAGCGGTGGCGATGGACCTGCACCCGCTCTTCGACGCGACCATCGCCAACCCCGCCGGGCGTGATTGGGACGTCGCGTTCGTCAACACGGACTGGGTGGCCGCCGCTTATCGAGACGCTGCCTTGTGCGACCTCTCACAACTGCTCCGCGACGATCCGCCCGAGGACTACCCCGGCGGTTGGGCAGCCTCGTTGCTTCGGCTACAGAACCTGAACCGGCGAATTCTCGGCGTGCCTTACCACGACGGTCCAGAGTGCCTCATCTACCGCAAGGATCTCCTGGAAAGGGCAGGCGAGGCCGTGCCCGCGACCTGGGATGAGTTTCGGCGCCTCGCCCGGAGACTTCACAGGCCGGATGAGAACTGCTACGGCACCATCTTCGCCGCGTATCCCGATGGTCACAATACGGTTTATGATTTCTGCCTCCAACTCTGGACACGCGGCGGCGAATTGACCGACAAACAAGGCCGCTTCACACTCGCCTCACCGCAGGCGGCGGAAGCCCTCACGTTCTTACGCGAAATAGTGAACGACCCCTCCGCGGTCCACCCCGCATGCCGCCAGATGGACTCAGTCAAGTCCGGCCTGGCCTTTGCTGCCGGTGAGGCGTCGATGATGGTCAACTGGTTTGGCTTCGCTGCAATGGCGGAAACTCTTGTTGATTCCCCGGTTAAAGGCAAAATTGGCATCGCACAGGTGCCCCACGCCATGGGATGCAGTGGCACCTCGCTCAATATCTACTGGATCCTCTCCATAATGTCCGGCGCGGTCCACAAGGAAACTGCATGGCGCTTTTTGCGGCACTGCGCCAGTTCCGGGATGGACAGACTCCTCACTCTGGAAGGAGGCATCGGATGCCGGAAATCCACGTGGGCCGACGAAACAGTGAACCGCACCATCCCCTTCTATCGAGCACTGGAGGAGTTGCACGCAAACGCTAGGGAACTGCCGCGTTTGGAAGTGTGGCCGCAGGTAGCGCAGATCATCGATCGCATGGTGACGGCGGCGATAGATTCGAACGAGGCCGTGGAATCGATTGCTCTCCGCGGACAGGCCGACGTGGATGGGCTGTGGAGCGGCCAACTATGAGCGAGAGGTGTATTGCACATGAAAGGTGCTTTCTATAACGGCGCCCACGATACGAGGTCTGGCACATGATCGCGTCCCGGTTCTTTGAGGACTACGAAGCCGGCTATGTCCGTGAGACGCTCGGGCGTACCATCACAGAAACCGACATCGTGCTGCACGCCGGACAGACCGGCGATTTCTACCCGCACCACATGGACGAGGAGTGGTGTCGCACCCAGCACTTCGGCCGCCGCATAGCCCACGGCACTGTGCTTGTCGCAAATCTCATCCGTAGGAGAACGCGGCTGAACGCCGGGGCGAGACGAGGTCGGACCTCCTCCACCGCCGACGCCGAGTGGTGGAATTTCAGTGCACCCTGGTCGGCGATCCACAACTGTACATGCCGTTTACTGGTTCGCGCGACGAGAAACGGCCACGCGGCACCCAGGTACTCGGGAAGAACAGAGCGCCATCCTGGCCTTGTTACGCCGCGCGCCGCTCGTACCGGTGGTGAAGACCGCCAACTTGCGGTATGGCAACGATCCGGCCAAGTTGCGGCGCCTGGACGGGGCGTGGCTCCGGCGCATCCTTGGCCAGCGACAAGTGAGTTCTCGACTCGTGATAGTAGCCCACGAACGACTTCACATGGCGATACAGCGAGGCTTCGTTGAAGACAATCACGTGATCCACACACTCGCGGCGCACCGTGCCAATCACGCGTTCGATGTAAGCTCGTTGCCAAGGCGAGCGTGGGGCAGAAAGCACTTCCTTGATCCCCATGTCTTTCACATCCTTCCGAAATTCATCGCCGAAGATGCCGTCGCGGTCGCGCAGCAGGTATCGAGGGATCTGGTCAAACGGGAAGGCCTCCCGCAGTTGCTGGGCAGTCCATTCGGCGGTGGGGTGCGCGGTGACGTTGAAATGCACGATCTGTCTTCGGTCGTGGGCCAGCACGAGGAATACGTACAGGACCTGAAAGCGGATCGTCGGCACCGTAAAGAAGTCCACCGACGCCATGGTCTTGACGTGATTCTCCAGGAAGGTCCGCCAGGTTTGCGACGGTGGCTTCCGGCGACGGACCATGTACTTGCCGACACTGGTCTCACCGACGTCGATACCGAGCTTGAGAAGTTCGCCGTGAATGCGCGGCGCGCCCCACAACGGATTCTCGCGGCTTAACCTGCGGATCAGCTCTCGGGTTTCCTTGGAGACCGGCGGACGGCCGGGTTGGCCGTGCCGGATCTTCCGTGTCCAAAACAGCCGAAAGCCCTTGCGGTGCCAGGCAATAACGGTTTCCGGCTTGACGATGCACAGGGTCGAGCGCCAGTCGGCCCAGATCTCGGAGAGCCATGCCCACAGGAGCCGATCGGCGGCGGTCAGTCTCGGGCGCTTCACTGAGCGCTGCAGGACGCCGAGTTGGTGCCGTAGCGCGAGGTTCTCCAACTGGAGTGCGGCTCGGGATTTGAAGGTCGCCGAAGCGGCGGCGGCCAGCACGTGAAGGGCGCTGAGCGCCGAACGGAGGAATTGAAGGATGGCACGCAAACCCCATGTTCTCATACAGTTCGGCATTTGCGATAGGCACATACAGACAGCGGGCCCACAAGTTGCTGATTTCAAAACATCACGGGGTTTCGGCTACACACACACAGAGAGAAATGCCCTGCGGTTCATGAGTGGCTCCTAACGGTTCGCGACGCTCCTGCCTTCCGCCTTGTAGCGTTCCAGCAGGGCACGCATCTTCCTCACGCGGTCTGGAAACTGGGCGTAGAGATTCCTGGCTTCGCGCAGGTCTTGCTTCAGGTTGAAGAGTTCGGGTTGATTGGGCTTCTGAATGCCAAACCGTTCGCGCCACCATTCGGGCTCGGCGTTGCCGTGCCCGCCACGCGGCGAATCCACCAGCACCCAGTCGCCCTGGCGCAGGGCGTACTCGTTGTTCATGCTGTGATGGACCGTGGCCTCGCGAATGGGTTTGCCGGGACGCTTCCCGTCGAACAGCACCGGACCGATGTCGTAGCTGTCTTCAGCAGCCTCATCCGGCAGATTACCGCCGGCCAGGTTGGCGAACGTGGCGAAGAGATCAGTGAGGCAGACGACTTCGTCTTCCACGCGGCCGGCGCGAATGCGGCCAGGCGCCCAGCCAACGAAAGGAACGCGATGGCCGCCCTCCCAGAGCATTCGTTTTGCCCCCCGCAACGCACCCTGGCTGGCGTGGTTGAACTCGTTCAGCAGAGGATAAGTAAGATTCTCCGGGCCATTATCGCTGGTGAAGATCACGATGGTGTTGTCTGCTTGCCCAGATGCTCGAACGGCCTCGAGCACCTGCCCTGCGGACCAATCCGTCTGGTGGACCCAGTCGCCGTACCTGCCCGCGCGGCTCTTGCCGAGGAACTCGTCCTCGGGCGCGATCGGCGTGTGTGGCGAAGTCATCGGGAAATACAGAAAGTATGGGTTTCCCGCCTGCGAGCGTTCCTTCACAAAGCTCACCGCGCGCTTTGTGAGTTCTGGCAGCACCGATTCCAGCCGCCAACCGGGCGTCATCGGCCCCGGCCAGCCAAACATGGCGTCGGGTTTCTCCGCCGTGGGTTGAGTGAGCACACGATCGTTTTCGATGAAGGAATAGGGCGGGAAGTTGGGTACATCCACGCCGAAGTAGTAGTCGAAGCCGCGCGTGGTTGGGCCCTCGCGCACTGGGGCGGTGAACACGACCTTGCGGCTGAAGGCATTGCGAGCCGGTTGTTGGGGGTCTCCTATGGCGACGGTGTCGTTCAGCCGGGAGCCGTCGGCAGTCTGCCAGTTCCATCCCAGGTGCCACTTGCCGATGCACCCGGTGTGGTAGCCGGCGCGCTTGAGCGTGGCGGGCAAGGTGAGCCGGTCCTTTTCGATCAGAGGCTTGTCCCAGGGCCAAAGGACGCTGCTCTTCAACTCCGAGCGCCAGGGGTAGCGCCCAGTGAGCAAGCCGTAGCGAGTGGGGGAGCAGACGGCGCAGGGCGTGTGTGCGTCGGTGAAGCGAACGCCCTGTTGCGCCATACGGTCAATATTCGGGGTCGGGATCTTGGATTCGGCGTTGTAGGCTCCGATGTCACCGTAACCCAAGTCGTCGGCCAGGATCACCACGATGTTGGGCGGGCGATTCTTGGCCGGTGCACCTTGAACCGCTGCGGGAGCAGCGGCGGCCAGGGTATTCACGAAAGCGCGTCGAGTGATGTGCATAGGATCTAGAAGTTCAGTTTCAACGCCAGTTGGAGGATGCGCGGCGCTTCCGCCGAGAAGATGCGCCCCACCTGAGCGGGCGTGTTGATGTTGGCGTTGGGTTGCCCGAAATTGGCGTGATTGAACACGTTGAAGGCTTCGAAACGGAACTGAAGAAATCGCGATTCAGCCCCGAGCGGGAAGTTCTTGCTGAGGATCCCATCCAGATTCCAGGAACCGGGCCCACGCAGGATGTTGACGCCGCTGTTGCCGAACGTGAAGTTGGCAGGGTTGGTAAAGGCGGTGGCATCGAACCACTGTGTGATGCTGGGCTCGGCGACGGTTCCCTGGCCGATCCGGTTCGGCCGGGTAGTAGTGCCCACGTTGGCGATGTCGCGGCCCGTGGTCGGGGTGAAGGGGCTGCCGGCCTGCATCTGATAGATGCCGCCCAGCGTCCACCCACCGAAGATGGCGTTGACGGCTCCACCCTGATTCATCCACTGCCGGCCTTTGCCCAAGGGAAGCTCGTAGACCGAACTCAGCACGAAGCGGTGCGGGATATCGAAGGCGGCAAGGGCCTTGGCCTCGCTGATGCTGTACGGGTTCTGATTGGTCCCGACGATACTGATCGCTTTGGAGAATGTGTAGGCGGCCAAATAGGTGAAGCCATTACGGAGCCTTCTTTCGGCCTTGGCCTGCAAAGAGTGATAGGTGGAGGCCCCTTCCGTGGTGTTGTATTGGATGGTGGAAAACTTCGGATATGGCCGGCGCGCCTGGATACCGCCGGCAGCCGGCGTACGGGGCTGGTTGGACTGCAACTGGTTGTCGAGCTTCGTGCCTTTGTTGGCAACGTAGCCCACCTCGAAGACTGTATCCCCGAAGGCCTGCTGCTGGAGATTCAGGCTCCATTCCTGAATGTACGAATTGGCGAAATTCGCCTGGAACGCAAAGATCTCAGAGACGGGTAGGGCTGTGCTGGCGGGGAAGGCATTGGCAAAGGTGATGGTGGGGACAAGCGGATCGCCGGCGATGGTTTCGCCACGGAAGAATGGCACGGAACCGATGCTTTGCGTGCTTAGGTTACCACCCACCAGAGTGTAGAAGATGCCGTAGCCTCCACGGATGATGGTGCGTCCCTTTCCCAGCGGGTCATAGGTGAAGCCGAAGCGGGGGGCGAAGCTGTTGTACTGCGTGCTGCGCAGTGCGCGGGCGGGGAAGCCAAGGGAACGGCCGGTGGCTACGCCCATGTAGTCGAGCTCGGCCTGTGTGAAGAAGATGTAGGCATCCTGGTCGATCTTGTCATCATCCCCGGAGGCGGCGATAGGCCGGCCGCTGACGAAATCAAAGCTCGAAATGCGGTTCCGCTCCTCGGCCGGCTGGGGATTCAGTTCATAGCGAAGTCCAAGATTCAAGGTAAGGCGGCGCGACGCCTTCCAGTCGTCCTGGATGAAGCCGCTGATGTTCTGCCAGTTGACGATCTGCCGCAGACGGGGGAAGTTCCGGCCCGCGCTGATGGGCAAGCCCAGTCCGAAATCGGCCAGCCCATAGCCCGTGCCGCCCGGCCGCGCGGGGTTCTGCGTAAGCACGCCTGAAAACGAGTATGTGCCCCGCGCGTTGATGCCGTTGAACGCCGCGCGCTGGTAGAAACGCGCGTCCACTCCGATCTTCAGGGTGTGCGGGCCCCGGATCAGCGTCAGGGTGTCGGCGAAGTTGAGCGTCGTGAAGAACTGCTGCAGCGGGCGGATGCCGATGTCACCGAAGTTGCCATAGCCGGTGACGTTGATGATGGGGAAACCTTCGATGTTCTCTTTCTTGCGTCCATCGAGGCCCTTGATCCCCAACTTGTCGATGATGTCCATGCCTTTGCTCGCTGTGTCGAAGTCGAGGTCGAAGCGCGAATAGGAGACGCGGAACTCGTTCAGTGTGACGGGCGAGAAGATCCGCGAATAGCTGCCGATGGCATTGTAGTTGACCACCTTCTGCAAGTCGCCGCCCGGGATGGGGAAAGCCCCAGGAATGGACTCTTCCCGCTGGTCGCGAGTAAAGCGGACGAAGTAGTTGTCCTTGTTCGTCAGACGGTGATCGACTTTGGCGTTCACCTGGTTGTTGGAGAGCTTGCCGATGGTGGATGTGTTGTAGCGGTCACCGGACGAGTTGGGGGTAGGAATGTACTCCAGAATCCCCTGGGATTGCGAGGCCAGCCGGTTGGTTGGGATGCGATTCCCGGGGAACGGGTCGCGTGAGTTGGCTGGACGGTTGGTGGTGGCAGGATCGTAGATGACCGGCAGGCCCGCAAAATCCCCGGCCCGTTGTGCCGTGCTTGGCACAAGTACGTTCGCAATGCCGGCCAGGCGCTGCCTGTTGCCCTCGTAGCCGCTGAAGAAGAACAGTTTATTCTTGATCACCGGCCCGCCCAGCGTACCGCCAAACTGGTTGCGCTTGCGATCTTCGCTTTTGCTACTGGTGCTGAAATAGTTGCGGGCATCGAAGACGCGATTGCGCAGAAACTCGAAGACGTTGCCATGGAACTCGTTGGTGCCGGACTTCGAAATGACGCTGACCACGGCGGCCTGGCGGCCGCTGTCGGCGCCGAAAGTGGAGGTTTGCACTTTGAATTCCTGGATGGTCTCGATAGATGGGCTGATCTGGACGGTCTGCGCATTCTGTTCGAAGTTCTCCGCCCCGTCGAAGAGAAAGCCGGTCGCCCCACCGCGGTTCCCGTTGACCAACACGTTGGGCTCGCCGGTGAACTGACTGTTGCCCTGGACAAGCGTGCCCGGAGAGAGTGCGGCGAGTTGAACGAAGTTGCGGCCATTCAGCGGCAACTCAACGACTCGCTTGTTCCCAATCACCTGCCCAACCGTGGAACTCTCCGTGTCCACCTGCGCCAGGTTGCTCTGAACATCGATCGTCTCAGTGATGCTGCCGATGCGCAACTGAAAATCGACTCGGGCGCGCTGATCGACCGAGAGCGTCAACTGCGACTGCGAGGCAGCTTGAAACCCTGTCTTTTCCACCTTGACGGTATACTGCCCCACCGCCAGGCTGGGCAGCACGTAGATCCCTTCGGCACCCGTCACGGACCGGCTCTCCGCTCTTGTGGCCACATGAGTGGCAGTCACATTCGCACCCGGAATGGCTGCCCCGCTCTCATCGGTCACTGTTCCGGAGATAGTCGCCGTGTTCACCTGCGCGCACAACGAGGTCTGGAACAGAAAGAGCGGAATGGCGAGAGCGGAAACGCGCCGCGACATGACTTTCATTGATCTCGAGTCCATGAGCAATCTCCTGAAGTGAGCGAAACGGATTGACCGTCAAGAGGAAGCTTATCACAGGCCCGGCCGGGAAGCAATGAAATTCCTGGTATCAGCAGGTAAGTACCTGCGTTACAGGCCAGTCAGGCAACTAAAAAGAAAGGGCTCTGCGCAGGAATCTGTGAGAGCCCCGGAAGTTGTTGAGTTCTCAGGAGGAGGCGCCGGAGTAGACTTGGAGGTTGGCAACCGACAGGGAGTTCACCAAGATTCTGAGGTGGCCGGGCTATCAAGTGTACCGGCACGAGATTGATGAGAAGACCAAGGTGCTGCGGCTGTGGGTGCGGCGCAAGCGGGGCAACCGGCAGATCGAGTGTTCCGGATGCGGCCGGAAGTTCACCGAGATCTACGACCTCGGCGAGCGGGCGGTGCGGGACCTGCCGTGGGGCGAATTTCAGACCACAGTGTTCATAGAGATCTACCGGGTGAAGTGCCCGGAGTGCGGCGTCAAGCGGGAGAAGGTCTTGCAGTTGCCTAGCAAGGCGCCCTTCTCCAAGAGGTTTGAAGACGCGGTGGGGTTGGCTTGCGAGAGCGCCGCAGCCCGACAAGTGGCGCGGCAGTGGGGGTTGCCAGCCAGCACGGTGCGGGCGATCGATCTGCGCTGCCTGGAACGCTGGGATGCGGCCCGGCGAAAGCCGGCGGTGCGGCACATGGGAGTCGACGAGATCCATCTGGGAAAGAAGCAGAAGTTCCTGACGGTGGTGTCGAACCTGGAGGGCGCCGAGCCACTGTGGTTTGGCCAGGAGCGGAAGAAGGAGACCTTGGACGAATTCTTCCGCACCCAGTTGAGCGTCAGGCAACGGCGAGGGATTGAGGCGGCTTGCGTGGACATGTGGGAACCGTACCGGCTGAGCATCGAAGAGTGGGCGCCGAACTGCCAGGTGGTGTACGACAAGTTTCACGTCATGCAGCACGCCAACGGCGCCATCGATGAAGTCCGACGGGCGGAGTTTTTCCGCAAGGGCGGGCGCATGCGCGGGTTGGTGAAAGGGAAACGCTGGCTGCTGTTGACGCGCTGGGTGAACCTGACCTGGGCCAAGCGGCAGGAACTGAATCATCTGTTCGCCCTGAACCGGAAGCTGCTGAAGGCCTACCTGCTCAAAGAGAGCCTGGACCGGCTGTGGAGCTACTACTACGAAGGGGCGATGCTGCGCTACCTGCAAAGCTGGATCGATCAACTTCGCTGGCAGCGGCTGAAACCGTTCGAGAAGCTGGCGCGGATGTTGCTGGATCATTTGGAGGGGATTCTGAACCACTGCCGCACCAAGGTCCGCATGGGGGTGGTGGAAGCGGTGAACGGGAACATCAAAGCCCTACTACGCCGGGGCCGCGGCTACAAGAACCTGCGCTACCTGCTCCTGAAGGCCCAGCGTATGGCTGTGACCAGAACCGAATTCGTGGTCCTCAAAAAAGCCGCCTAACATGCGGGTCCCCACGAATTCCTGCTCAGAACCAAAGAAAGAAACCCGGCGGCTGGTCTAAGGTGAGGGCTGGACCACGCGCCAAGCGACGATGCGCATGTCCTTGGGGGTGCTGTCTACGGAGAACCGGGGTGGCCGCCTGTCTCCAAGGAAACTCGGGAACTGATCCGCCAAATGAGCCGCGCGAATCCACTCTGGGGCGCTCCCCGGATTCACGGTGAACTTCTCAAACTCGGCATCGACATCGGTGAGACCGGCGTAGGCAAGTACATGGTCCGCCACCGCAAGCCGCCGTCACAAACCCGGCGGACCTTCCTTGGTAATCACGTTAAGACCATGGCGTCGATCGACTCCTTCACTGTGCCGACAATCCGCTTTCCGATCCTGTACGTATTCCTCGTGCTGGCGCACGACCGAAGGCGGATCGTTCGTTTCAACGTCACCGCCCACCCCACTGCGGAATGGACGGCTCAGCAGTTACGGGAGGCCTTTCCGTTTGACGAGATCCCAAAGCGCCTGCTGCGTGACCGAGACTGCATCTTCGGCGGCGAGTTCCTCAAACAACTGAGGGCCATGGGCATCGAGGAAGTGCTTTGCGCACCCTGCTCGCCTTGGCAGAAGGCCTAAGTGGAACGCGTGATCGCTCGATCCGCCGTGAGTATCTCGATCACGTGATCGTCCTGAGTGAAGCATCGCTGTATCGACATATGAAATCGTTTATGGCGTACTACCACGATTCCAGGACTCATCTCTCATTGGAGAAGGATGCACCCGAATCCCGACCGGTACAAGCTCTTGACGCCGGCCCGGTCATTTCCATCCTACAACTCGGTGGTCTCCATCACCGCTGCGAGCGGCACGCCGCCTGAGATCGCGCCGCTTACCGCTTGGACTTGGATGGGCTGTCCTGGCCCCGATCCCTGGCGAAAGCCGTGCCATCACTGCATTCAGAATCGACCACGAGGTTCTGATCTCCCTTGAAGTAGCAGAGATCGAACCGAGCCAACTCATCTCAAAAGGCTTCATCCAGCGGTGTGGCCCAAATGTAACGTTCCCACGCCAGCGGAACGGGGTTTGCGGGAACCACAGGCGCTTCGTCAGTTCGAATTTAGCGGAGCGGCGCCAGTCGAGGCCGTTGGCTGATTCGATCATTCCGATGAAGGAATGGGCGTGGAAAACCGCAAAGAACCTCTGCCAAGCGCTAGAGTGCCAGAGGGAGACATCCTCAGCGTCCATGTCGTCGATGGAGGCCTTGGGCTGAATGGTCCATGGCCCCTCAGGTTGGGGTGCCGTGGCGACGGCCTGATTGCGGATGAAGCGCTGCTCGCCGGGCTTGTCGCCCTTCACAATCATGACGAACGTCCCGTCCGGCCTGCGGTCCACTGCTGGGTTCACCGTCAGGCGATCGATGCTGGCGGCCGGCTCAACAATCGGGTTCTTCGTCATCTCCCACGGTCCGTCGAGCGACCTGGACAGCGCCACGAAAGTCCGCTGGTTGTTGCGGACCTCCATCCACCGCGGATGCTTCCCTCCCACGCGGCTCATCTCTTCGCGCTCTCCGTCGCTCATCGCGGCGCGCGTCTGAACGAGGTAGAGATAGTAGCGGCCGTCGAAGAAAGTGATCTTGGGATTGTGGGCGGTGAACCACTCGCCGCGGCCGGGACTCCTATCGGGAATGGCAGTCGAGACAAGTCGGAAAGGCCCTCCGGCCGGTCGGCCACGCGGTGGACGATTTCCGACATAGCCAGCCAGGCGTTGAATCCGATACTCTTGCGCCAGCGGGAATGGAACATATGGTACCTGCCGTCGGGGGTGAGGAGGGCACTGGGGCACCAGTTGAACCACTCAGCGCCGTAGAGGGCGAAAGGGCTACTCTCCCGGCGCTCGGTCAGGCCCCGCGCAACTGCCGGCAAGGGAATCAGCCGCCAGCCGGGGGCTCGGAGGCGGCCAGGATCGCGCAACACATCGGAAGAATCGGCAGGCAGTATTTCGCACAGTGTGACTTCCGGGGCGGCGCAGGGAACATCGCGTGGCGCATACCGGGCTGGACATGTTCTACATCCGGTCCTTTGATTGGCTGTTGAGACGCGCCGCGAATTGTTTTAGCGTGCGGGTGTCCTCGGGGTGGATGCTGCCGTCACCGAGCGGACCGATGTTGACAAGCAGGTTGGCATTGAGTTCGCGGGCGCGGCCGTAGCGGGTGAGGAGCCACTCGACGTCATGATGCGGCGCCCCGGCGACGTAGCCCCAGCCGTCGTTGAGCGGCACGCAAAGCTCAACAGGCTTGGTGGAGCGTTCCGGCAGGCGGGCGAGTTGCGGCTCTTCGGGCGCCAGGAAGTCTTCCGTGCCGATGGCTCCGAATTTGTAGGAGAGGATGGCGTGGGACTGGAGGCGATGGATGAGATCGTAGAGGTCAGGTAGGCGGAAGAGCTCCTTGGGCCCGCTTACGGGAACGGCCACACCATCCAGCCAGATGCCCGCGACTGGGCCGTAGTTGGTCAGGAGTTCCGTGATCTGGGCAGAGACGAAGTCGACGTATCGCTGCAGGTTGTAGTCGGATCCGTAAGCGTAACTGGGCTCGGGCGGATCGTAGGGAACCTCGGTGATTCTTGTGGGGAACTGAGCGCGGCGCGGAGCGTGGGGGTGGCGCCAGTCGAAGCCGTGCTCATAAAAGAGGAAAAGCCCCAGGCCGCGCTTATCGCAGGCCTTGGCCATCTCGGCTACGAGGTCGCGGCGAGCCGGCGAACGCACGCTGTTGAACGGCGTCTGCCTGGTGTCCCAAAGGCAGAAGCCCTCGCAGTGTTTGGTGACGAGGTTGACGTACTTCATGCCGGAGTCCTGAGCGAGGCGGGCAAAAGCGTCGGCGTCGAAGCGGGAGGCGGTGAAGCGGGAGGCGAGCTTCTCGTACTCGCGGACCGGGATGCGCTGGTTGAACTGGTGGAACGGATGTACGCCGTCGAGCGAGTAGAGCCCGTAGTGGATAAACAGCCCGAGCCTGGCGGCCCGGAACCAATCGAGGGTGGCGGCGCGCGGACTGGCGGCGAATGCGGATTCATAGCCGCGAAGGAACGCAGGCGGCGCCGCAAGAGTGGTCAGCGCGGAGCTGGTCAGGAAGGCGCGCCTTGAAAGCGGTAGGGGCGCAGTCATGCCGGGCCTCCGGGAAAACCGTGCTTGCGGATCCGCTCGCCCATCGCCCTGAGGGTGGCAACATCCTCGGGGTGAATTGATCCATCCGCCAGCGGCCCGGTGTTCAACAGGAGGTTGGCGCGGTTCCGGGCAGCAGCCTCCAGTGCAGTCATTGCCTGGTCTGCGGTGAGGTGTCGCGAGTCTTTTACCCACGCCCAGTGGCGTTCCTGGAGCGTGTCGCAGATCTCCAGTGGCTTGCCGGGAGAGGCGGGAACCGCCCTGCGCTCGGGCGCGAGGAAATCCTCGGTTCCGAGCAGGCCCTGCTTGTACGAGACCAGCGCCTGCGGCTGGAGCCTGTGGATCAGGTCGTAGAGTTCCTGGCAATGAAATTTGGAGCGGTCGCCGGAGAGCGGGACCGCGATGCCATCGAGCCAGATGCCGGCAACCGGGCCGTAGTTGGTGAGCAGTTCAGTGACCTGGGCGGCGACGAAATCGACGTACTTCTGAAGGTCGTGCGCGCCGTCGTAGGCGTAGGAGGTTTCACGGGGGTTGTACTCGGGCCGTGCCCGTCCACCCCAGTGCTCATTGTCGGGGCCGTGGGGGTGGCGCCATTCGCGGCCGTGCGAGTAGTAGAAGAAGACACCCAGGGAGCGCTTGTTGCAGGCGTTGACAAGCTCAGCGACCAGATCCCGCCGGGCTGGCGTGTTCAGGCTGTGGAAGCCGGTGTGCCGCGAACGGAATAGGCAGAATCCGTCGTGATGTTTGGTGGTGATGTTGATGTAGCGCATCCCGGCGGCGACGGCCAGGTCTGCAATGAAGTCAGCATCAAACTTCTCGGCCTTGAAGGTACGCGCAAGTTTGGCGTATTCGGCGACGGGCGTCTTGGAGGTGAGTTGAGCCCAGGCCTCCTCGCCCAATTGAGCATAGATGCCGTAGTGGATGAACAGCCCAAATCGCGCTTTGCGGAACCACTCGAGCGCGGCGGCGCGTGGATTGGAGGCATAGAGCTGCGCATAGGCGGAGAGATAGGCAGGCGGCTTGCCGGTTGCTCTACCCAACGCGGCCAGCGGAGTGCAAAGGAGTTCACGGCGGTTCATCTGGGAGGCCTCTTCCTGGCGGACCCGGAGTGGTCCGGATCCGGCAGCAGTCCTCGCGCGGCGCGCCCGCTGCCGGGTATCCGGACTCCATCAGAACACGATCTTGCCGCCGAGGCGGATGGACCTTGCGGCGGAGGCGCTGAGCACCTTGCCGAAGTTGACGTTGGTGTATTCCGCCGTCGGATCGCCATAGGTGACCGTGTTGAAGACATTGTAGCCTTCTGCCCGGAACTCGAAGTAGGCCTTCTCACCAAAGCGGAAATTCCGGAAGACCGACATGTCGAAGCGGGTGACGGTGTCACCGCGGAGGATGTTGCGTCCGGCGTTGCCGAAGGTGAACTGTGCCGGCGAGGCGAAGGCAGCCTTATTGAACCAGGCCTGCGGGGTGGGGCTGTCGAGCTTCCAGTTGCCCACCACGTTGGGACGCATGTAGCCGACGTTGCCGGTGTTGGCGATGTCCCCGGAGACGGTGACGTTGACCGGATTGCCGGACCGGAGATCAGCGATGCCGTTGATCTGCCAGCCGCCGATGATTGCATCGACTACCTTGTTCCCGGCCTGCAGCGCGCGCTTCTCGCCGAAGGGCAAGTCGTAGACCCACCCGATGACCAGATTGTGGGGGACGTCGAAGCTGGAAACGCTGCGGTCAGGGCGCATGTCATAGGGGTTTTGGATCGACTGGCCTTCGACGCCGAAGAAGCCGGAGGAGCCGACGTCGATGGCCTTGGACCAGGTGTAGGCGACAGAGAGGGCCAAGCCGCCGGAGAAGCGCCGCTCAAGCGAGGTCTGAAGGGCGTGGTAATTGGTGTTGCCCCAGGCGCGGTCCCAGGAGGTCGGAATGGAAATGTAGGGATAGGGTGAGCGGTCCTTCCAGTTGCCGGGCCCGGGGGTGCGGGCGACGTTGTAGCGGCCGCCAATGTTGGCGCGGTGGGTTCCGGAACCGACATAGTTGGCAGTGAGGAGCATGGAGCGGGTGATCTGATGCTGCACGCCCCCGTTCCACTGGATGGAGTAGGAGTTCTTCCAGTTGGGGTCGGCGAAGTAGGCTGACTGGATGAATGGGTCGGCCAGTGGGATGCTGGCTGAGGGCAGCGGGTTGAAGGCGGAGACGTTCGGCGTGAGTTGAGTGGCGGTGGGGTAGTTCTGGTTCGTCGCCGACTGGAAGCCGAGCGCGGGCCAGGTTCCAATGAAGTTCCTGGAGATCTGCAGGACGCCGGAGTAGTTGTCGAAGTAGATGCCGCCGGAGGCGCGGATGGCGGTGCGGTTGCCGAGACGATAGGCCAGCCCGAGGCGCGGCTGCCAGTTCATCGTGGTGTCCTTGTAGATCTTCCCGCCTTCGGCCAGTTCGACGTTGGCGGGCAGCCAGCCGGCGGGTGCGCCGGCGGGGGTCGGGATGCAGGGATATTTCTTGGCTTCGGCGCAGGTAGGAGCCATGCGCTGAATGATGTATTTGCCGCGATTGAAGTCCATGTTGCCGGCGTAGTTGTTGTTGGCGGCCTCGGTGCCGGCAGGCGGGATGAGGGTGCGGTCGTAGCGGATGCCGAGGTTCAGCGTCAGCCGGTCGTTGACCTTCCAGGAGTCCTGGATGAAGAAGCCGGAGACGCTCGCCCACCAGGCGGTGGTCTCGATGATGTCGCGCCGGGTGGCGTTGTCGGGGATGGCGAGGAGTTGGGAAGCCAGCGCGCCGCCGGTGCTGCCCAGGCGGGACGGGTCCGCCGTCTGCGCGTCGGCGAAGCCCACCGTGGTGGTGTCGTTTTCGTAGTCGTAGCCGATGAGGTTGACGTCTCCGCCGGCCTTGATCATGTGACGCCCCATCAGCTTGGTGAAGCTGCCGCGAATGTGCCAGTTGTCCGCGCCCTGCGAATAGAGGAGGGACTCGCCGCCGCTATAGTAGCCGCCGACGGAGAAGTCGGGGAGGTAGACCTCTCCGTCGCGGCCCGGGGTGAGGATGTTGCTGGAGTACCCGACCTTGGAGGCGAAGTCGGAGGGCAGGCCGGCGAAACGGCCGAGCGTGCGGCTCCATTGTTTCACGCGGCCGCCCTGGAGTTGGAGCACCGTGGTCGGGTTGAAGGTGTGCACCCAACTGGCGCCGAGATTGCGGGCCAGGAGGTCGCTGGTTCGCTTCAGGCTGGGCAGCGGGCCGGCCGGCTTGTTGGGTGCGAAGAAAGCGGTGTAGCGGAACCAAACGGAGTTCGCGTCGTTGAACTTGTGGTCGATCTTCACGGAGATGTTGCGGGATTGGTTCTGGACGGGCGAACGGTTGACGGCGTTGCGGTCGGCGACGTTGGTAACTTCCGGTTTGGGAAGCACGGTCTGTGAGTAGTAGATCATGCCCTTATCGAGCATGCTGGCCGGCAGTTGGTTGCCGGGGAAGGGGTCACGGAGATAGGTACCGGCTTGGGCCGGGTTGACGCGCGTGGTGTAGGGGTTGTAGATCTGCTTGGGCCAATCGCTGAGGTCGCCGCGAAGGTTGGCTTCAGTGGGCACGCGGAGGTAGCTAAAGGCCGGCGACTTATTGAAGGTCCCCTCGTAGCCGGCGTAGAAGAACGTACGGTTGGTGCCCTTGTAGACCTTGGGGATCCACACCGGGCCGCCCAAAGTGCCGCCGAAGATGTGGCCCTTGTAGGGGTTCACAGTGGGCTCGAAAGTGTTGCGCGCGCGGAAGGCGTCGTTGTCGTGCTGATACCACGTGTTGCCGTGGTACTCGTTGGTGCCCGACTTGGTGGAAGTGTTCATCACACCGCCCATGACGCCTCCGAACTCGGCGGAGTCGTTATGGGACTGCACCTTGAACTCCTCCAGGGTTTCAACGATCGGGTTGACCGCGAGGTTGGACTGGAAGGTGGACGAGTTGTTCACCCCATCGAGCATGAACATGGAGCTTCGCTTGACTTGGCCGTTGACCGAAGGCATGGAAGACTGGCCCGGGCCGATGGGGCTCACTCCGGGGGTGAGGCGCATCAGGTTCTGAATGTTGCGGCCGTAGGGGAGGTCCACCACCTGCTGCGTAGTCAGGACGCTACCGAGTTCGGAGGTGGCGCTCTGCACCTGCGAGCCGATGGCCGCCACCGTGACGGACTCCTGCACCTTGCCTACATTCAGGCTGAAATCGAAGACCGAGGCCTGGTTCACGACGAGGGCGAACTGCTCCATGCGACTGGTGCTGAAGCCCGCCTTGCCCGCCTCCAAAGTGTAGGGTCCGGGCAGAATGTTGAGGATCACGTAGATGCCTTGTTCGTTGGTGGTTGTCCTGGTTTCCACTCCCGTCAGGGCGTTCTTGAGCAGCACGCTGGCACCTGGGACGAGGGCGCCCGAGGAGTCTTTCACGGTGCCGTTGATGGAAGCGAAGGAAAGCTGGCCGGAGGCTGCCTGCGCGAACAACAGAATGAACAGGAAGCAACAAGCCAGGAATTGACGGTTGCAGGCGAGGCGCCCTGCGGGCGCCGTTCTAAGACAATGCGTGGAAGTCATGTCGACACCTACCTCTGAAGCGTTTTGAAAATGCCAACTGGCTGGCTGTTCCAGCCGTGCAAACTCGCTAGCCCGCTAGCCCGCCAATCCTCCGCTAGGCTCCCTGCGGAGGTCTGATGGCGGAAATCTGGCCGGCCGCGCCATTGAGTTCCAATTTCACAATCGTATCGACCGCGGCGCGCTGCGAGGCCGGGACACTCACGCGGATGCCCGCCTCGGTTTGCTTCACCTCGGCGTTGCCTCGCCCGGAGAGCAGGCTGTGGCGGACGATCCTATGCGGGATCGAAGGCAGTTCGATGGTGTCCGACGGCCAGCGGAGAATGTGGAGATAGATCGCGTTCCCCTTGTGCGTGCTGCCGCCCCACCAACCGCCTTCCGCCAGCGTGAATCCGTGGTTGCCGGCCGGCCGTTTCTTCTCGTCGGGAGCGATGAAGGGGCCGCCGCGAGTGCCATAAATGCTCTCGCCGTTCTGCTTCAGGAAATCTCCCATTTCGCGGAGACGCGCGGCATGAGACGGCTCGATGAGACCGTCGGGCCTGGGGCCGACGTTGAAGAGGAGGTTCCCGTCGCCGATGGCGCAGCAAACGAGCCCGCGCAGGCACTCCTCGATGGGGCGCAGTTGGTCATCCGGCCGGAAGGCCCACTGGCGGCCCACCGTCGCGCAGGTCTCCCACGGCCGGTGGTTCTGGAACAGGCCGATGCGCTGTTCGGGGGTATCCAAGTCGGCGGGCATGCCGGCACGGTTGTTGATGATGAGGTCCGGCTGGAGTTCGCGCATCATCTTCAGGAGGCGGGGGGCATCCCAATCGGGCGCCTTGCCTCCGAGTCCGTCGAAGAACCACATCCTGGTCGGGCCGTAGCCTGTGAGCAGTTCGCGGACCTGGCCGTGCAGGTATTCGATGTACTTGGCGTGGGCCTCGCCGTTCCGGTAGTCGGGATGATGCCAATCCGGTTGCGAATAGTAGACACCCCAGTCGATGCCGCCGCTCCGGCAGGCGTCGGACAACGCACGCACAATGTCCTTGCCATAGGGGCACTTTGGACTCGTGATCTTGTAGTCGGTCAGTTTCGAGTCGAAGTTGACGAACCCATCGTGGTGTTTGGTGGTGAAGACGAGGTACTTCATTCCGGCGTCTTTGGCCAGTTGGACCCACTCGTCGGGGTTGAATTTCAGTGGGTTGAACATGCGGTAGAGGTTGTCGTAGACCTCTACGGGCACGTTGCCGGTCTTGGTTTCCGGACGCCCGCGGCGTTCCCCGCCGCGCGACCAGCCGATTTCGGTCCCGACGATGCTGACGGGCCCCCAGTGGATGAACATGCCGAAGCGATGGTCCTTCCACCGTTCAATAGCCGCCTTGGGGGCTCCGGGGTCGGCGGCGGCGGGGTTGGCTTGGCTCCAGGCTGGGAGGGACGAGGCCAAAGGCAGCGAGCAAAATGTGCGGCGTTGCATTCGAGAACGACTCCTTTAATGCAAACCTCCCTGTTTTAATCATATCCCAGACATGAAATAGTGTCAAGCGCCTTTTTTGCAGCGATTCCGCAACCAAGGTGCCGACGTGGTTGAAAGAGGCGCAGGAGCAGGGCGTTGTGCAGTCTTGGAGGGCGGAGCAGATTCGCAGGCCGGTCAAGGAGCGGGGAAAGGGGCTGGGCGCGGAGGTGCAGAGACACTTCAAACGTGGAAACCGCGAGGGTTCCCGAGAGAGTCGACGACCAGGCGACCGCGGTATAGCTCAACGAACGTCGCGGGCCCGTTCACGGGGATTGGCTGGCGGCAAGCACCTCCTGATAGATTTCCGCTGCCATCAGGCTGGCCCAGAAAGCCTGGCTCCTGCGGCGGCGGATTTGTGGTTTCAGATTCCGATTGATGAAGGCATGGAAGATGTTGAAGGCCAGGAAGGCGACCAACAGGAAACACTCCATGGCATGGGGTTCGTGTTTGAAAACATGATCGGCATGCCAGCCATTCACCAGTTGATTGAAGCCGTGGTTCTCGATGTCCCAGCGCTGGTGGCCCAGGGCCACGACTCGGGCGGTAGAAACCTGGGGCGAAGGCAAGGTAGTGACCCAGACCCAGTCGCTGGTTTCCAGCGTCGCCTGGCCGTCGAGTTGCCGTCGCACGGAGTACGTTTCCAGGGAACGCACGACACGTACGGGAGCGTCCACCTGGGGCCAGGAAGTCCGGTCCGGGAAGTCCCACCAGGAGCACTGGCGGGAGCCACGCCAACCCGGCTGTGGGGGCAGGTGAAGGAACAAGCCGGCCACGTCCTGAAAGAGGTTGCGGCGCTCGTCCTTGAGAACGGACAGAACGTGTTTGTGGCGGGCCAGCAGAAAGTTGAAGAACGGCGCGGTGGCGTAGAGGCCATCGGCTAAGAGCAGGTCGAAGGCGCGCGGGTAAGCGGGGATGACCCGGCCCAATAAGCGCAAGGCTGTGGCGACCTCATCCTCACCCGCGCGTTGTGGCTCGTGGTCGAGCAACAGGCGGAGCGGTTTCTGGCCCGGCGGAGCTGTCGTCCGCAAATACTCCGTCCGGGCACCAACGCATTGATTCCATGGGCCCTCGCGACATGCGATCCTGAGCCTCTATGCCCGCCTCAGCCCGCTGCTCCCTGTGCCTTGCTCACTTCTTCCGTACCTTTCGCCAAGCGCTGGTCGACCTTGGTCAGCTCATGTTTCTCTTCAGTCGACCCCGGGTCGCCCTGGCGGCGGAGAACCTCTTCCTCCGGAAACAACTGGCACTCTTCCAGGAGCGGAAGGTCAGGCCACGACGGGCCGACGATTCCACCCGGTGGGTGATGGCGACCCTGAGCCGAGTGTTCCAGTGGCGCGATGCGCTGGTGAACGTGAAGCCGGACACGCTCATCCGATGGCATCGCAAGGGATTCCGTCTGTTCTGGCGCTGGAGGTCGAAACCGGTGGGACGGCCGCGGTTGCCCAAGGATCTCCAAGAGTTGATCCGGAAGATGGACGCTGAGAATCCCACCTGGGGAGAGGAACGAATTGCCAACGAGTTGAAGCTGAAACTGGGGATCCGGGTTTCGCCGCGAACGGTACACAAGTACCTGACGGCGGGAGGCCCCAGTCGGAAACCGGACCCGCAGCAACGGCGGTTGACCTTCATCCGCAACCACGCCCAAGCGATCGTGGTCAGTGATTTCCTCGTCGTAGTGACAGCCCGATTCCGCATCCTCTATGTATTGGTGATCATGGAGTTGGGAACGCGGAAGATCCTTCATCACAACGTCACCGCGCATCCGACAGCCGAGTGGACACTCCAGCAATTTCGTGAAGCCCTGCCGGGCGGCCATCCGTACCGCTTCGTGATCCACGATCGGGACAGCATCTTTTCGAAGGAACTGGACAAGTCAGTAACGGACATGGGCGTCAGGATCCTGCGAACACCCGTGCGGGCGCCAAAAGCAAACTCCGTATGCGAGCGCCTTATGGGCACCGTGCGTCGAGAGTGTCTGGACTTTCTGATCCCATTGGGGGAGCGGCATCTCAGGCGCACCCTTCAGTTGTGGATTGACCACTACAATCACGGAAGGCCGCACATGAGCCTTGGCCCCGGCATACCGGTGCCGTTGCAGGCACCACCACCGCAAGGCGAACATCGCCACCGTCTACCGGCAGGCCATGTTGTTCGAAGTAGATCTGTTCTGGGTGGCTTGCACCACGAATACTGGCTGG